>OGFX01000057.1_pt1 | contig 70833 bp, 63 predicted proteins | sample 1571011 | NCBI WGS metagenome assembly OGFX01 (sample SAMEA2582035, study PRJEB24529) | metagenome | biome: Human gut stool | place: China | collected 2011
GGCGTTGTCCGGCTCGCCCACAGAAAGTGTGAGGTCATGGCGCAGTATCTCGTTCGGACGGCTCATGAAATTTTTAAGGTGCAATCTTCCCTGGAAAAGAAAAATACCGCCCACGCAGCGCAGCGATGATTTTGTCGGGTGAAACGGCGGCAAAATGAATCGGGTGTGTTGCGGGGCGGTAGCTTCTTTCGTGGATTTTTCCTTCACTGAAGTGGTGGGTCTCACGGTGATAACCAACCACTTTTGCAGAAGATTTGCAATCAATCTACAAGTTCAGTGGGATTTGTGATAGAGAATATCATGGTTCGTAGAGTACGTCAAGATGATTCCGAAGAAATTATTTATGAATGGAGACAATAGTAAGACTTCTATTATGAATATGATACACTTTACATCATGAAAGAATTTAAGCTGCACAAAGATGATTCAAGCCGATGTGCAATGTGCACAATAAGTTTTCTACAACAAAATACAGATGTGGTCATTTAGCTCTTTTACCAGACAACTTTTTTTGTAAAATAAAAAAATTTGTTGACTTGAAATTGCTTGAAATGTTATCTTGTTGGTAACAAAAGCACGGTGAAGTGCTTGCTACCACACGAAAAGGCAAAACAAAAAAAGGAGAGTAAAATGATGAAAAAGCGTATTGCGGCGTTGGTCACCGCCGGTGTCCTTGCTTTGTCGATGCTTACCGGCTGCGGAAGCAAACAGGAGAGCTGGAAGGTCACCTGCCCGTGGGCACCGTCTGGTGTCGCAGCAATGGTAAGTCAGAAGGCTGCAGCCATGTCCCCGGATTACTCGGATAAGAAGATCACTCTGGTGGCAGAGGCCATCAAGGGCGATGCTGCTACTGTCAACACTTGGGTGTCCAGTACTAAGGCAAATGATAAGGAACTGGTCTTCGCCGGTGAGGGTCTGTTCGCCATCACCGAGACGCTGGATCCGGCCAAGCTGCAGTTCAGCTACGACGATTTCGAGTTCGTGGAGAACTTGTACTCCTCCGTCTTCGTCCTGTCCGCTGATTCTTCACTGAACCTCAAGAATCTGGACGATCTGGAGTCCTATGTCAAGGCAGGCAACCCCGTATCCGTGGCCGTTAACGGCGCTACCGGCTCCGAGGCTTTCCTGGCAGCGGCTCTGTTCGGCTCTATGGGTGCCGGCGACCAGCTGAAACTGACTCCGTACCAGTCCGCTGCGGAGGCTGCACAGGCTGTAGCTAAGGGTGAAACGAACTTCGCGGTCTCTCACCAGTCTCAGATTCTTGAGACCTACCAGCAGGGCGGCGTTGATGTGGTTTGCGCATTCGATGACAAGGCTATCGAAAACGGCCCCTTCGCAGGCGTTGAGGGCGTTGGCTCCAAGGGCTACCCCTACTTCCGCAACCGCTGCTTCGTCATGGCTCGCAAAGGTACTGACGCCGCAAAGGTTGCCGAGCTGAAAGAGCTGTATGATAAGATCCTCGCCGATGATGAGATGGTCGAGTGGCTGAACGACACCATGCTGCTGGAAGTCGATACCATGACCGAGGACGATGTGAAGGCTCACATTGAGAACGTCAAGAGCATCGTCGAGCAGTATAAGGACATCGTGGCAGGCTGATAAAAAGTCCTCATAGCGACAAAAAGCTGGAGCAGGGGAAGGGGATGACACCGTCCCCTGCTTTTATATTTAAAAAGGAGTGGAAACAGGTGAAAAATCTGATAGAACGCATCGAAGCAAGACTGGATGACTGGGGCGCGAAGCTCGAGAAGAAGAACATCGAGTACCCTGTTGATTTGATCTGCGGCATTCTGTTTCTGGTTATCGGCATTGTACTGCTGCTCATCATGCCCCAGCAGGTGCAGATTTCGGAAAAGGACGTTGTGAACGGCCGCGCCTTCCCGACGATGCTGGTCTGGCTCATGCTGGCCATGAGCGCCCTTCTGGTGGGCCGGGAGGCATACAATATGGTGATGCACCGTCCGGTCAAAACGAAGAAGCTGAATCTTCTGGTGGAAGCAAAAGCTCTGGTCATCGTCCTCATTCTGGTGGTCACCTATCTGCTGGCGGAGATCACAGACCTGTTTGTGGTGGGTGCCGTGTTCTGCGCGCTGGCCTTCCTGCTGTTTTTCCGTTGCAAGAAGCCCCTCTACTACGCCATCACGGTCTCGATGGCCGTACTGATCTGGGGTGTGTTCCACTTTGTTCTGAATGTTAGTTTCTGAGGAGGCAGAATATGGGTTTGTTTGATTTTATCGGCCCGGCCTCCGGGCTGCTCTTCACCCTCGAAAATATCATCTGGATCAACCTCGGCGTCTTCATCGGCTGCGTATTTGCCGCCATTCCTGGCCTGAGTGTCATCCTCTGCATCATCCTGTTTCTGCCTGTTACCTACACCATGAAGGCCATTCCCGGCATGATGTTCCTTCTGGGTATCTACTGTGCGGGTGGATACGGCGGCTCGGTGTCGGCCATCCTCATCAACACCCCGGGCACGCCCCACGCGGCGGCTACTATGCTGGACGGTCATCCACTGTCCAAGATGGGCCGCACCAAGGCGGCTCTTAAAATCGCGCTGTATGCCTCCACATTCGGTGGCATCTTCTCTGCACTGGTGCTGCTCTTCCTCGGCCCCCAGGTCGCCAAAATTTCGGCACAGCTGGGCACGGCGGAGTACTTCATGGTCTGCCTGTTCGGCATGACCATCATCGCAGGCGTTTCGGGCAAGAGCCTCGTCAAGGGCATCATCGCCGCTTGCCTCGGCCTGCTCATCTCCTGCGTGGGCGCAGACCCCATGACCAGCTACGACCGCTTTACCTTCGGCGTCCACCGCCTGTATCTGGGCCTCGACCTTGCCGTTACCCTCATCGGCCTGTTCGCACTGGTGGAGATCATCGGCAAGGCGGAGCTGAAGCGGAGCGAGCTGAACCTCCACGCCGGAAAGATCGGAAACGACGACGGCAAGATCACAAAGGATGAGTACAAGCGGATGCTCCGCCCGGTGCTCATCGGCTCTCTCATCGGCTCCTGCGTGGGCATTGTGCCCGGCACCGGTGCATCGGAGGCCTCTTGGTTCTCCTACAACACTGCAAAGAATATGTCCAAACACCCGGAAGAGTTCGGCCACGGTTCTGTGGAGGGCGTTGCGGCGGCGGAGTCGGCCAACAACGCTGTCTGCGGTGCGACCCTCATCCCCCTGCTGACGCTGGGCATCCCCGGCGACGGCTGCGTGGCCATTATGCTGTCCGCTCTGATGATCAACGGCCTGAACCCCGGCCTCTCGCTCTTTACCACGGATGGCCCCATTATGTATGCCATCATGCTGGGCCTCATCCTTGTGAACATCTTCATGTTCCTGCAGGGCAAGTACCTGACCAGCCTGTTTGCAAAGGTCGTCTCCATCCCCCAGCAGATCCTGACCCCTATCATCGTCATCTTCTGCTTTGCCGGTGCTTACTCGGTGAACAGCAGCTATTTCGACCTGAGCGTTGCGCTGGTGTTCGGCGTGATGGCGTGGTTCATGCGCAAGCTGGAGCTGCCTGCTGTCCCTGTGCTGTTGGGTATGGTGCTGGGCAACATGACGGAAACCAACTTCCGCCGTGCTTTGCTCATCTCGGATGGAAGCCCCAGAATTTTCGTCAGTAGTGTGTACTGCTGGATCTTCATTGCGCTGATCGTGGTGGTCATTCTCGGCATTCTGCGCGGCAAGATGAAGGAAGCAAAGAACACCAAAGCAGAACAGTAAAGGAAGGTAAAACCATGGCATATAATATCATTTTCTATTTCAGTGACCAGCAGCGCTGGGACACCTGCGGCTGCTTCGGCCAGCCACTGAATATCACGCCTAATCTGGACAAGCTGGCGGCAGAGGGTGTGAAGTTTGACAATGCCTTTTCGCCTCAGCCGGTGTGCGGCCCCTGCCGTGCTCTGTTCCAGACCGGCAAATATCCCACCGAGACCGGTTGCTTCCGCAATAATCTGATGCTGCCCTCCAACATCAAGACGCTGGGCGAGTACATGGAAAAGGATGCCGACTACGAGACGGCCTACATCGGCAAGTGGCATCTGGCTTCGGACGGTGAGCTGGAGAAAAAGCCCACCGTTGACCACACCATCACCGCTGTTCCGCTGGAGCTGCGCGGTGGCTATACCGGTTACTGGCGTGCTGCGGATGTGCTGGAGTTCACCTCCCACGGCTACGATGGCTATGTGTTTGATGAGAACAACAACCGCATCGATTTCAAGGGCTACCGTGCCGACTGCATTAACCAGTTTGCGCTGGACTATCTTGACCAGTATGCCGGCGAAAAGCCCTTCTTCATGACCGTGTCGCAGATCGAGCCGCACCATCAGAACGACCATAATCACTACGAAGGCCCCAACGGTTCCAAGCAGCGATTCGCAGATTTTGTTCTGCCGGAAGATCTGAAGGCTCTGGGTGGAAACGCAGCGGAAGAGTACCCGGATTATCTGGGCCAGTGTGCCAGCCTTGATGAAAACCTTGGTAAGCTGGTGTCAAAGCTGAAAGAAAAAGGCCTGTATGATAATACAGTTATCCTCTATGCTTCCGACCATGGCTCTCACTTCAAGACCCGCAACCGTGACGCGCACCTGAACGGCTATGATGATTACAAGCGCTCCTGCCACGACGGCTGCCTGCACGTTCCGCTGGTCATCTGCGGCGGCCCGTTCAAGGGTGGCAAGGAGATCACCGACCTGGTCAGCACCGAAAGCATTCCCAAAACTCTGCTGGCTCTGGCAGGCGTGGATGTCGGTGATAAGATGATCGGTGAAAATCTGCTTGACGTTGTGGAAAAGAAAAACCATAATAGAGTCAATGAGGTCTATGCACAGATTTCGGAAAGCCGTTGCGGACGCTGCATCCGTACTGCAGATTATATGTATTCTGTCTATGCACCCGGCGTCAACGGCGGCGAGGCTGCGGCATCCGATGTTTATGCAGACGACTTCCTTTACGATATGCAGAAAGACCCGTGGCAGCTGAACAATGTGGTCGCGGATCCTGCATATGCTGCGGTCAAGGCGGAACTTCGTGAACGTCTGCTGAATTGGATTCAGCACGCGGAAGGCAGCCGCCCCACTATCACCGACTGAAAAGGAGCGCTTGCCCATGCTCTCGGCTGTTGAGAAAAAATCCGATCAGGTTTATCGCTGGCTTCTGGCTTATATTGACGAAAACAAATTTTCCGGGAACCAGCGCCTTCCATCGGAAAATGCCCTCTGCCGGAAGCTGAGCGTCAGCCGGGAGACGATCCGGGTGGCCATCGACCGTCTGGTGCGAGAGGGCCTTGTCTACAAGCTCAAGGGAAGTGGGACTTATTTCCACCGGGAAAAAGTAATGACGCGGGACCTGAACACCGACGATGCGCTCTATAAGATCGGCCTTGTCCTGCAGGGACAGGATACAAGTGCCAATTCGGGATTAATCGAAGGGGTTCGCAGTGTTCTGACGCAGGAGCAGGTTGACCTCCATGTATTTCTGACCGATAACAAATTCTGCAACGAGCGCCGCTGTCTGGAGACTGTGGTACATCAGAATTTTCACGGTTTTATCGTGGACGGTGTCAAATCGAGTATCCTCAGTCCGAATCTTGACTGCTACAAGGAGCTTTATCGGCGCAAGATCCCGGTGATATTCTACAACAACTTCTATCGGAACTTGCGCTGCCCCCGCGTAACGATCAATGACATCGAATGTGCCCATCAGCTGATAGGACGCCTGATGGATGCCGGTCACAGCAATATCGCCGGGATATTTGTGTATGATAACTATCAGAGTGTCGAAAAGTTTCAGGGCATGGCGGAGGCGATGCGAAGTCGCGGTTTGGATCTGAACGATGATTACATCAAGTGGTGTATTTCCGACGAAGCTCATAACGAAAGCTATGTCCGCTCCATTGAAAGATTTCTGAAGAGCATCCCTAAATGCACCGCTATCGTCTGCTGCAACTACATCATCTATCGGCTGGTCATGAAAACCCTGCAGAAAATGGGGAAGACTGTACCCGAAGATTATTCGCTGGTCTGTTTTGATTATTCCGAAGAAACTTATCGGCAGGAGGATGTTACCTGCTCCGTGGAGCAAGGCTTCGAGATGGGACGTCAGCTTGCGCTGCGGCTTATGGAGATGATTTCCACCGGCGAATGCGATGACCGGAACTACACTTATGTCATGAAGCCCATCCTCTACGATGGCCATTCCATCCGGAAGATCAAAAAGGTAAAATAAAGATTCTCCCGGAGGCAGTACTGCTCTCCGGGAGAATCTCTTTATCGGTTTTGTTGTGCCAGAAAATGTGCAGCAGTATGCAGGCGCGGAAGCACATAGGCAAAGAACTGCTTATACGCTGCGCAAAAGCGGTTGCTTCCAGAGGCATCCCAATCTCGCTTGCATCCGCCCCGGCAGAGCAGCTGATAAGCACATGCTGCGCATTCCGCCGGGCGTTTGCGGCCCTGTGCCAGAAATGTCTGACTTGTGGGAGAATCAAGCGCATCTTCAACGGTACAGTGGCTCAGATTTCCCAGCTTCCACTCATCCAGAACATAAAAGTCACAGGGATAAAGGCTTCCGTCACCTTCTACGGTAAGATAATGCCCACAGGAACCGGAGGAAGCGCAGGAGGTAGGCGGCATTCCCAGCAGGATACGCAGATAGTCCTCAAAATTGCGAACGCTGATATAATTGCCTCGTTGCAGCTGCTGATACCAAGTATCAAAGACGCCGCACAGAAAACGACCATAAAGTTCCGGCGTTAGAGAATATGCCTGCCCTCCAATCGTATCAAGTGGGTCAAGACATGGGATGAATTGCAGATTGTGCTGTCCCAACTCGCAGAGGCTTTTGAAGGCTCGCTGCGGCTTTCTGGCCAGCTGTCCGGTCACAACACAGAGCAGATTCGTTTCGACCCTGTAGGCATCCAGCAGCGCAAGCGCATGAGTTACTTTATCCCATGTGCCCTGCCCAGCTGCGTCCAGCCGATAGAGATCATGGTTCTCCTGTGTGCCGTCCAGAGAGAGGCCTACGAGGAAAGAGTTGGCTTTGAAAAAGGAAGCCCACTCTTCATCCAGACAAATGCCATTGGTCTGGATGCTGTGGAACACAGAGATATTGCGCTGCATGGAACGCTCCGTTTCCAGAAAGAACCGGAAGAAATCCAACCCGGCAAGAGTCGGTTCGCCGCCCTGAAACAGAAAATGGACGCTGCCGCCTTCCTCTGTGGCTGCAAAAGCCTTTTCAACCAGTTCTCCTGCCATTTCATGGGAAAGCAGTCCCATATTTTTGCAGGCTCGGCTGTTGGAAACATCGTCATAAAAGCAGTACCGGCAACGCAGATTGCACAGGCTGGACGCTGGCTTGACGAGAAATGTATTATGTTTCATAGAGATTCCCTCCGTGCTTCGCAGTTCTTAAAACAAGGATACCGGAAAATACGGGCTTTCGCAAGCAGTAACAGTTAAAAGCTGTTTGAAATAGTAAGAAAACAAATATAGTTGTCCGAAAATCAAAAAAGGAGAAGAAAACTTGTATGGATGAAAATAAAACATACGGTACACGGTTAGCACGGCTTTGGAAGCTGTTTTTGAGTACGCTGTACATTAGCAGCTTTACCTTCGGCGGCGGCTTTGTCATCGTGACCTTTATGAAGAAAAAATTTGTAGATGAGCTGCACTGGATCGATGAACAGGAAATGCTGGATATGACGGCGTTGGCGCAGTCCTCTCCGGGCGCAATCGCGGTCAATGCTGCAATTCTGGTAGGCTGGCAGGTAGAAGGCTTGATTGGAATGATCGTGGCAGTGTTGGGCACCATCATCCCACCTATGGTCATTCTTTCAGTCATTTCTGTGTTCTACAATGCTTTTGCCACCAATCGCTATATCGCGTTGTTACTCAAGGGAATGCAGGCTGGTGTGGCGGCGGTCATTCTGGATGTTGTGTTCGACCTCGGCGGCAAGGTGCTGAAGACCCGCTCATGGGTGTATATTGTCCTGATGGTCGCAGCGTTTGTCGCAAATACGGTGTTTGATGTCAATGTGGTGGTGGTCATCCTTGCCGCTGCAGTATTCGGCGTGGTGCTGGCTCTTGTCCAGTGGAAAAAAGGTGGTGCAAAATGATCTACTTACAGCTTTTTCTCAGCTTTTTGCAGGTGGGTATGTTCAGCGTAGGCGGCGGCTATGCGGCCATGCCGCTGATCCAGAGCCAAGTGGTGGAACAACATGGCTGGCTGACGATGCAGGAGTTTACTGACCTCATCACGATTGCAGAAATGACCCCTGGTCCCATTGCGGTCAACTCGGCAACTTTTGTTGGTTTGCGTATCGCGCAGGTACCCGGAGCCATCATTGCAACACTAGGTTGCATTACACCGGCGCTGTTCTTTGTTTCACTTCTATCCTACATCTATCGTAAATACAAGGATATTTCTCTGCTGCAAAGTGTTCTGGCCTGCCTGCGTCCGGTCATTGTAGCGCTTATCTTTGGTGCAGGTCTTTCTATACTGTCTATGGTGGTGTTCGGAGAGAGTGCAAAGACGCTCGCCAACGTAGACTGGATCGGCATCGGCAGTTTTGCAGTTGCGTTCTTTGCGTTGCGCAAGCTCAGGTGGAACCCCATTCTGACCATGTGCTTGTGTGGTGTGGCGGGGCTTGGACTTCACATTTTGCTCGGAATATAATCTTAAGACAATTTGTCTGTTGGAATCATGAAAATAAATCATTGGGCTTGCAATCAGGGCAAAACTGTGGTATATACATTATACGAAACATTGCTTTAATGAACGTATTACCGTTCAATGACGTATAAAATGGAGGTGCCTGCTATGACCGCCGTGATCTACGCCCGCTATTCCAGCGATAACCAGCGCGAAGAGTCCATCGAAGGTCAGATTCGGGAATGCACGGCCTATGCCGAAAAGAATGGCATCACCATCGTCAAGCACTACATTGACCGTGCTATCTCCGCCAAAACGGACAACCGCCCGGAGTTCCAGCAGATGATCAAGGACAGTGACAAGAAGCTGTTTGACAAGGCAGAGGACGACTATCTGCTCACCACCAAGCTGCACTGCGGTTACTGCGGGGCGCTGATGTTTGGTGAGAGCGGCACGAGCCGGACGGGCGAAGTCCACCGCTATTATAAATGTGCTACTGCCAAAAAGCACAAGGGCTGCAAGAAAAAGACCGCCCGCAAACAGTGGCTGGAAGATCTGGTGGTCAACCAGACCATGCAGCTTGTCAAGGATGATGCCGCCATGGAATCCATCATCGCCAAGGTCATGGAGCTGCAAGACCGGGAGAACACCAATCTTCCCCTCTATGAGAAGCAGCTCAGGGATGCGGAATCCGGTATCCAGAATATGCTGAACGCGATACAGGCTGGTATTCTGACCAGCTCCACCAAGGAGCGGCTGGAGCAGCTGGAAGAAACCAAGCGTGAACTTGAAGCCCGCATTGCGGAAGAAAAGCTGGCAAAGCCCAAGGTCACAGAGGAGTTCATCCGGTTCTGGCTGCTGCGGCTTCGCAAGCTGGACATGAGCCTGAAAGACCAGCGGCAGGCACTGGTGGATACCTTCATCAATGCGATTTACCTGTATGACGATAAGGTTTTGATAACCTTCAACTATAAAGAAGGAACACAGACCGTCACCTTTGGAGAAGCGACAGAAGTTGCATCCGAGGGAAATGGTTCGGATTTGGATTGCCTTGCTGCACCAAGAAAAACCAGTACACGTTGTGTACTGGTTTTTCTTTTTGTTAGCACGATGGAAGGGACTCGAACAGGGCGGCGGCGCATAGCGCCGCAAGCAATCAGCCCAGTGGGCTGTTGCTTAGCCCGCGGGTTCCAACGTGTAGGAATGTCTACCGTGGAAGCTGTGAAATCGAAAGATTTCATGGCTTTTTTGTTTTGTAAGCCATGGGTGCGCGGTTGCGGAAAGAGCGAGAGCTATATCCAGAAGATTCAAGACGGAAAAGATGAAGTTTTATATTGACAAGACATCAAGACAAGTATATAATCGAACATGGAAACAACAAGGCATCACGGCGAAAAGCGTTCGAATGCCGCTTTGGATAGAAACAGGTTAAGGAGATATTCAATGACTCAGAGACAAAAAGGTGCTCTTTATATGATCTTGTCTGCATTGTGCTTTGCATCCATGCAGGTGGTGGTGCGGCTGAGCCGCGAGATCCCCACGATGGAGCAGATCTTCATGCGGAATTCGTTCGTGCTGATCGTTTCGGCAATCATCATTCTGCGCAAAAAGGGCTCGCTGTTCGGCCCGGCCAAGTATCAGCCCTATCTGTTCGGGCGGTCGTTCTTTGGCTTTCTGGGCCTGATCACCCTGTTTTATGCCTCCAGCCATGCGGCGCAGGGCGATGTGACGATCCTGAACAAAACTTCTCCTATCTGGGTCACCATTCTGGCCGTCATCTTTATGAAAGAAAAGCTGCCCAAGATCCAGATCCCGGCGCTGGCACTTTCCATGGTGGGTGCCTTTATCGTGTTCCGCCCCAGCTTTGAGTCCAACCCCTTCCCGCTGGTGGTGGCATTTTTGTCGGCCGTGACCTCCGGTGTTGCCTACACCTTCCTTTCCTTTTTCAAGGGCAAGGTGGACGGCCTGACGGTCATGATGCACTTTTCCACCTTCAGCGCCGTTGCTTCTTTCCCCTTTATGCTGAAGGATTTTGTGGTGCCCAGCTTCAAGCAGGCGGTACTGCTGCTGCTCATCGGCGTGTTCGGCTCCTTGGGACAGGCCTTTATCACCTATGCCTATCGCTTTGCTCCGGCCTCGGAGATCAGCATCTACAACTATTCCGGCATCATCTTCAGCATGATCCTGGGCTTCTTTATTTTGGGTGAGCCGGTAAAATTTACCTCTGTGATCGGCGGCGCACTGGTGGCAGCCGCTTCTGTTATGGTCTATGTTTATAACAACCGCAGCAATAAGAAGGCAGGTGACGAAACTACGAAATAATCATTGCCCCCAAAGCAAAAGTATGCTATGATACAAATGAATAGCATACAGAACTCTTTCTCGTTGTTTGGCAACTTATCAACCTGAGAAACCAAAAAACGAACGGAGAGTTTTACTATGTGGACGAAAAAAGAAAGATTTGAAGCAGTTCTGAACCATGAGTTGGCAGACCGTCCGCCGGTATCGGCATGGCGTCATTTCACCGAGAAGGAGCACAGCGGCGCGGACCTCTTTGTAGAAACGATGCTGAAATGGCAGAACACCTACGACTGGGACTATGTCAAGCTGCAGCCGCGTGCTTCCTACTATGAGGAGGCATGGGGCGGTCAGTTCGACTACAACGACTACGAGGGCGTTTTGCCCAAGGTGGTAAAGGGTCCCATTGGCGGTGTGGCGGATCTGGAAAAGATCACGGTGCTGCCGGGCGATCAGGGTGTGTTTGCAGAGCAGATCGAGGCCATTCAGAAGATGAAGGCTGGTCTGAACGAGGACATCCCCATGTTCCAGACTATGATGTGCCCCACCAGCGTCCTGCAGAAGCTGTGCGCCGTCAACCCCATTGGCCGTTACCGCGCCGCAAGCCGTAACGACCTGATGATGACCCTGATGCATGAGCAGCCGGAGCTGATCCACAAGACCCTGCAGAACATCACCGATACGATGGCCGATTATTCTAAGCACCTCATCGAGGATGCAGGTCTGTACGGTGTGTTCTACGGTGCCACCGGCCTGTCCCGTTCCACCTACATGACCAAGGAGGAGTGGGAAGAGTTTGTCAAACCCTATGATCTGCAGATGATGGAGGCGCTGAAGCCCTGCAAGATCATGGTCCACGCCTGCGGCCTTGAGGTGAACCCGGAGTATTTTGCGCACTACCCCATCGACATCCTGCACTGGCCCGAGAGCGCTACCGGCAACCCCAAGCTGGACACCGCACCCCAGTGGCTGGACAAGTCCATCACTCCGATGGGCGGCTGTGACGAGCGGCTGTTCGGTCAGCACAAGGCCGAAGAGATCGCTGCGCTGACCCGCAATACCCTGAAGCGGATGAAGGACATCCCCTTTGTGCTGGCACCGGACTGCTCGCTGGCCACCAATACCTATGATGAGGAGCTGCGCGCCTTTATCGAGGCCGCACATTCCAACGATTGATTTTCTTTTTTCACTTCCTCCTGTCTGTATGCTGACCGATTGCATGAATAGAGAGTTTTGTCTGTCTGCAAGCTGTGAAAGAGCGGACAGGAGATGGGAAGAGAGGAAAGATTATGGCGGACGAGAACTACTCCTATGCGCCCAAATACGTTCAGATCCAGAACTATATCCTGCAAAAGATCGAGTCTGGCGAGTACACGGCCGGGGACAAGATTCCTTCAGAGATCGAGCTTGCCAGACAGTTTGATGTCAGCCGCCTGACGGTGAATACTGCCGTCAAGGAGCTGGCCAACAGCGGCATCGTGGAGCGGGTGCAGGGCAAGGGTACCTTTGTCCGGTTTGTCCCGGGTCAGTCCTTTTCCAGCCCCATGGCATTTTCCGGCGGCATCAAGATCGCACCCTTTGAACACTCCAACAACAAGCCGCACCGCCTGCTGGAGCATGGGGTCATCAAGGCGGATGCTGCTTTGTGCCAGAAGCTGGGCCTGACGGCAGAAAACCCCTATGTCTATAAGATCGTTCGCTGTGTGGATGTGAGCAGCGAGGTGGATGAGGTGGATTACAGCTATGTCCCGCTGTCGGTGTGCAAGGATCACACGTTTGACTGCGAGGCGCTGAAGACCTTTTTCCTGCACGATTATATCTGCCGCTATTTCAATGAAAAGCCGACCCACATCCGCATTTTTGTGGACACGCCCCTTACCTCGGATATGGAGCTTTCTCTGCTGAACGCGCCGCCGGAGAAGCTGTTCAGCTGGGATACCTTCTTATATCACGGGAATCAGGTGCTGGCGGTCACCACCACGGTCTCCATGCCCAAGGAGAACCGCCCCTTCATCACGCTGGAATTCTGAGCGTTTTCTCTCCGAAAAAACAAAATAAGTACCCGGAGGCTGCTGCACAGTGCGCTGTGCGGCAGCCTTTTTTGTGTGGAGATGATTCGATACGCTTTGGGACGGAGCTGCGTGGCAGATCCGTCCTGTTTTTACAAAAAAGGGACTGCTTTTGGCAGAACAGAGAATTTTCAACGAATAAATTGGGACTACTCACAATTTACAAGTCGGTCATCGTACCCAACACGGATAACATGAAGGGTCTGGAAGCCGCCGCTGCTGCGGGCATCGTAGCCGGCAAGCAGGAAAAGAAGCTGGAGGTCATTGCCGATGTGACCCCGGAGCAGACCAAAGCCATCCGCGCATATCTTGACCAGACGGATATCAAGGTGCGGCACGTTGAGAATGGCGTCACCTTTGACATCATCCTCACGGTCTGGAAGGGTGAGCATTCCGCACAGGTGCGCATTGCGGTGTTCCACACCAATATCGTCCATGTGGAAAAGGACGGCGAGGTATTGGTGGACATTCCGGTACACGGAGATAGCGAGGAGACCCTGACCGACCGCAGCCTGCTGGATATGGAGCATATCTGGGACTTTGCCAACACGGTGGACGTGGAGGATGTCCGTTCCATTCTGGAACCGCAGATCCGGTGCAACATGGCCATTGCCGAGGAGGGTCTGCGCGGCAACTACGGTGCCAACATCGGCAGTGTGCTGCTGGATATGGAGGGCAATGATGTAAGAGTCCGTGCCAAGGCATACGCCGCAGCCGGTTCCGATGCCCGCATGAACGGCTGTGAGCAGCCGGTGGTCATCAACTCCGGCAGCGGCAATCAGGGCATTACTGCCTCTGTACCGGTCATCGTCTATGCCCGGGAGCTGGGCGTGAGCGACGAAACGCTTCTGCGGGCGCTGACCCTCTCCAACCTGACCACCATCCACGAAAAGACTCCCATTGGCCGCCTGTCTGCCTACTGCGGTGCCATCAGCGCGGGCGCTGGTGCGGGTGCCGGTATCGCCTATCTCTGCGGTGGTGACTATGATGCCGTCATCCATACGGTTGTCAACGCACTTGCTGTGGTTTCCGGCGTCATCTGCGATGGCGCCAAGGCCTCCTGCGCGGCAAAGATCGCAACTGCGGTGGAGGCCGGTCTGCTGGGCTACAATATGTACATCCGCGGCAATCAGTTCCGCGCCGGTGACGGTATTGTGGCCAAGGGCGTAGAAAACTCCCTCAAGAATGTGGGCCGTCTTGGCAAGCAGGGCATGAAGGAGACCAACAACGAGATCATTGCTATCATGGTGGGCTGCTGATTCTGCTTATCGCGATTTTCAAAAATAGTGCCTATCAAAATGGCATATTTGCGATATGCAGTTTGCGGATGTTGCTTGTGCATTAAAAAACGCAAACTGCTATAATAGGGGAGCCTGAGCAGAAAAGTTATTAGAAATGCGTACCAAGGCGGGGAACACCGCCTTTGAACGGCACAGCGGGGAACGCCCCCTGTGCAAGCAATAGAGTATAAGGAGAGTTATCATGCTTGACATCAAATTTGTCCGCGACAACCCGGATGCGGTCAAGGAAAACATCAAGAAGAAGTTTCAGGATGCAAAGCTCCCCCTCGTTGACGAAGTCATCGAGAAGGACGCCAAGTATCGCGAGTGCCTGAAGGAAGTCGAGTCCCTGAAGGCTGCCCGCAACAAGCTGAGCAAGGCCAACGGCCCTCTGTTCGGCCAGCTGAAGAAGTGCGACGACGAGGCCAAGAAGGCCGAGCTGCAGGCTCAGATCGACGCCAACAACGCCGCTGTCAAGGCTGACGCCGACAAGATGGCAGAGCTGGAAGCCGAGGAGGCAAAGCTGGCTGAACGCATTCAGGAGATCATGTACACCATCCCCCAGATGATCGACCCCAGCGTACCCATCGGCCCGGACGACACCTACAACGTCGAGGCTCAGCGCTTCGGTGAGCCGGTCGTGCCTGATTTCCCCATCCCGTACCACACCGAGATCATGGAGAGCTTCGACGGCATTGATATGGACGCCGCAGGCCGCGTGGCCGGCAATGGCTTCTATTATCTGCTGGGCAACATCGCCCGCCTGCACGAGGCTGTTCTGGCCTATGCCCGCGACTTCATGATCGACAAGGGTTTCACCTATGTCATCCCTCCCTTCATGATGCACGGCAACGTGGTGCAGGGCGTCATGTCCTTCCCTGAGATGGACGCCATGATGTACAAGATCGAGGGCGAGGACCTCTACCTCATCGGCACCAGTGAGCACACCATGATCGGCCGCTTCATCGACCAGACTCTGGATGAGGCTACTCTGCCCCTGACCCTGACTTCCTACAGCCCCTGCTTCCGCAAGGAGAAGGGCGCTCACGGCATCGAGGAGCGCGGCATCTACCGCATCCACCAGTTCGAGAAGCAGGAGATGATCGTCGTCTGCCGTCCCGAGGAGAGCGCCGACTGGTACGAGAAGCTCTGGAAGAACTCCGTCGAGCTGTTCCGCAGCATGGAGATCCCTGTCCGTCAGCTGAACTGCTGCTCCGGTGACCTGGCTGACCTGAAGGTCAAGAGCTGCGACATCGAGGCATGGAGCCCCCGCCAGCAGAAATACTTCGAAGTCTGCTCCTGCTCCAACCTGGGCGATGCACAGGCCCGCCGCCTGCACATCCGCGTCAAGGGCAAGGATGGCAAGACCTATCTGGCCCACACTCTGAATAACACCTGCGTGGCTCCTCCGCGTATGCTCATCGCATTCCTCGAGAACCATCTGCAGGCCGATGGCAGTGTCACCATCCCCAAGGTCCTGCAGCCCTACATGGGCGGCCTCGAGGTCATGGTGCCTGTCCACAAGAAGTAAGCCTGCTTTCCACCATTCTCCAATAAAATGTTGAAAGTCCCCGCCATTCATACAGGATGGCGGGGACTTTTTGCGTACAGACGTATAAAATCAGAAAGAATGAAAAAATTGAAGATTTTTTTGAAAAAGTTGTTGACAAAACGGAGGTTGTTGGATATAATAATAAAGCACTGTTCAAGTGCAACAAATAAATATGGCGGTATAGCTCAGTTGGCTAGAGCATTCGGTTCATACCCGAAGTGTCACCGGTTCAAATCCAGTTACCGCTACCACATTACAGAGTTTCGCTAAGATAAGGGGGACGGTCGTCCGCAATAGTGGATGATGAAAGTCGGAGGTTTTAGCGAAGCTCTGTATTTCTAAGGCCCGTTGGTCAAGCGGTTAAGACACGGCCCTTTCACGGCTGTAACATGGGTTCGATTCCCGTACGGGTCATGAATAAAATCCCTGATCTTAGGATCAGGGATTTTTTCATGCAACCCGTACGAGGAATCGAAGGAACACGGCCGCCCGCAGGCGGCAAAAAAGAGCCCAGTGGGCTCTTTTTTAGTGTTCGGGTTCCACCCTGTAGGAATGTCTACCGTGGTAGCTGCCGCTAAGACCTGTACGGGAATCGAACAGGGCGGCGGTGCGTAGCACCGCAACCAAAGCCCCGGTGGAGCTTTGGTTAGCCCGCGGGTCCCAATCAGTAGGAATGTCTACTGTGGTTGCTGCCGTTTCCCTTTACGCCCCCTCCCGTGAAAAAGGTGTAGCGGAATGTCCGCAGACATTCCGCTACACCGAACTATAAAATGGTTTTACCTGTTCCGCTCCTGCACATACCGCAGGATATCCTCCGGCACCTCTGCCAGTGCATCGGCACCGGCGGCGGTCAGCTCGGCGCGGCCGCGGAAGCCCCACAGCGCGCCCATGGCGGGCAGCTGCGCGTTGTGTCCGGTGAGGATGTCCACGTCGCTGTCGCCCACAAAAAGGGTGGCGGCGGGGTCTGCGCCCAGCTCAGCCATCAGGGCGTACAGCCCGGTGGGGTCGGGCTTGGTGGGCACGCCCGGGCGGTTGCCCCGCACGGCGTCAAAGCGGCCGGTGCCAAAGTAGTGGGCAATGATGCCGCCGCACAGCGCATCGGCCTTGTTGGAGAATACCGCGCACTGGATGCCCTCGGCTTTCAGTGCGTCCAGCAGCGCCGGAATGCCGGGGTAGGGCGCGGTCTTGTCCTCCTTGTGGGCATCGTACCGGGCGGTGAACTGCGCCAGCGTAGCCGCCAGCTGCGCCGGGGTGCGGGCGTCAGCGGGGGAGAACCGCTCCACCAGCTTGGGGATGCCGTTGCCCACCATCAGCTTGAACTGCGCCACCGTAAAGGTGGGCCAGCCGTTTTGTGCGCACACCCAGTTGCCGGCATCGGCAAGGTCGTCGATGGTGTTCAGCAGGGTGCCGTCCAAGTCAAATAATACAGTCTTTATCATAAGAATAGTCTCCGTTAGTCTGTGATACAAAAAATGCCCCGCCGACCGTAGGTTCAGCGGGGCATCGCAAGTATACTTCTATATTCCCAGAAAATCAAGAGCCGCCAGCGGCACGCTGCGCACCGTGACCTTTTCTTTGCCGGGAAATACAAGGGTCAGGTTGGCACGCTGCACCGTCACCGCCCAAGGGGATTGCAGGGCGGTAAAGCCGGTGTCCGGGTGGAACACGCACAGCTGGTGCAGATGGAATTGGTGCTGTCGGCAGAGCAGCAGCTGTCCCTGCTGCTGCCATACGCCCTCCCGGTGCCAGCCCACGGCGGCAGCGCCCAGCAGGGCGGCGAACACCCCGGTGGGGATGAGCAGCGGCAGGGTGAGTGCGGGCAGGGTGGTGCGGGAGACCGCCGTCAGCAGCAGGCAGAGCGCCAGCGGGATGCCCGCCGGCAAAAAGAACACCATGCTGCGGTCGGTGGTGTCGGCGCGGGTGTCCGGGGGCAGCTGCGCCATCTCGGGCAGCAGCTCCCGCAGCAGCGGGGTGCCCTCCCGCCAGACGAACAAAGGCAGCTCCGGGCGGCACGCCCCTGCCGAGACGAACACCGGGCAGTAATGCAGCGCCCAAGTGGCGGGGGAGCGGCGCAGGTCGGCGTAGTTCAGCTGGCTGAGCCGCAGCCGCATCTCATACCGGCGTACAAGCCCGCCCCGGCTGCCCAGCTGGGTATCGGTGCGCCAGACGGTGTAATGCACCGCCTGCAAGGCGCTGCGCACCAGACTGATGCAGAACAGCGTACCCGCCAGCACCAGCAGCCACGCCGCGCCCAGCGGCAGCCAGCGGGCGGCAAGCGCCGCCAGCTGTCCCAGCTGCGCAAGGGCAGCGGTCTGGGCATCCGGGGCATAGCTCTGGGTCTGGTGGATGGCCAGCCACCATAAAAACAGGGTGGACAGGCCGTTGGCACCCAGCACTGTAAAGGCCAGCTTTTCGCCGCCCTTGGGCGCGTGCCACAGCGGGTCTGTCACCGGCAGCAGCACATCGGCAAGCTCCTCGGCCTGCTGCCGGGTAAGATACAGCGTGATGGTCTTGGTCTGCCCCACAGGGTACAGCACCACCCGGCAGGCACCGGTCAGGCGGTAGAGCAGGGGCTGCTCCAGCATCAGCGCCGCCAGACCTTCGGTGCGCAGGGCACGGTCCAGCCGCACGCCAAGCCGCCAGCTGACGTGCACCGTGCCCTCGGCATCCACCTGCCAGCGGCCACCATAGTACACCGCCCAGCACACGGCGCTGATAAAAATAAGCAGCACAAGATCCTGCCGCAGCGCCGCACGCAGGGCTTCCCAGTTGCGGGCAAAAAGTACCTGTACCAGCGGCAGAAGGTACACAAGCAGGGTCTTGCGCAGCAGATGCAGCGCCGCCAGCGGGTGAAAGTGCTTTTCCCGGTTCATACGTCGCCCTCCATCAGCACAGCCGCCAGCGCAGTAGCCTGTGCGGTGGGGATGCCGGGCAGCACCAATTGCAGCCCCGGGCTGCGCACAAGGAGCACGGTGCACCCTGCCGCCCACAGCAGCGGGGTGCGCAGCAGCTGCACCCCGGTGACCGCCCGGCGCGGGATGCGGTGCAGCACAGGGACAGCCACCCCGGCCTGCACCGTGACGCTGTCCGCCGTCAGGGCGGCGACAAAGCTGCAGCAGCGCGCCCGGACAAGCGCCACCAGCGCCGCCCATACAGCGCAAAAGACTGCGCCTGCCCACACGCTCTGCCAGAAGGCAAAGGGCGCGCAGACCAGCCCGGGCACAGCTGCCCAGACGCAGAGCACCCGGCGGGAGCGGGGCGGCAGCACCAGCGCGGTGCGCAGCAGCTCCTGCTCGCTCATTTGTGGGAGGAAAGACCCCACGCATCCATCAGCAGATGCAGGGTGTCGTCCTGTGTCAGGCACAGCAGCCGGTCCCACGGCAGCAGCACTGTGCTGCCGTGGGGGATGATGAACTCGGTATCCCGGGTGATGCTGACCAGAATGGCATCGCCGGGAATGGGAATCTCCTTGATCTCCTTGCCCGCGAACTGGAAGTCCTCCGGCAGCAGGATCTCGTTCAGGCTGGCGGTGCCGCCGCCCAGGGACAGCAGCTGCCGGATGGTGTCGGTCTCGATCTCCCGCTCCAGGATGTGGCTCAGGTTGTCGGTGCCGCACACCACGGTGTCCACGCCCAGCGTGTGCAGGATGTCCCGGTTCTTGGGGTTGGAAGCGCGCGCCACGGTGCGGTTCACGCCGAACTCCCGCTTGGCGATCTGGCAGGCCACCAGATTGGTCTCGTCGGTGTTGGTCACCGCCACAAAGGCGTCGCAGCTGGCCACATCGGCGGTGCGCAGGGTGTCAAAGCTCAGGGAGTCGCCGCAGATGACCGGGATATCCAGCGTGTCCGCAAGGGTGCGGCACAGCGCTTCCTGCGGCTCGATGATGGTCACCTTATGGCGGTGGGACAGCAGGCTCTGGGCAAGGTACATCCCCACCCGGCCGCCGCCGGCAATACAAACTTTCATATTACTACCTCGTTTTACGGTTTGTAAAGCAAAAAACAGGCTGTTTTACTTGGAAAGAGCCCGGAACACCGCCTGCTCAGTCAGCACGGTGGGGCAGATGGTCTCCAGCTCGTAGGCTTTGTGGTACAAGATCTGCAGATGCGGGTCGGACACCCGGCAGATGACCTTATCCCGGCGGAAGATGTTCTTCGCCAGCTGTGCCGCCATCAGGTTCACCGAGTCCTCCTCGGTCACCGCTGCCACGGCGTCGCAGTTCTCCACGCCGCCCCGGCGCAGGGTGTCCGGGTCGGTGGGGTCGCCCACAAGGGCAGTGCCATGAAAGGTATAATCGTCAAAGGCATCCAGACGCTTGAGCTGCTCAGGGTCCTTTTCCACTACCGAGATATCATGGCCGATGCGTTCCAGATCGCGGATCAGCGCCGCACCTACCTGATCGCAGCCGATCACCAGTATGTTCATGAAGGTTCACCTCGTTGTTCTCAGTGCTTTTTGCGCCGGGCGCAGAAAGCGGACAGACTTCTTATTTTTATAGTATAGCACATTTCCCGGGGCAGATAAATACAGCGCCCGGGGTAAAATTTTTATAATCTGTATGCACAGGGGCTCATAGTATGGTATACTGGAACTGCTTTTGTAGCAATTCAACTTTTTAATGCAACAGCAACAGCGTTGAATTGCATATCGCAAATATGCTGTTTGATTGTTGCGCTAATTTCTTGACTTGCGATAAAAAAACAACGCACCCAACGGGTGCTGCAGGAGGGATTTATTACGTTTTTCGAGATCATCAAAGCGATCCTGATGGGTATCGTGGAGGGCATTACCGAGTGGCTGCCCATCTCCTCCACCGGGCACATGATCCTTGTGGAGCAGGTCGTCAAGTTCAATGCCAGTGAAGAATTCATGTCCATGTTCCGGGTGGTCATCCAGCTGGGTGCCATTCTGGCCGTGGTGGTGCTGTTCTGGAATAAGCTGTGGCCCTTCGGGCTGCGGCAGGGCAAGGTCATCTCCAAGCCCAGCGTGTGGAACCTGTGGTTCAAGGTGGTAGCCGCCACCCTGCCGGTGCTGGTCATCAGCCCGCTGGACGACTGGATGGAGGAGCACTTCTATAACTACATCACCGTAGCCGCCATGCTGATCCTGTACGGCGTGCTCTTCCTTGTGGTGGAGAACCGCCGCACCACGCCCCGGGTCACAAAGCTGGAACAGATCAGCTACCGGGACGCGCTGCTCATCGGCGTGTGGCAGTGCCTTGCCATCATCCCCGGCACCTCCCGCTCCGGCGCTACCATCGTGGGCGGTCTGCTGCTGGGGCTCTCCCGCGCCTGCGTGGCAGAGTTCACCTTCTATCTGGCCATCCCGGTCATGGCGGGTGCATCCCTGCTCAAGGTGGTCAAGTTCGTCATCTCCGGCGTATCCATCACTGGCACCGAGATCGCCGTGCTGCTGGTGGGCTGTATTGTGGCCTTTGTGGTCAGCCTTGCAGCCATCCGCTTCCTGATGGATTATGTCAAGCGCCACGACTTCAAGTTCTTCGGCATCTACCGCATCGTGCTGGGTGCTATCGTGCTGGCTGTGGCAGCCATCACCGCGCTGGCATAAGATATGATAAAACAAGGGGCTGTTGCTTGCGCAACAGCCCCTGTTTTTTAGGATCAAAATCTTACTCTTCCGCTTTTTTCACCTTTACACGCCACTTGTGGGACATATACTCCGAGCGCAGCTTGTTGGTGACAAAGGTCTGGCTGCTGTACAGACCGTGGTGGCCGGAGAGCATATAGCAGATGCCGCAGCCCAGCGCGATGAGCTCCAGCCCGGCACCGCTGAACAGCTCAAAGCCCAGCAGGATGGAGGGGATCAGGGCGTTGGTGGCACCGCAGAAGATGGACACAAGCCCCACTGCCGCCGCAAATTCGGCGGGCAGACCCAGCAGAGGGCCGACCACACAGCCGAAGGTAGCGCCCACAAAAAAGCTGGGCACCACCTCGCCGCCCTTGAACCCGCAGGCAAGGGTCAGCGCGGTGAGGAAGATCTTGCACAGAAAATCCCACGGCAGCGCCTGTCCCTGCTCCACGGCAGCAACGATGACGCTCATGCCCGCGCCGTTATAGCGCCCCACGCCGAAGAGATAGGAAAAGCCGACGACCAGCACGCCGCCCGCAAAGACCCGCACCCACGGGTTCGGGAGAAGCTTTGGTACGGTGTGCTCCATGAAGTGGAGGGTGTAGCAGAAAAGGCGGGAAACGGCAGCGCAGGCCACGCCCAGCAGGATGACCAGCAGGGCGGTGCGGACGTTCAGCTCGGGCGCGGTGAGGGCAAAGTGGGTGGGTGCGATGCCAAAGGCCAGCGAGCAGCCGTAGGCGATGAGGGCAGAGGTAAAGGCCGGGACAAAGGCAGCGGTAAAGGTCAGACCCACATCCTCCACCATCATGGCAAAGCAGGCCGCCGCCAGCGGAGTGCCGAACAGGGCAGAGAAGAACGCAGCCATGCCGCTGATGGTGGCGGTGCGGCGGTCGTGGTCCTTGAGCCGCAGCAGGGTGCCAAGGTTCCAGCCGATGCTGCCGCCCATCTGCAAGGCAGCGCCCTCGCGGCCGGCAGAGCCGCCGCACAGGTGGGTGAGCACCGTGCCCAGAAAGATGGCGGGCACCAGCAGGATGCTGACCGGCTCGCCGCTTTGCACGGCGCGGAGAACGTTGTTGGTGCCAACGCCCTCGCACTTTGTTACCTTATAAAGGGCAGTGATGAGCAGACCCGCCACAGGCAAAAGGAACAGCAGCCAGGGCTGCGCGGCGCGCAGCTCGGTGGCGTGCTCGACAGCAAGGTGGAACAGGGTGCCCAGAAACCCGCAGAGCAGACCCATGGGAACAGCCAGAAAGAACCATTGCAGCGCCACCCGCAGGGCGGCTTTAGCTTCGTGCCGGAATGTATCAAAATCGTTCATAGACATAACTCCTATATACACATCCGTTCCGTTTTTCGGAACCGATATAAGATAACACCGCAGGACAGGGCTGTCAACCCCAAAATGGGCAGAGCTACGGAAATCAATTTTCCGACTGAAGGCTTCCCCCGGTCGGGGGAAGCTGTCACCGCAGGTGACTGATGAGGGCGCAGGCAAGCAGCAGCTTACGGGAAATTACCCCTCATCCGGCGCTGCGCGCCACCTTCCCCCCAAGGGGTGAAGGCTTCTGTTCCTCCGGGTAAAGCTGCAATAATTGATTCCTGTGGCTCTGTTCTTTTTTCTGTTTACACCGCTCGCCCGGGTGTGCTATACTGAAGGCAGTACCGCACAATTCCCGCCTGACGGCTCAAGCACCGTTCCGGCGGCTGCGGCACGGCATCTGCGTTGCCAAAATGCTCGATAATACACAAAGTATTATCTGCGCTTTTGGCTTAGCATCTGCCGCACCTCGCTCGCCGTATCGGCACTTAGAATTATGCGGTACTGTCTATACGTCCGGGCATCGCCCGGCGATTACGGAAAAACGAGGGAAAACGATGCTGAATGTGATTATTTTTCTGGTCGGTGCACTGATCATGTTTTACATGGCGCTGCGCAGCGTGCGTGCGCGGCAGCAGCTGCGCACCAAGGGCGTCTGCGTGCAGGCCACGGTAAGCGGCACGGTGCAGAGCCGGGACGGCGCTGCCTATGTGCTGGAGTTTACCACCGCAGGCGGCAGCCACCGGCTGCAGTACCCCAAGCCCGCCAAGGGCAAGTCCTTTGCCGAGGGCAGCGTGGTCACCCTATACTACGATCCCGATGCACCGGAGAAGATGTTCGTGGAGGGCGACAAGTCCGTGCTGGGTGCCGAGCTGCTGTACGTCGGCATCGGCGTGGCGCTGCTGGTGCTGATGGTCGGCATCATGAATCGTTGAGAAGGAGGGACGCCGCATGAAACTGGAACATTTCGGTATGGCTGAGCCGGGGGACTGCCGGTTGGTATTCACGGCAAGCGCAGAGGAGCTGGCTGCTGCGCTGGCAAAGGAGCAGGCTGCCCCGGATGCCCCGCAGGACGAGGAAGAGCTGCTGACGGCAGCGGTGAACCGCACCATTCTGGAGGGCTTTGATCCTCTTTACCGGCAGCTGGTGCAGGAACAGCAGATTGTACCGGTGACCGACCCGGATTTTGAGCTGCTGGCGGTCAACAAGGCCGAGGGCTTCCGGGCGGGCGCGCAGTTCTACGCCCTGCCGCCGCTGGAGCTGGGACGGGATACCGGCTTTGTGCAGGCCATCGAGCCCCACCCGCTGCGCCGGTTGACCATTGAACTGGAGATCAACCGCAATTATGGTGACGAAGAGCGCGCCGCCGATGCCGCAGGCAAGGCTGCGCTGCGCGACCGGGTGACCCGGGAGCTCTACGCAAAGCGCTGCGCACAGGCTAAAGACAGGGCAGAGAAGGAGCTGGTCTGGCAGTTGGGCGATGAGGTGACCGGCTTTGTGCCCAAGCGGCTGGAAGCGGGCAACTACTTTGCCGAGCAGCGGCAGTTCAATCTGAGCCTGCAGGCAAACGGCATCAACTTTGACCGGTTCTTGGCGGTACGCGGGCAGACGGTGGAACAGTTCCGGCAGTGGCTGCACCAGCAGGCGGAGCGCAAGCTGCGCAGCTGGCTGGGGCTTATGCTGGTGGCTGAGCGGGAGGGCTTGCAGCCCACCGAAGCCGAGGTGAATGCCGCCCTTGCCAACTGGAACGAGAAGCTGGACGGGGAACGCACCTTCCCGGCGAACGACAGCCGCAAGGTGCGCCAGCGCCTTGCCCGGGCAAATGCTGCGGCCTTTGTGGTGGAGCATTCCACCCTCACCCCGCCGCCGGCAGAGCCTATCGTGCAGGAACCGGAGAATAAATGATAACAAAAAGGAGAGATGCGCCGCATCTCTCCTTTTTGTTAATGTTATGAGGGGTACTTAGGTCTGCACACCCTCGAACTGGCTGTTGTAGAGCTTGGCGTAGAAGCCGCCCTGTGCCAGCAGCTGGTCGTGATTGCCCTGCTCCACGATGTGGCCGTCCTTCATGACAAGGATGACGTCTGCCTCCTGGATGGTAGAAAGGCGGTGCGCCACAATAAAGCTGGTGCGCCCCTGCATCATGCGGGCAAAAGCCTTCTGGATACGCACCTCGGTGCGGGTATCAATGGAGGAGGTAGCTTCGTCCAGGATCAGCATGGGCGGCAGGCAGAGCATTACGCGGGCGATGCAGAGCAGCTGCTTTTGTCCCTGACTGATGTTGCCGCCGTCCTCTGCAATGACGGTATCGTAGCCCTCGGGCAGGCGGCGGATAAAGCTGTGGGCGTGGGCAGCCTTGGCGGCGGCGATCACCTCATCCATGGTTGCGTCCGGCTTGCCGTAGGCGATGTTCTCCCGCACCGTACCGGCGCGCAGCCAAGTGTCCTGCAATACCATGCCGTAGCTGCCACGCAGGGAAGCGCGGGTCACATCCCGGATGTCGGTACCGGAAACCTTGATGCTGCCGCCGTTCACATCATAGAACCGCATGAGCAGGTTGATGAGGGTAGTCTTGCCGCAGCCGGTAGGGCCTACGATGGCGATGCGCTGACCGGGCTGTACGTCCAGCGAAAGCCCCTCGATGAGCGGGCGGTCGGGCAGGTAGCGGAAAGAAACATCCTGCAGCTGCACATGGCCGTCCGGCTGCAGGGCGGCGGCGTTTTCGGCTTCCGGCACCTGATCCTCGGCGTCCAGCAGCTCAAACACCCGGGCGGCGCAGGCCAGTGCATTTTGCAGCTCGGTGACCACGCCCGAGATCTCGTTGAAGGGTTTGGTGTACTGGTTGGCGTAGCTTAAAAAGACGCTCAGCTGACCGATGGTGATGCCGCCGCGCACGGCGTACAGCGCACCCACAAGACCCACGCCCGCGTACACGATGTTGTTCACAAAGCGGGTGGCGGGGTTGGTCAGGCTGGAGAAGAAGATGGCCTTCAGGCTCACGTCCTGCAATTGTCCGTTCACTTCGTCAAAGGCGGCAAGGCTTTCAGCTTCGTGGCCAAAGGCCTGCACCACCTTCTGGCCTTCGATCATCTCGTTGACCAGCGCGGTCTGTTTGCCGCGTACGGTGCTCTGGCTCTGGAAGTAGCCGTAACTGCGCTTTGCCAGAAAGCCCGCCACCACAAGGCTCAGCGGGGTGATGCACACCACCACCAGCGTGATAGGCACATTCTCCCGCAGCATGAACAGCAACGTGCCAAAAATGGTCAGGATACCGGAGAACAGCTGAGTAAAGCCCATCAGCAGACCGTCCGCAAAGGTGTCCACATCCGCCACCATGCGGCTGACGATATCGCCGGAGGGATGGCTGTCCAGATAGGACAGCGGCAGGGTCTGAATTTTGCGCAGCGCCTCGTTGCGCAGATCACGGCTGACCGAGAAGGTGATGCGGTTGTTGCACACGCTCAAAAGCCACTGCGCAAGGGCGGCTACGGCAGCCACCACCAGAATGCTTACGGCAATGCGCAGCACCCCGGCAAGGTCTACATTGCCTTTGCCCAGCATCTTATCAATGGCGTCACCGCACAGGATGGGGATATACAGCTGGGCGGCTACGCTGACCGCCGCCACCAGCAGGCTGCACACTACAAAGGCGCTGTACGGACGGATCTTGTGCAGCACCCGGTTCAGGGTGGCCTTGCGCTGCTGCGGGGTCAGCTTGTTTTTTGCTTTTGCACTCATGCTTCTGCCTCCCCTTTCTTGAACTGGCTCTCGTAGATCTCCTCGTACACCGGGCAGCTGCTGCGCAGGGCGCTGTGGGTGCCGATGCCCACCAGATGGCCGTCATCCAGCACCAGAATCTGGTCGGCGTGCTGCAAGCTGGCGGCACGCTGGCTGACGATGAACACGGTCAAAGCCCCGGGCAGCGCCGCCAGCGCCTTGCGCAGGGCGGCGTCGGTGGCGTAGTCCAGCGCACTGGCGCTGTCGTCAAGGATCAAAATGTCCGGCTTGCCCACCAGCGCACGGGCGATGGTCAGGCGCTGCTTCTGTCCGCCGGAAAGGTTGCGTCCGCCCTGCTCCACCGGCTCGTCCAGCCCAAGGGGCTTTGCACGCACAAAGTCCGCTGCCTGCGCCGTTTCCAGCGCCGCCCACAGGTCGGCATCGGTGGCGTCCTTGTTGCCCCACAAAAGGTTGGAGCGGATGGTGCCGCCGAAGAGCTGTGCCTTCTGCATGACCACCGCCACCCTGCCGCGCAAAGCGTCCCGGGGGTAGCTGGCCACCGGGCGGCCAAAGATCTCCACGCTGCCCTCGGTGGCATCGTAAAAGCGCGGGATCAGGTTTACAAGGCTGGATTTGCCGCTGCCGGTGCCGCCGATGACGCCGATGGTCTGGCCTTTTTTGGCGGCAAAGCTGATATCGGTCAGGCTGGGTGCACCCGCCCCAGCGTAGGTCAGCCCTACATGGTCAAAGCGCACGGCATCGCCGGTCTTGTCTGCGGGCACTTCGCCCAGAAGTTCGGCGGGGAAGGGCATGCCGGGTTTGGTATCCAGCACCGCCTGCACACGGCCTGCACAGGCCAGTGCCTTGCTGATCTGCACGATGAGGTTGGCAAGCTTTACCAGCTCCACAAGGATCTGGTTCATGTAGTTCACCAGCGCGATGACATCGCCGGAGGCCATGCCGCCCACATTGATCTCGATGCTGCCAACATACAGCAGCGCCACGATGGCAAGGTTGATGAGCACATAGGTCAGCGGGTTCATCAGCGCCGAAAGATGGCCGACGTGCAGCTGCATCCCGGTCAGCAGGGCGTTAGCGTCCTCAAAGCGGTCGATCTCGCTCTGCTCCTTATCAAAGGCGCGCACCACGCGCACGCCGGTCAGGTTCTCGCGGGTCAGCCCCAGCACCCTGTCCAGCCGGGTCTGCACGGTCTTGTACAGCGGCCGGGTGATCACCATCACGCCGAACACCACCACGCTGAGCAGCGGGATGGTGACCACAAAGATCATTGCCGCCCGGGCGTTGACCGTAAAGGCCATGACCATGGCACCCAGCACCACAAAGGGGCTGCGCAGGAACAAACGCAAAAAAAGGTTGAGCCCGCTCTGCACCTGATTGACATCGCTGGTCATGCGGGTGATAAGGGTGCTGGTGCCCAGCGTATCCATCTCTGAAAAGCTCAGGCTCTGGATATGGGCAAACAGGGCGTGCCGCAGCGCGGTGGAGTAGCCCACCGCCGCTTTGGCGGAAAAGTACTGCGCGGTCAGGCTGCAGGTAAGGCCGATGAAAGCCAGCAGCAGCAAAAGGCCGCACCGCACCAGAATATAATGCAGGTCGTGCGCTGCAATGCCCACATTGACGATATCCGCCATGACCAGCGGCACAAACAGGTCAAAGGTGGCTTCCAGCATTTTAAAGAGCGGTGCAAGCACGCTTTCGCGCTTGTAGCCCTTCAGGTAGCCAAGCATCCGGTTCAAGAAAATTCCTCCTTTGGGGTCAAAATACACCTTATTATAGCGCGATGTATCCCAAAAATCCAGAGCAGCAGCTGCGTTTTGCATTGTACAAGCTGCCAAATCCTGTTATACTAGGGCTGAGATCGATAGGGAAGTATGGTGAACACAATGGCAAGACGAACAGACGGCGGGGTACGCTTCCGCCCGGTGGGCAGCCAACGCAGCCGCACCGCACCGGTGTACAGCCCGCGCGGCACCGGCTGCCCGGCCATCGAGCAGGCAGTGCAGGGGCTGTATAAAGGCCAGAACGAGGAAAGCTTCTGGACCCTGATGAGTGCGTTGAACTACGCGCTGGAGCTGGAGACCCATGTGCTGGTGCCGCTGCAGACGGCGCTTTCGGCGCAGGGTGCGCCTGCCCCGTGGATGGAGCACCCCATCCCGGCGGAAAAGGCCGATGGCCTTGCCTTGTGGACGCTGCGCAACGACAAGGGACGCTGCTGGCTGCCGCTGTTCACCTCGGTGGCAGCGGCCGGTGCAGACCGCAGTACCGGCAGCCGCCCCATGGCAGACCGCACCTTGGAGCAGGCCATGCAGCTGGCGCTGGACACCCCGGGCATCGACGGCGTGGTGCTGGACCCGTGGAGCAATTCCGCCTCGCTGGACGGTGCGCTGCTCAACGGTCTGCTGCACGCAGGCCACACCCCGGAGGGCCCCGGCGCAGAGGAGGCCGAAGCCGGTAAAGAAGCTGCCCGCGCCGGACACTGGGCGGCAGCGGCAGAGTGCTACCAGAAAGCTGCTGAGCAGGGAAATTCTGCCGGGCTCTCGCTGCTGGGCGAGTGCCTGTATCAGGGGCGCGGCGTGCCAAAAAGCGCTGCGCAGGCACGCAAGCTGTGGAAAGCTGCTGCCGAAAGCGGTGAAACCATCGCCCTTTTGAACCTTGGCGACGACTGCGCCGCCCGGGGCGACAACGGCAAGGCGCTGTTGTGGTACCGCCGGGCGCGGCAGAACGCGGCAGCGGTGCCGGATATCGAGTACACGCCCCGGGTCTGCCTGCGGCTGGCGCAGTACGAAACGCGCTACACCTCCCGCAAAAAGGCGCTGGCGCTGGCGGCAGAAGCAAAGCAGGCTTTTACTATTTTGCAGCGGGAGCACGAGCCGGACGCCGACTGCTGGTTGCAGGAAGCGGAACAGCTGCTCTATGAGCTGACCCACGAGCCGCCTACGGCTCCGGCAGCATATAACATAGAATCTTTACAATTGGACTAAAAAATGGTCACAGCCGTCCGGTAAGATAGACTGGAGAAAAATCAGCCCGCAGACACGGCGGACAAGAAACAGAGGAAACAGTATGAGCAAAGTGATCGGCATTGATCTGGGTACGACCAATTCCTGTGTGGCGGTAGTGGAGGGCGGCAAGCCTGTGGTCATCACCAATGCAGAGGGCGAGCGTACAACCCCCAGCGTGGTGGCATTTACCAAGGACGGTGAGCGGCTGGTGGGCGGCGCGGCCAAGCGCCAGATCGCCACAAATTCCGGGCGCACGATCTCCAGCATCAAGCGGTACATGGGCTCGGACTACCGGGCGCATATTGACGGCAAGGATCTTGCCCCGCAGGAGATCAGCGCCATGATCCTTGCCAAGATCCGCAGGGACGCCGAGAGTTATCTGGGCGAGCCGGTCACCGAAGCCGTTATCACCGTGCCCGCCTATTTTGACGACAGCCAGCGCAAGGCCACGCAGGATGCAGGCCGCATTGCGGGGCTGAACGTGCTGCGCATCATCAACGAGCCCACTGCCGCCGCTGTGGCCTACGGTCTGGACAACGAAGCCGCCCAGAAGATCCTTGTTTACGACCTTGGCGGCGGCACCTTTGACGTGTCCATCATTGAGATCGAGGACGGCACCTTTACGGTGCTTGCCACCGGCGGCGACACCCATCTGGGCGGCGATGACTTTGACCAGCGCATCGTGGAGTACGCGGTGGCGGAGTTCAAAAAGTCTGACCGCATCGACCTGACCCGCGACCCCGCCGCCATGGGACGGCTGAAGGAGGAAGCGGAAAAGGCCAAGAAGGAGCTTTCCAGTGCGCCCTCTGCCCAGCTGAACCTGCCCTTTATCACGGTGGGCAAGGACGGGCCGCATCACTTGGATATCGCCCTGTCCCGCCCGCAGTTCGAGATGATGACCGGCGATCTGCTGTCCCGCACCGTGACCCCGGTGCAGAACGCCTTGCGGGATGCCGGCATCTCTGCCAGCCAGCTGGGCAAGGTGCTGCTGGTGGGCGGCAGCACCCGGATGCCTGCCGTGGAGCGGCAGGTGCGGGAGCTGCTGGGCAAGGAGCCCAGCCACAGCCTGAACCCGGACGAGTGCGTCGCCATGGGTGCGGCGGTGCAGGGCGCACTGCTGCAGGGCGGCGGCAAGCTGGCGGGTGCCACCGGCGCGGCAGCGCAGGGACTGGTGCTGATGGACGTGACCCCGCTGACTTTGTCCATCGAGACGCTGGGCGGGGTCGCCACCCCGCTGATCACCCGCAACAGCATGATCCCCACCCGCAAGAGCCAGATCTTTACCACCGCCCGTCCTATGCAGACCAGCGTGGAGATCAACGTTTTGCAGGGTGAGCGCCACTTTGCGCGGGACAACAAGTCTTTGGGCAAATTCAAGCTGAACGGCATCCGGGCAAGCTTTTCGTCTAAGCCCCAAATCGAGGTCACCTTTGATATCGACGTGAACGGCGTGGTGAAGGTATCGGCGAAAGACCTTGCCACCGGGCGGGAGCAGAACATCACCATTACCGGCAGCACCAACCTTTCCGAAAACGAGATCCAGCGCGCCATGGCAGACGCCGCCGCCTACGAGGCCGAGGACAGCCGCCGCAAGGAGCGTCTGGAGCTGCACAATCAGGCCGAGGTGCTGGCCTACAAGGTGGATGAAGCGCTTTCCAAGTGCAAAAAGGAGCTGGACAAGGACGAAAAAGCCCGCGTGAAGGCCGACCTTGCCAACCTGCGCCGCTGCCTGCGCAAGGATAAGCCCGAAAAGATGAACGAGACCGAGGAAGCTGCCCTGCGGCAGGCCAAGAGCCAGCTGGAAGCCTCGGCCAACCACCTGATGCTGCTGTACTCTGCCGAGCAGACCCCCGGCGATGGAACGGACAGCACGCTGTAATATTTATAAAATAAGGTTTGTGGGCTGCTGCACCCGCCCGGCGCAGCAGCCCTTTTTGCAGAAAAGAAAGGAACGGCTATGAAGGAACTGCAATATTCGGTGCGCCCCGGGCGCTACCGCCACTTTAAAGGCAACGAGTATCAGGTGCTGGGCGTGGCACGCCACAGCGAGACCGAGGAGGAAATGGTAGTGTACCGCGCCCTGTACGGCGAGGGCGGGCTGTGGGTGCGCCCCGCCGCCATGTGGCTGGAGACCGTGACCCGGGACGGCGTTACCCAGCCCCGCTTTACCTATATCGGGGAGTGATGCGCCCGGCTTGAATCCCGTTATTGACCCTAGGATTATTTTGCGGTAAAATGTGAGTATGATACCAAACAACAAAGGAGGTTTTCGTATGAAGGCCAAACGATGGATCTCGCTGCTGCTTGCAGTCAGCATGATGCTTGGTGTGCTGGCGATGCCCGCCTCGGCGGCAGCTCAGCAGCCGGAAAGCACCGCTGCTGTCAGCGAGGAACTGCCCGATGCCGCAGCGCTGAGCGCGGCAGAGGACGAAAATGATATCGTCAACATCCGCATCCGGGCGACCGGCAACCTTGTCTACGGCTCCGATTATAAGCTGGAGGTGGAGACCCGGCCCGAAAACACCCAGTATATTGCCGTGGTGCTGGGCACCAGCGGCGAAGCCTACGGCTATGTGACCCTGATGATCTCGGATAAGCTGCGCACCCTGCTCAAGCTGATCCCCCTGCCCAAAAAGATGTCCCAGACCCCGGACCAGGCCGAGGAATTCAATGTATACAGCTACCTCAAGCAGCTGATCGACGGCAACGATGTCGGCGTGCTGCTGCGGGTGGCGGACGAAGTAGTGTCGGTGATGGACACCGTCAGCTTCTTTGTCCCGGCCAGCTACCTGACCACGGTGAAGAATGTTTCCAACGGCATGAAGCTGGCGCTGAGCCTGATTCGCAAGTATCTGCCCGAGGGCGCGCTGAGCCGCATCTATCTGGACGAGCAGCCCAAGGACAGCGGCAAGTACTTTGCCGGTGCCATCGCGCTGGAAAGCAGCGATATCAACGCCGCCGGCTTTGCCATGTTCAAGATCAAGCCCAAGACCGAAAACGTCAGCCTGAGCTGGGCAGCGGATGCCCCGGCCAGCATGACCGTCTCTCAGCTGCAAAACGCCGATCTGACCGCTAAGGTGATCTCGGACGGACAGGTGGCTGAAAACGGCAAGGTGAGCTACACCTACAAGAAAAAGACCTTCCTGTGCTTCAGCAGCAAAATGAGCGGGGTGCCCACCGAGCCCGGCACCTACACCCAGACCGCCAAGGCAGGGGGCAACTACTCCTGCGGCAGCATCAGCCGCACCATTACGGTGACCGCTGACCCCCAGCCCGCCGCCGAGCAGTCCGCCGAACAAGCGGCAGAGCAGCCTGCAGCATAAATCAGCGGAAAACTATTTTTGAATAGGACGATCCCGGAAAGTCTGCGGATTTTCCGGGATCGTTTTTTTACGGGAGAAGCTACTTTTTATTTTCTATAAAATGGGCTGCTTTACTCTTGCAAATCGACGCGCCATACGCTATTATAAAAATAAAAGAACCCCTTGCGGTGAAAAAAGGACAAGAAGGAGCGGTTTATCTATGGAAGAGAAAAAAAGCGGCATCAAAAAGTTCCTTGAAGAGTTCAAGGCATTTGCCATGCGCGGCAATGTGCTGGACATGGCAGTGGGCGTTGTCATCGGCGGTGCCTTCACCGCCATCGTCACCGCGCTGGTGGAGGACATCATCAACCCGCTGATCGGCCTGTTCTTCAAGGCAGATTTTTCCGATGTGGTCATTGGTCTGGGCGGCTCCAGCATCAAGATCGGTGAGTTCGTCAACTCCATCATCAACTTCCTCATCGTGGCCTTTGTACTGTTTGTTGTGATCAAGTTTGTCAACTCCCTGCACAAAAAGCCCGAGGAGCCCGCCGCACCGGAGGAGCCCACCACCAAGGTGTGCCCCTACTGCCAGAGTGAGATCTCTATCAAGGCTGTGCGCTGCCCCCACTGCACCTCCAAGCTGGAGGGCTTTCCCGAAATGAAAGCCTGAAGCATTCAGCATTGACAATTGGCGCAGATGCGCTATATAAGAGTAAAGAAAGCAAGCGACCGTTAGCTTGGGGAAATAGAAGGCGGTTACTTACTTTTCTTGTTGTCATTACAACAAAACCCTCCCGGCCGGGCGCAGTCTTTGCGCTTGCGGCAGGGAGGGTTTTGCACTTTTTGCGCCGAACCGCCCCGCAAGGGTTGCAAGCAGGGGGCTTTTCATTGTACAATAGAGGTAGACCGTGCTAAGATATACTTCTATAACGAGAGGATCTTTTAAATATGTCTGATATCAAAGTGCTGGCGCTGGATCTGGATGGCACCCTGACCAACGACCAGAAACTCGTCACCCCGCGCACCCGCACCGCGCTGGACGCCGCCATTGAAAAGGGCGTGACCATCGTGCTGGCGTCCGGCCGGCCTACCGCCGGCATCCAGCCGCTGGCCGAGGAGCTGGGTCTGGACAAAAAGGGCGGCTGCATCCTGTCCTACAACGGCGGCAAGATCGTGGACTGCCGCACCGGCGAAACGCTGGTGGAAAAAACGCTGGACCCTGCCCTTGTGCCCGAGCTGTGCGCTTTTGCCGCCGCGCAGGATATTGCCATCTTGACCTATAACCGCGAGGGCATCGTCTGCGAGCGGGACAAGGACGAGTGGGCGAACAAGGAGTGCTTTACCACAAAGCTCCCCATGATCCATGTGGACGATCTGGCGTCCTATGTGAACTACCCCGTGTGCAAAATGCTTATCACGCTGGACCCCGCCCGCCGGGACGCAGTATGCGCTGCCGGACAGCAGCAGTTTGCAGGCCGCGCTGACTTGTACCCCTCCAGCCCTTTCTTTATTGAAGCGGTGCCGCAGGGTGTAGCCAAGGACGGCAGTCTGGCGGAGCTTCTGCGCCGCATGGGCCTGACCCGCGAGAATCTGATGGCCTGCGGCGACGGCCTGAACGACCGCTCCATGATCGCCTACGCCGGGGTGGGCGTCGCCATGCAGAACGCCGAGCAGCCGGTAAAGGACTGCGCCGACTATGTGACCACCGCCGACAACAACCACGATGGCGTGGCCGAGGCCGTGGAGAAGTTTATTTTACGAGAGGACTAACAAAGCAATGCCGCGTAACTTGGTTTTATTTGATCTGGAATGGAACATCGGCTACCAGCCGTATACCTTTAACTACCATGGGGTGCAGCAGACCCTGCGGGGCGAGATCGTGGAGATCGGCGCCGTAAAGATCGACGAGGATGCCAACGTGCTGGACACCTTTTCCATCCATCTGCGTCCCCGCATCTTCCGCAAGCTGCAGCACCATATCGCCAAGGTGACCGGCCTGACGCAGGCAGATCTGGACAAGGGCGAGCCCATCGTGCAGGGACTGCGCCGCTTTATGCAGTGGTGTGGCCCGGACGCCGAGTTTGCCGAGTGGGGTCTGGATGATGTGCCGGTGCTCAAGCAGAACCTGTTCCTGTGCAATCTGGACGAGTCCAAGCCTACCGTGTGGTACGACCTGCAGCAGGTCTTTCTGCGGGAGCATCCCCGCAAGGAAGGTGAGGGCATGACGCTGGAAAGCGTGGTCACCCGCATGGGCATCCCCATGGAGCGCCCCTTCCACGATGCACTTTCCGACACGCTGTACACCGCCGATGTCTGCCGCCTGCTGGATCTGCGTGCCGGGCTTGCCGCCTACCCCACCGAGGACGAGGCGCTGCGCCAGAGTCTGTGCCAGAACCCCGGCGATTACCGGGACTTTACGGTGTTCCACGGCTATGTGGAGCAGTACGCATGGCGGGCTGACCCCAAGATCAGCCAGATGCCCTGCCCGGAGTGCGGCACCACCCTGCAGCCGGACGAGCTCTGGCTGAAAAAGGGCAGCAACAGCTGGTACACCCTGTGCCAGTGCCCCCGCTGCACCGGCAGCGGCAACGCCGCCGGGCAGGGCGTGTTCCAGCGGTACAAGTTGTCCCGCCGGGACGGTCTGCACTGGAGCTTTGCCCGCTGCGCCCAGATGCCGGACGCCGAAAGCCTTGCCCGCTGGGAAAAGCTGCGCACCGCCCAGCTGGAGCGGATGCGCGCCAAGGCCGAAAAGCAGGCGGCGGAAAAATAAAAGCAGGAAAATCCCCTTCCGTTTCGTAGTATAGATAGCAGAGCACAGAACGTGTCGAAAAATGCACACTCTGTTCACGGCTCTGTCATAGAGAATGGATATACTAAGCATAATGCGGCCTGTCCGGGAACGCCCCGGCACCGGCTGCACAGAAAGGGATCGGACACAGGATGCAAACCACACTGATGGGCTGGATACACCAGCTTGGAACACTGGAATACTGGGAAGCGCTGCTGGCGGGCTTTGAGGGGCTTGGCCCCCTTGTGCCCATTCTGCTGGCCATGGTGGAGTCCTTTTTTCCGCCGCTGCCGCTCATCGCCATTGTGGCGCTGAACGTAGCCGCACACGGCGGTCTGCTGGGCTTTTTGTACAGCTGGGCAGGCGTGGCGCTGGGCGGCACCATCATGTTCTTGTTCTGGCGGCGGCTCATCAAGCGCTTTTTCTGGAAGGTAGCCAGCCGCTCCCCCAAGCTGGAAAAGGCGCAGCAGTGGGTGAACCGCTTCGACACCTCGTCCCTGTTCATGCTGTCGCTGCTGCCCTTCACCCCCACCTCCTTCATGCACTTTGCCTTCGGGATGTCGGACTTTGACGAAAAGCGTTATCTGCGCACCGTCCTTTTAGGCAAGGGGCTGATGGTGGCCATGATGGCTGTCTTTGGGCAGTCGCTGGTCAGCTCTCTGAAAAATCCGTTCTACCTTGTGCTCTCTGTTTTGCTGTGGGGCGGGATGTACTGGGTAAGCAAAAAGTTCTGCCGCAAGCATCATCTGGAATAAAGGATCTCCCTATAAAACAAAAAACTATCTGCAAAGCCCGGAGGGCGGATGCAGATAGTTTTTTATTTTGGCTTAAACGCTGCCGTGACGGCGCTGCTCGGCGGCAAGCTCCTGCTGCAAAGCCGCCTTGCGGTGATCCAGCAGCAGATCCTTGTTGTACTTGAAGTACCGCTCACAGCCGTTCTCGGTGAGGAACTGGTGGGAAGCGGGATTCACCGTAAGCTCGGTGACAAACACCACCATCTCCTGACTTTCCGCAAACGCCTGCTCCATAAAGTCGAAGGCGGCTTCCAGCGCAGCAGCGGCGGTCTTTTGGGTGGTCTCGCGCTGGTCTGCCAGTGCGCCGAACTGACCGCGCAGCAGGTCGAAGGCTTCCTGCGTGCCGGCGGCGTTAGCGCGGCGCAGCTCGCCCTCCCACTGGTGCAGCGCCGCCTGCACCTGCAGGCGGTTGGTCAGCTCTGCCCTGCCCAGCAGCCCGGCATCGCGCTTTTGCTGGGTCTCAGTCTCGTAGTCCTTGATCTGCTGGCTGAACAGCTCTGCGGAGCCGTCCGGGATATCCTCCGGCAGGGTAGCCAGCGCCTTTTTGGTCTCCCGCAAAAAGGCGTAGCAGGCATCGGCCACGGCATCCGCCTGCAGGGAAGCGGTAAAGCGGGTGTCCAGCCCTGCCAGCAGCAGGCTGACAAGGCTGAGCCGCTCGTCAAAGGGAGCCTGCAGCAGACGTGCGAACACGGCGGGCTTTGCCTGCCCGGCAAGGATCTCCTCCACGCCGTAGTCGTCCCGGTACTTGTAGTATAGATCCAGATAAGCCGAGAAGTCCTCGGCGATCTTCGGGTGCTGGATGTACTCCCGGATCAGTTCCTCGTCCGCCTGCAAGCCCAGTGCCTCGTAGGTGTCCAGCAGGTTGGAAAGATCTTCCCAGCCGCGGGCGGTGACGAACTGGGTGCCGTCCACGTCCGCGTTGATCTGGTAAAAGTTCTGGGGATGCAGTTCCAGATAGCTCAGGATGGCGCTGTGGATATGGGCGGCGCGGGCGTAGTCCTTCCACACCGGCAGATCCGGCTCGATGTCCATGCGGCGCACACGGTCAAGGGTGACGATGTCAAAATCCCGGACGGACTTGTTGTACTCCGGCGGGTTGCCTGCCGCCACGATGACCCAGCCTGCAGGCACAGCCTGATTGCCAAAGGTCTTGCACTGCAAAAATTGCAGCATGGTGGGGGCAAGCGTCTCGGACACGCAGTTGATCTCATCAATGAACAGGATGCCCTCGGAAAGGCCGGTGGCTTCCATTTTGGCGTAGATGCTGGCGATGATCTCGCTCATGGTGTACTCGGTCACCGACACGTCCTTATCGCCGTAGTGGCGCTGCCGGATAAAGGGCAGACCCACAGCGCTTTGCCGGGTGTGGTGGGTGATGGTGTAGGCCACCAGCGCCACCCCGCACTCCCGGGCTACCTGCTCCATCACCTGTGTTTTGCCAATGCCCGGAGGCCCCATCAGCAGAATGGGGCGCTGCCGGATGGCGGGAATGGCGTATTCGCCCAGCGCATCCTTGGCAAGGTAGGCTTTTACGGTATGTTCGATCTCTTCCTTGGCACGTTTGATATTCATAATATTTTCCCCCTCTTGTCAGGAGTTGTTCAGCTCGCGGTACAGGTCGTCCTCCTCGGCCAGAGCGTCCGCAAGGGCGCTGGCGGGGCGGGCTGCCGCACCGGTAAATTCTTCTTCGTCCAGTACCACCTTCATCGCCCACGGCGGCACGTTGGCATCATCGAACCGCTCCCCTAAAAACAGAAAGGCGGTATCGTAGCCGGGGCGCCGCGCCGGGTAGGTGCCCATGCCGTCGGTGAAATACAGCAGACCGCGCAGGTTGGAAAACTTCTTTTCGGCGCAGAGCTGGTTCACATATTCAAAGGCCGGGCGGAAGTCCGTTCCGCCGCCGCCCCGCAGCTCAAAGTGGTTCATGGCGTGGATGAGTTCATCCTCATTGCGGATGAGGATATCCTGCCGCACGGCGTTGTCGGCCTGAATGAGGTGCAGGTTCATGCGGTGGAAAAAGTTCTCCCGCCCTTTCAGCAGGGTGTAGGTCTCGGCCAGAAAGGCGCGCACCAGCTCGCCGGAGGTAGAATAGCTGGTATCAATGACCAGCGCCAGTTCCTCGATCTTTTTGCTCTCCCGGCTTTCCAGCGGCTCGATGAGGGGCAGGTTGCCGTACACCGAAAGGCCGTAGGTGTAGAAGTTCAAATCAAACTCGTCCGGGTCCAGCTTGACCTCCTCGCGCAGGACGCAGAACCGGCGCAGAAAGTCCTTGTAGCTGCGGCGGCTGCGGTTGGCGGCTTTGACCTGCTGCTTCAGTGCATCGGTGCCCTCGCCCGCCTCCTTGTCCCGCAGGTCCAGCTCGGTCTGCATCCGCTCACCGATCTTCTGCCACGTTTTCTGCGGCAGGGGAGTGGGCATCTGCTGGGGCTGCTCCGGGGCATCCTTCGGCCACAGGGGGTGGTCGTCGGTGACGAACTCGCGTTCCAGCTGCCGCAGCACGCCGGGCGTCTGCCGGGTGAGCCAGCGGTACACCGGGGCTGCCGCCACCACCTTTTCCTCGGCGGTGATCTGCCGGTAGGTGTTCTGCCGCACATAGGTCAGCGGACGCATCACGCTTTTGCGCTGTAAGCTGTCGATGACGTTTTCCACCGCGATATCACACGCAAGGCTCCACAGCTGCGGCTCCCGGCGGCCTTTCAGCCATAAGTGCCGGAACACGCAGTGGAAGACGGTGTGCAGATACAACCGGTTGAGATATTTCGGGTTCTCCTGATAAAGCTGCAGCAGGCGCTGCGGCTGGTAATACAGGGTCTGTCCGTCCGTAGCCAGCACCCGGCAGCGCTCGTCCGGGGCGGGGGACAGGGCGCTGAGCGCCATATCCAGAAACCGGAAGTCCAGATACAGCCCGCTGCGCACCACCGCCAGCACCTCGCCGCCCATGCGCGCCTGCCACTCCTCGTGGGTCTCTGGCCGCTGGGACTGGAAAGGCTTGCGGGGGTCGAAAAATTTTTCCTTTGGCAACGTGTGGTCACCTCTCAAAAATCAAAATCGTACCGCTGTTTTTTGGGCTGGGGGGCATATTTTTTGTGTTCCGCATCTGCCAGCAGGGCGGCAGCGGCGGCGTTCTCCGCCTTGGCGGCAAGGGCGGCGGCAGACGCAAAGGCGGCTTTATCCAGCACGTCCAGCGCCAGCAGGGCGCGGATGCCGTTGGTATCCTGTGCCTTTAAAAGGCGGGCGAACACCCGGTCGGTGTTGGCTGCCAGAAACACCCGGTAGTGCCCGGCGGCGGCTTCGGTCAGCTGCCACGGGTACCGCAGGCGGGCAAAGCAGAGCATGGCCATAACGGCGGCGTCATCGGCATCGTGCCCCTGCGGGAAGATGGCGTCATATTCTGCGGGAAGGAATTTATTGTCGAGAAAACACTGCCGGTAATGGTATCCCTGCCCGGAAAAGGTGTGCAGCAGGATGTGGGCGGGGGTCTCCTCGATATCCTCCCAGTAGGCGGGGTACCACAGCGCCGCCAGCGGTGCGGGGGCACCGGCGGGCCAGAACTGCGCCTGCACCGCCTCGGTGATGTTGTTCACCAGTGCAAACAGGCCGGTGGGCTGCTCCGGTGCGGCCTGCACCCGCAGGGTCTCCAGCGCAAAGCAGTTCAAAAACACATCGCTGCCCACGGTCAGGCTGCTGCTGCCTACCGTGAGCAGACGCAGGCTGCGGCAGTTGTAAAAGGCGCAGCTGCCGATGACCTGCACACTGTCCGGCAGAGTGACTTCCTCTAAAAAACTGCCGCACACCGGATGCAGCTCCGGTTCGTCCTCTGCCGGGGCGTCAAGATCAAAATCGTACCGGCGGGCGGGCTTTTGCCCCACCGCCAGCCCGAATGCCCAGGTCAGCCGCACCGCGCCGTCCGCGCCTACCGCGTAGCGGCAGAGGGCATCCGGTGCAGGCAGGCTGCGGGGCTTTTCGGAAAAGCAGTAGTCGCCCAGCTCGGTCAAAGCAAGGCTGCCGCCTTCCGGGGCGGGCAGCGTGCCCGGCAGCGCCACACAGGGCGCTGTGCCGTACACCCGCACCAGCCGTGCCGTCTGTGCCGAAAGGGGCAAGATATCCAATATCAGTTCGTTTGCCTGTTCTACCATGCTGCGACCTCGTTTTTTGCATTGTATTCAGCTTTCAGTATACCGCGAACAGGGGGTGATTGTCCAGTGCGAGGGGAGATTTGGAATGCCCGCCGCGTGTGCTCCAGGCATATTCAGCGGAAAACCTATTTAAAATAGAGCGATTCCGGGTGGGGGCGTAGAGAAAAACAGAAAAAGCCGCCGCACGGCGCCGTGCAGCGGCTTTTGATTCAGTTGATGAAAACCGGAGCGGAAGCGGGATCAGTCCTTGCTCTCCGCTTCTTCCTCTTCTTCGTCCTCGTCATCCTCGTCCGTATCGTGCGGCTTATAGAAGATGCCGCTCAGGAAGATGCTGACAAAGTACAGCAGCACCATGGGGATAGCCACCATGCACTGGGACACGATGTCCGGCGGGGTGACCACAGCGGCGATGAAGAAGATGACCACGATGGCTACGCCGCGCACCTGCTTGAGGATCTGCGGGTTGATGATGCCCATCTTGGAAAGGATGATGGTGATCAGCGGCATCTCAAACACACAGCCAAAGATGATGAACATGGTCAGGCAGAGGTTGACGTAGCTCTCGATACTGGTGGTGGTCTGGATGTACTCTGCACCCTCGATGCCGGTGCTGAGGAACCGCAGCATGAACGGCATCATGAGCTTATAGGCGAACAGCACGCCCACGCAGAACAGGATCAGACCCAGCAGCATGACCAGCTTGAAAAAGGTGCTCTCGCTCTTTTTCAGGCCCGGCTTTGCAAAGGCGTAGATGTTGTAAAAGGCCACAGGCACCGTTACCACCACACCGGCCAGAATGGACACCCGGAAATACTGCATCAGTTTTTCCTGCGGGGCAATGGACACGAACTGGTAATAGTCGCGGCCCATGGCGGTAAGCAGATCGATCAGACAGTCTGCATACGCCAGCGAGACCACTACGCCCACCACAAACACCACCGCGCAGATGATGAGCCGGTTCCGCAGCTCTTTCAGATGGCCGGTCAGCGTCATGCTGCCGTCCTCTGCCATGACTTCGGCTTTCTTTTTGCGCTTTTTGTTTGTAGCCACAATTACTCCTCGTCTTCGTCCTTCTTAACGGCCTTCTTCTCCTCGACCTTCTCTACGTTCTCCTCGGACTCCTCGTCCTCCATGCCCTTCTTGAAGCCGTTGATGGTCTTACCGAACATCTTGCCCAGCTTCGGCAGGTTCTTGGGTCCGAAGATCAGCAGAACGACAACCAGAATGATCAGCAGCTCATTAGTACCAATACGCATAATAAAGTTCTCCTTTTTCTTGCCGCGCCGCGTGGCGGGCGTATTACAGAATGTATCTGGCAACCGCGGGCGCGGGTGCATCCATAAATAAGTAGGGGCGCTTACACCTTTGCTTCCTCAGCAGGTGCAGCTTCGGCGGCTTCCTCGGCAGCGGCAGGGGCTTCCTGCACAGGCTCGGCAACCGGCTCAGCAGCGGGCTGTTCCGGCTTTTCAGCGGGGACTTCCACAGCTTCAGCAGGGACAGTCTCGGCTGCTTCTGCCGGGGCTTCGGCGGGCTGCTCGGGCAGCTCCTCCACGGTGTCCTCGGTCAGGTCGGTGACCTCCTCGGTCTCAGCCTGCCTCTTGGCGGCTTCCTCCTTGCTGGTCTTGCCAATGCCGGTAAAGCTCTTGGTCACGTCCCGCATACTGCTGTCGATATCCTTCTTGATATCGGTCAGGGGGGCAACAGCTTCTTTCAGGGGTGCCTGAATCTCGTTCAGGGGCTCTACCACGTTCTTCTGGATCTCTTCAGAAGCAGCGCCGGTGTACTTCTTCAGCTCGCGGAGCATCTTGCCGATCTTTTTAGCATAGACGGGCAGCTGATCCGGGCCGATGAACACAAACGCCACGATGACGATGACGATAAGTTCCCAAAAACCAATTTTCATAAGTAACGTTTCCTTTCCTGTACCAAGGGCATTTCCAAGGCCGCCGCACACCACAGCGGTTTGTGCCTTTTTGCCCTTTTTGGCGGGGATTCGGCGCACTGCGCGCCTTTGTTGCCCTATGTATACCGAAAAGTGGTGTACTGAATGTTAATATATTATTAATATTTTATGAACGAGTGCGCGAATGGCCTATTTTAATCAACAAAACATATTTTGACGTCAAGTTATTACGCTCTGGATAGGATACAACAGAGGAATACCTGTAGCCTGTGCCGGAAAAGGCAAAAGCCCCGCAGGGCACTGTGCACTGCGGGGCCTTTGCGCATAGGGAAGGAGGTGTAATAAAGAAAGGATAGATCAGAAATCCACCTCAGTATCGTAGTAGCAGCACTTGAGCAGCTTTTCCATCTCTTCCTGACTGGGCTGGCGGGGGTTAGAGCCGGTGCAGGCGTCAGCGATGGCGTTCTTGGCGATCTCGGGCAGACGCTCCAGGAACACATTCTCCGGCACAAAGCCCTGCTCCGTGGGGTAGGAGTCCGGGCCGTAGTGCTGGATGCAGTGGGGGATGTTCAGCGCATCGTTCATGCCGCGCAGGTACTCGATGAGCAAGCCGACCTTTTCGTCATCGTTTGCGCCGCCCAGCTTCATCTCGTCCGCGATGACGCCGTAGCGCTTTTTGGCTTCGGGGTCCTTGGCGTTGAAGGCAATGACCTTGGGCAGGTACATGGCGTTGGCAGCGCCGTGGATGATGTGTGCGCCGTAGTCTGCAAAGGCAGCGCCGGTCTTGTGTGCCATGGAGTGCACGATGCCCAGCAGCGCGTTGGAGAACGCCATACCGGCAAGGCACTGGGCGTTGTGCATGGAGTCGCGCTTGGACATATCGCCGTTGTAGCTGTCCACTAGATCGCCCTGGATCATGCGGATGGCAAAGATGGCCAGCGGATCGGTGTAGTCGCAGTGTGCGGTGGAAACGTAAGCCTCCACGGCATGGGTCATGGCGTCCATACCGGTGTGGGCAACCAGCTTTTTGGGCATGGTCTCAGCAAGATCCGGGTCAACGATGGCCACGTCCGGGGTGATCTCAAAGTCTGCGATGGGGTACTTGATGCCCTTCTGGTAGTCGGTGATGATGGAGAAGGCGGTCACCTCGGTGGCAGTGCCGGAGGTGGAGGAAATGGCGCAGAAGTGTGCCTTGCGGCGCAGCGGCGGGATGCCGAACACCTTGCACATCTCCTCAAAGGTGATCTCGGGGTACTCGTACTTGATCCACATGGCCTTGGCTGCATCGATGGGAGAGCCGCCGCCCATAGCGATGATCCAGTCGGGCTCAAACTTCAGCATGGCTTCGGCACCGCGCATGACGGTCTCCACGGAAGGATCGGGTTCGATGCCCTCGAACAGCTCCACCTCCATGCCGGCTTCCTTCAGGTATTCCACCGCACGATCCAAGAAGCCGAAGCGCTTCATGGAGCCGCCGCCGACACAGATCATTGCCTTTTTGCCGGTGAAGGACTTCAGCGCTTCCAAAGCGCCCTTGCCATGGTACAGATCACGGGGCAAAGTAAAACGAGCCATAATGTAAACCTCCAAAAATAGTACGGCACACGCAGCGCTGTGCCGTATTTTTATTTATTATGTTAATTATATAACAATTCAGAGGTGGCTTCAATTGACGTACCGGGAGAAAAAGTCGTTCTATTTTGGGCGGAATCCACAAACAGAAGGATGCAACAGCCGGCAGCACTGGAAAAACACAAAAAAACACCCCGAAGTCCTAAGACTTCAGGGTGTCTGAGCTGGAGCTGCTATCCAGATTCGAACTGGAGACCTCATCCTTACCAAGGATGCGCTCTACCAACTGAGCTATAGCAGCACATCACAGCTCGATTAGTATAGCACAGCTTGACCGGTTTTGCAAGCACTTTTTGCAAAAAATTAAAAATTTTCCAAAAGTAGCCATTGGGGTCTTTGGATGAGCGATTATTTTGTAGAGTTTCTGTATTGTACGGTACTAGTTGTTTTTACGGTAGAGAATATTGATGCCACTATCAGGATGGTAAGACCATGTGACAGTTACATAGTCGAAAACTTCCTTTTGCCTACCGTCGACTGCACGAGTACTAACCATTTCGGTATAGAGCCAATCCGGCAAGCCGAATTCAGAATTGAGCTCTTTGATGTATAAAAGAGCCAAATCGTTACTGAGTTGATATGCTTGTGAGCCCTTAGAAGCGCCCCAAGGATTAGAGTCAATAGTAATAGACTGGCCATCTTTTGCTGCGGATAGAATAAGACCATCACCCTTGAGATCGGCATAAGCTTTGAAGTTTGGATTCTTAGACGAGCCTTTGTTTAATGCCCAAAGATAATTACTTAAATAGGTTTCTTTTGTCCCTTCTACCAAAGTGGAAACCTTGACGACAGGTGAACCATCGCCGGCGGTAAACTGGTATGTGCCTTTTAGAGTAAGGGAGCGATTTTTAAATGCGTTTTTATAATAATCGTAAAGATCTTCGCGTACCGAAGCGTAGAAACGCTTTCCATTCTTTGTCAGAGAAAAACATTTATAGTTTAGGGTGTCTTTATAGGTGTAGAAATAATCGAAGTCAGTTTTGCCGGAAATAATAAGTTCTTGTTCTTGCTTTTTGGTTTCTTGTTTTGTTAGGCTAGCAAAAATAGGCTTACACTGCTCCACGCTGGAGGAAAGCATCAGGTTATAGGCGGTGACCATCTCCTGAATGGCGGTACGGTTCTCCTTGGTCAGGGCATAGCTCTGGGTGGTGCCGTCCCGGCCAACGAATACGGCGGTGACGCTCTTGGCGTTCAGCCACTCGCTCAGCCAGCTGATCTGCTCATCGTCCAGCTGGAACAGCTCCATGTCGAACCAGCAGCCCAGATCCTGATCGTAGCCGCCGCCGTACTCCTCGTCACAGGTGAAGGTGTACATATTGTCATCGGCGGTCACGTTGACCGTTTTGATGTCCAGCTTCTTGCTGCCCACATAGGTCAGGATCATGTTGAAGGAAATGCCGTCGTCCTGCACGAACATATAGGGGTACAGCCCGCAGGACTTTTTATCCATGCTTGCCTGCTCCTGCGGAGAGGAAAGATCCCAGCCGCCGGTCTCCTCATCGTAGGTGACGGTGAACTTGGAAAAAGCGGTCTTGAGCTCGGTATCGCTGGGGGCGGCGTTGGCAGTCTCCACCGCAGCGGGGACAGCGGGCAGTGCGGGCGCAGCAGCCGAGACGATCATGCCGCCGCACAGCATGGCGGCAGCGCACAGACCGGCTACGACGCACCGGAACAAACGGGATGATCTCATAAGTCAGTACTCCTTTCCATTTTCGAAGGGGAAACTCTGGCTTCAGTATACCGCGGCCCGGCGGAAAAGCAAGACAACTATAACGAAACGCCCTGCCGCAGTCACGAAACGACTTTCGCTTGTCTTTAGCCCACCTGATGCTCCTCCAGCCAGCGGGTCATCTGCTGGGCGATGCCCTTGACGCTGCCCTCCGCAAAGGGTACCTTCAGCCCGGCGGTCTGCAGCAGCTCGGTGTAGCTGGCAAGCCCGGCGCGGCGCACCAGCTTGAGGTAGCGCTGCCATGCGTCCTTGTGGTCGTCAAGGCTCAGCAGGAAGAACTGCAGCGCTGCCATGGTGGACAGGCAGTAGTCGATATAGTAGAAGGGGCACTCGTAGATGTGCAGCTGGCGCTGCCACCCGGCGCCGCGGCCGTAGAAGGGCAGGTTGTCAAAGTCGATCCACGGGCGGTACTTCTTTTCCAGCTTGAGCCACTCGGCGTTGCGCTGGTCGGGGGTCAGGTCGGGATTCTGGTACATGATGTGCTGGAACTCGTCCACGGCGCAGCCGTAGGCAAGGAACACAAAGCTGTCCTCGGCGTGGAGCAGGGAATATTTCTCGGTGTCCTTGCCGAACAGCAGGTGGTGCCACGGCGCGGTGAGGAACTCCATGGCCATGGAGTGGATCTCGGCGCTTTCCATGGCAGGGCATTCCAGATCGGCGGGCACGTTGGGGTCGCGCTCGGCCACATAGCCCTCAAAGGCATGGCCGCACTCGTGGGTCAGCACATCCACATCGCCGGAGGTATCGTTCCAGTTGGCAAAGATGAAGGGAGCCTTGTAGCTGGGCAGGCTGGTCATGTAACCGCCGGACATCTTGCCGGGACGGCTTTCCACATCGAACAGCTCGTTGTCCTGCATAAAGTCGATGAACTCGGCGGTCTCGGGGCTCAGCTCGTGGTACATGGTGCGGGCGGCGTCCATGCGTGCCTGATAGCCCGGGATGGGCTTGGGGTTGCCGTCCTTGAAGATGATGGGCAGATCGGTAAAGGTGGGGTGGGTGATGCCGGTGCGCTTGGCGCGCATAGCCATCACCTTTTGCAGCTCGGGCACAACGTCCCTTGCCACCTGATCCCGGAAGGCCTGAATTTCAGCCTGACCGTAGCCGATGCGGTTCATGCGCACATAGGAAAGCTCGCTGTAGTCCTTATAGCCCAGCACCTGCGCCTGCTGGTTCAGGTTCTTGACGATCTTGGTGTACAATGCATCCAGCTCGTCCCGGTGGGCGTCAAAGTAACCGGCCTCGGCCTCGTAGGCGGCGCGGCGCACGGCGGGGTCCAGATCCTCCTTGTAGGGGCCCAGCTGGGGGATGGTCAGCTGCTTGCCGTCCAGCTCCACCAGCGCGCCGCCGTAGATCTGCTGGTACTGGCTGACCAGCGCATTGAACTGCTGCTGCAATTCAACGGTGCGGTCGTCCATGCCCAGCACAGCGTTCTTCATACCGGCCACACAGGTGGTGCCGAAGTGTTCGGTGAGCGCTTCCACATAGGGGTTTGCCAGAAACGCCCGGCTGATCTCCACGCTGGCGTTGGTCACAGCGGGGCCGTTGGCATCAAAAAAGTCCTGCTCAGCCTTCCAGTAGGCATCGCGGGTGTCGCAGGTGTAGTGGATGTTCGCCAGCTGGGAGGCGGTGGTGTAGTCTGCAAAGGCGCGGCTCTGCTCGTAGTACACCTGAATGAGGGCATCACCGTCCGGGGCGTCAGCGGCCTTGGCGGCCAGCTGTTTGCACCGTGCCAGCAGGGCGTCGATGTCGGGGCGGGTATAGGTCATTTCGCTGAATTTCATGGAAAATTTCCTTTCCGGGGCAGTTCCCCCTTTGGTATCTTGTGTTCATCTTACCACGTTCTGCGCCAAAAGAAAAGAGGAAGACAGGCGGGCAAAAGTCCTACGTTTATACAACACTGCCAAAAATAAAAACGCTCCTTTGGCAAAGATGTCTGTTTGCGCGCTTGCGGAGCGGCAAAAAAAGGATTATAATGGCATCATCAACAGAGTAAGACCCTGCGCGTTAAGTGCCGCATCAACGGGGAGTTGTGCTGCGGACGAAGGTATTGACCGCGGTGCAGGGTCTGCATCCCGCTGCTGCATGGACTTGGGTGCAGGCGAGAGCCGTCTGCGGTTTTTGCCCGGAAGTGAATGTTGTTGGAATTCACGCCCTCCTTTGTGCGGTCTGTCACAGGGGAGGGCGTTTTTTGCGTCCTGCCTGCTGTTCCTTTTTAAGGAGGACAACTACGATGAACGACAAAAAAACTTCGGTGCGTACCCTGACCATGCTGGCCCTGCTGGTGGCCATGAGCATCGTGTTCAGCCGGGTGCTGAGCATCTCCACCGGCTTCGTCCGGTTCAATCTGGGCAGTCTGCCGGTGCTGCTGGCGGCGGTGGTGTTTGGCCCCGGCGCAGGCTTTGCGGTGGGCGCAGTGGCCGATATCATTGGCGGTGTGCTGGCGGGTTACGCCATCAACCCGCTGATTACCTTGGGCGCGGGTGCCATCGGTTTAGTGGCGGGCTTTGCATGGCAGAAGCTGAACCGCCTTTCCACCAACCTGCGGTTGGCAGCCAGCGTGCTGCTGGGGCACTTTGTAGGCTCCATGGTCATCACCTCGCTGGCGCTGCGCCTGTTTTACGGCTATCCGTGGGCAACGCTGGCAGTGCGTATCCCCAACGCCCTCATCCTGAGCGCTGTGAACGTTGTGCTGCTGCGCATCCTGCTGGAAAACCGCAGCCTGATGAAGCTGGCAAAGAAGTAAGAACTCTATAAAATGGAACACCGGAGCGTTGGTAAACGCTCCGGTGTTCCGAAATTATTCCTTGAATCGAGGCAGTATCTATGAACTACGAACAGGCAATGGAATACATCCACGCGGTGCAGTGGGCGGGGCATAAGCCCGGGCTTACCCGCACCCGCACCCTGCTGGCTGCACTGGGCGACCCGCACAAAAAGCTGCAATTCGTCCATGTGGCGGGCACCAACGGCAAGGGCAGTACGGCGGCAATGCTGGCTTCCTGCCTGCAGGCCGCCGGTTACCGGGTGGGACTGTATACCTCGCCCTTCATCAACCGGTTCAACGAGCGCATCCAGATCAACGGGCAGCAGATCCCGGACGAGGCGCTGGTGGCGCTGGTGGAGCAGGTAAAGCCCGCCGCCGATGCCATGGAGGACGTGCCCACCGAGTTCGAGATCATCACTGCACTGGGAATGCTCTATTTTGCGCAGCAGCAGTGTGATATCGTAGTGCTGGAGGTGGGACTTGGCGGCACGCTGGATTCTACCAATGTCATCGAAACGCCCGCCTGCGCGGTGATCACCGCACTGGGCATGGATCACGTCAAGGAACTGGGTCCCACGCTGGCGGATATCGCCGCTGCCAAGGCCGGCATCATCAAGCCGGGCTGCCCGGTGGTGAGCTACGGCGGCGCACCGGAAGCAGACGCCGTGCTGCGCCGGGTGGCGGCGCAGCAGAATGCGCCCCTTACCGAGGTGGATTTTGCCAAGCTGCAGATCACCGGCGGGGATCTGGACGCAGTTACCTTCAGCTTTGACGGGCTGGACGGGGTGCGTCTGCCGCTCATCGGCAGTTATCAGCCCCGCAACGCCGCGCTGGCTATTACCGCCCTGCGGGTGCTGCGGCAGCACGGCTGGAACATCCCGGAAAGCGCCATCCGCACCGGGTTGGAACAGGTGAGCTGGCCCGGGCGCTTTGAGCTGCTGCGCCACAGCCCGGCCTTTGTGCTGGACGGCAGCCACAACGCCCACGGGATGCGCGCCACGGTGCAGAGCCTGAAAGACCGCTTCCCCGGGCAGAAATTCGTCTTTCTGGTCAGCATCATGGCAGACAAGGACGTGGACGAGATGCTGGCGCTGCTGGCACCGCTGGCCGAGCGGTTCGTGACCGTGACGGCGCACAACCCCCGCGCCATGCCTGCGCAGACACTGGCAGAGCATATCCGCGCCTACGGCTGCACCGCCGAGGCAGCGGACAGCATCGAAGCCGGTGTGGCGCGTGCGGAAGAACTGGGCGGCGAAGGCCCGGTATGCGCACTGGGCACGCTGTATTTCTCCGGTGATGTCCGGCAGGCCTTTGCCAAAATGAATGCAAAACGATCCTGAATGGCCGCCGCAATGCTTTGGCCATATTCAGCGGAATAAATATTTTTGATAATAGCAGAGCCGGACAGCCCGCGGGCTGTCCGGCTCTGCATTTTTATAAAGAAAATATTAGATCCGCAGCTGCTTTTTTGCCATTTGCAGCGCACGGCGCAGCGGGCGGTAGAGCAGCAGCATCAGCACAAAGTTGCCAACGCCGTGCAGTGCATCGTAGCTCAGCCCGCTGAGCCACCAGCTCAGGGCAAAGGCGGGCGTTTTGGCAAACAGATACACCGCCGCGCACAGCCCGCCGAAGCACAGGCCGTACAGCCCGCTGAGCACCGCCCAGAAAAAGGCGTAGTCCATGCGGCGCAGCAGCCATGCCAGCAGCGCCAGCAGATACCACACATACAGGTACATCACCCACCACAGGCCAAAGCCGTACAGCACGCCTTGCAGCAGGATAAATACCGTGATAGCGCCGGGCGTCTCCCGGGGCAGTTCCAGCGCAAACAGGATGATGAGCAGGCTTACCGGCTCCAGATTGGGCAGACCGCTCATGGCCTGCTTGCTCACCACCAGCAGCGCACCCATCAGGCCGCTGAGCACCAGCCGCAGCACCCGAGTGTGCAGCGCCACCGGCTTTTTAGCCCTTGGTGTAGGTAAAGGCATAGCTGTCACCATCGTGGAGTTCGATGTCTGCCACGCCCACCGTGGTCATCTCACCGGCAGCATCGGTCAGGCACCACCAAGCCTGATCTTTATTATAGTCGGCGGTCTCGCCGTTCACGGTGGTCACAAAGCCGGCATCGGCTTCTTCCTGACTGATGATACCGGCCTTGGCCAGTGCGGTGCTCAGCTTTTCGCCGTCGGTCACGTTCAGCAGAACGCTGGATACGCTGCCGTCCGCAGCGGTAACGGTGAACTCCACCGTGGCCTGTGCCTCGGCGGCAGCGGAAGAAGCAACCTCAGAAGCGGCCACAGAAGAAGCCACGGAGGAAGCGGCATCGGAGACAGCGCTGGAAGCAGTGGAGGACGCAGAAGCACCGCAGCCTGCCAGCAGGCAGACGGACAGCACAGCACTGAGGGTCAGGGCAGCAAATTTATGCAGAGTGTTCATGGTTCAAAATCTCCTTGTTTCGTGTTTTGTGTGCAGAGCGCACGGCAGATATAGTACCATGAAACCGGCTGAAAATCAACATTTTTTCTGCATGGCTTCAAAATATGCGGCGGCGACACCTACCTGATTGGCTTCACTGCTGAAGGCGCAGGGCACGATCTGGCAGCGGGGCAAGCCCTCCATGTAAGCCTGTCCCGCCCGGGAGGTAAACAGCCAATCGTAGGCGCTGCGCAGGCTTTCCAGCAGCAGGGGCTGCTTGCTGATGCCGCCGCCGATGGCCACCTTTTCCACATCCAGCAGAACGGTCAGGTTGAAGATCTGCACCGCCACCGCATGACAGAACCGTTGCAGCACCTCTAAGGCTTCCGGCTCCCCGGCGTTGGCGGCGGCAAAAAAGCTGCGTCCGTCCAGCGGGGCGTCCTCCGGCAGCGCCTTGCGGGCGCGGTACCATTTAAGCAGATTGCTGGTGCTGCACTGGCAGGCCATGTTCTGGTCCGGGGCGTCCCACGCTTCGGCGTTGGTGTTGACAAAGCTGTACTCCCCGGCGGTAAAGTGCACTCCGCGCACCAGCTGCCCGTTGGCGATGATGCCGCCGCCCACGCCGGTGCCGATGATGAACACCGCCGCGTTGCAGCAGCCTTTCAGCGCGCCGTTTGCCAGCTCTGCCATGGCGGCTGCCTTGCCGTCGTTTTCCAGGATGACGGGACAGCCGCATTTTTCTGCCAGCAGCTGCCCCACCGGGGTGGCGGTATTGTACAGCAGCGCCCCGCCGTTGGACACATAGCCGGTGCGATTATCCACAAAGCCCGGCAGTGCCATGGCAATGCCGGTTACCTCGTCTTTGTGGGGCGCATACAGCCGGTAAAGCATATCCAGAAACTGCGCCTGTGTATCCTGCGGCGTGGGCACTGCGCCGCTGTTCGTGCGGTGCAGCTGCTCGTCCATGACCGAGTATTTGATCTCGGTGCCGCCTACATCAAAAACCATGACCTTCATCTTGTAACCCTCCTGCAAACGGTCGTTTTCTGTCCCTATTATGGCAAATCATCGCGGGAAAGTAAAGCCCCGGCGGTAAAAATGAAAACTGCAAAAATCACCCCGGCTTGCGGTTGCAATCCACCCTGCCCTGTGATATCCTGAAAAGAGAGTATCTATTATATAAAGGAAGAAACTGCCATGGATTGCAAACTGCGTGCCAAAAACTGCGGCGGCTGCCCTCTGCTGGGGCTGGACTATGCCGCGCAGCTGAAACAGAAGGAAGAAAAAGTGCGGGCTCTTGTGGGCAAATACGGCCCGGTGCACCCCATCCGGGGCATGGAGCAGCCCTACCACTACCGCAATAAGGTGATCTCCACCTTTGCCCCCGGCTGGGGTGGAAAGCTGACCTCCGGTATCTACGCGGCAAACAGCCATAAGGTGCTGCCGGTGGAAAGCTGTCTGCTGCAGGACGAGGTGCTGGACAAGACCATGCAGGCGGTGCGTGCTGCCGCCAACGTCTGCCGCTACCAGCCCTACGACGAGGACAAGGGCACCGGCCTTGTGCGCCACTGCCTGCTGCGGCGGGGTGTAGCCACCGGGCAGGTGATGGTGGTGCTGGTGACGGCGCAGCCGGTGCTGCCGGGCGCAAAGAACTTTGTCAAGGCGCTGCTGGCGGAAACTGCGCAGCGCGGCGTGACCGTGACCACCGTGGTGCAGAACGTGAACAGCCGCAAGACCAGCGTGGTGCTGGGCGAAGCGGAAAAGGTGCTGTACGGCAAGGGGTTCATTCTGGACACCCTTTGCGGCAAGACCTACGCCATCAGCCCGCGCAGCTTTTATCAGGTGAACCCGGCGCAGACCGCCGTATTGTACGGCCTTGCTGTGGAAGCCGCAAAACTGACCGGCAAAGAGGTGGTGCTGGACGCCTACTGCGGCATCGGCACCATCGGACTGACCGCCGCCGACCATGCAAAGCAGGTGGTGGGCGTGGAACTGAACCGGGACGCCGTGCAGGATGCCATTGGCAACGCAAAGCACAACGGCGTAAAGAACGCCCGCTTCTTTGCCGCCGATGCCACCCGCTGGATCCGCGAGGCAGCCGCAGCAGGGGAGAAGGCAGATGTGATCTTTATGGACCCCCCGCGCGAGGGCTCTACCCCGGAATTCCTTGCCAGCGTGGCGCGTATGGCACCCAAGCGTGTGGTTTATGTCAGCTGCAACCCCGTCACCCTTGCCCGCGACCTTGCCACCCTGACAAAGCTGGGCTATAAGGCCGAGGGCTTTACCCCGGTGGATATGTTCCCGCATACGGAGCATATCGAGACGGTATGCGCATTGTCCAAACTAGATATCCACGGCAAAAAGCCGTCCGGGAGACGTTGAAGCTTTTTTATCGCGAGTCAAAAAAATGGTGTGACATTCAAACAGTATATTTGCGATATGCAATGCAACGCTGTTGCATTAAAAAGTTGAATTGCTAGTTGAATGAAAATAAGCGGTTCCCGGTTGAGAAAAGTTTTGCGGAGTGATATACTAATATTGTATGTACCCGGACAGGGGGGTCAGTTCACAGAGCGAGATAATTTGTAATGGATGGCTATTTCTTTATTTTAACGACCATTGATCTTTTTGTGCTTGGCTTTATGTGCCTTCTTACAAAGCTGAGCGAATCTTTGAATAAAAAGCAGAAGCGCGGGTTCTTTCTGGCCTTTGCGCTGATCGCGGCGATCTCGGTGCTGGAGGTCATCACCATTGTGGTAGACGGCACACCGCCGGGCTACCGCTGGCTGAATATTTTGTCCAACTATCTGGGCTTCGGGCTGACACCGGCGGTGGCGCTGTGCCTTGTATATGTGTTGGACAAAAAATCCGTCATCCGGCGCGGGTTCAAGGCAGCGGTCTGCTGCGAGGGTGTGTATCTGCTTTTTCTGGCGGCAACGCTGCCCTATGGGCCGGTGTTCTCGGTGAGCAGGGAGAACCTCTACGCCCGGGGTGAGTACTTCTATATTTATGTCGTTATGTATTATGTCTCCATGCTGTACCTTATGGTGGCTACGGTGCGCACGGCGACGGCCTTTCAGAACCGCAGCCGCACGCTGATCTATCCGCTGGTCCTGTTTCTGGGCGCGGAGACCGTGATCCAGATCGCGCTGCCGAAGCTGCACGTCACGTGGTTGTGCGTCACCCTGCTGTCGGTGCTGTACTATATTTATTGCAGCGAGATGTGGAACCAGCTGGACGCGCTGACCGGGCTTTTGAACCAGAACAGCTACCTGAACCGCACCGCCGAGATGTGCCGCAGCGGCGGGATGCTGGTGGTGTTCGATGTGGACGACTTCAAGCAGATCAACGACCGCTACGGCCATTTGCAGGGAGATGTCTGCCTTGCCGAGATCGCAGACTGCATCAAAAAAGCCTATGCCCGCTGCGGCTACTGCTACCGCATTGGCGGCGATGAATTCTGCGTGCTGCTGAAGGACGAAGCAAGCGAAGCCTGCTGCGCAGCAACGCTGCAAGCTCTGCTGGCAGAACGGCGCAAGACGCTTGCCATTTTGCCGACGGTCTCCCTTGGCTCTGCCGTCTTTTCCGGGGAGGACGTGGTCGCAGTGAAGGACCGTGCCGACCGCGCGCTCTACTGTGCTAAAAAGGAACAGAAGGCCCGCGCCGCAGCGGCAAAGCACGCAGGCAGAGAGCGGACAGCCTGAAGCCCTGCCTGCACACTTTATAAACGGAGGAACACCGATGAACACAGATTGGAACAGCCCGCAGGGCGATTTTGATACTGCTGAAAAGCAGGGGGAACTGCTGATGCTGCTCAGCCGACAGCAGGTCACCGTGCACACATGGGACGACCCGGACTTTGATTACATGGAAGAGCAGGACCTTGCACTGGTGGTGCAAAGCCCCTCCGGCACAGAGGATCTGCTTATTGAGCTGTGCGGGGAGTTCTCGGTGTTTTTTGAAAAGTGGCATGGCGAGTACGCCGCCACCGCCGAGGGCTACGCGCAGCTGCAGCAGGATATCACCGCCATTCTGGACGGCAAAGCGGGCGCACTGAGTCTGTACGCAGAGAACGGCTGGCAGGGCACGGTGCTGTGCACCGAGCTGCCCGGCGCAGAGGATGCCGCTGCGGCGCTCAAGCGCTGCTGGCAGGCGGCAAAGCCGGACACCGCCCTGCCTGCGGGCAGTCGGCTGGAGCTGGTGTGCTGGGACCCGGCACAGAACCGGAAAGTCCAGCTCCCGGCGGAGGAATAATAGAGCAAAAAGGTCGCTGCACGCATTTGTGCAGCGACCTTTTCTTATACGATTCGTTGTTTCTCTTTATGATTCGCCACATAGTTTGCGATTGCGGAAGCCGCAGCGCCCAAAACGATGCCCAGCACTGCGCCGCCAAGGACATCGGTGGGGAAGTGCACATAGAGGTACAGCCGGGTAAAGGCGATAAAGGCTGCCAGCACCAGCGCAGGTGCACCCAGCTTCCGGTTTTGCAGCCAGAGCGCGTAGGCTGCCGCCACCCCGGAGGCAGTGTGCCCGGAGGGGAAGGAGTGCCCGTGCGGACGCGCCACCAGCATGGTGATGGAGGTGTTGAGATCACAGGGGCGGGGGCGGGCAAACAGCGGCTTGAGGAAGAAGTGCCCCGCCGCCATGTACAGCACCAGCGCCACCGCCATGGCAAAGCCTGCTTTGCGGGTGCGCCGGAAGAGCAAAAGCAGCAGGGTGAACGCGATCCAGATCTCGCCGTGAGCTCCGGCGTAATCAAAAAAGATGGAGATCGCGTTCATTACCGGGTTGCGGAACTGGTACAGCCAGTCCAGAAAAGCAAACTCAAAGGGCATGGGTTCCTCCTTTTTGGGTGGTGCAAGAGCGGATTTTTTATACAATATAGCATATAAATATTAAAAAATACAGAATGCGCTGTAAATTTGCCTTTATGGCAGGGAAAAATCGGCCTCTGGCTGCTCCATCTGTTCCAAGGTGGGGTAGCTGTCGATGGCGCCGTGATGCTGCACGCTGATAGCGCAGAAGCGGTTGGAAAAAATCAGATACTCGGTCAGGCGCTTGCGGGAAAGCTTTGGCAGCTCGGCGGCGGTCACGCCGTCCCGCTGCAGCTGCCACAAAAACGAGCCGATAAAGCCGTCTCCCGCGCCGGTGGTGTCCACCGCCGCCACCTTGGGGCTGCGGGCATGGGCGCTGGCGGTGCGGGTATAGGCGCGGGCACCCTTGCTGCCGCAGGTGTACAGTACCAGCTGCACATCCCCGGTAAACAGCCGGGGCAGCGCGGCTTCAATATCCTCCGTGCCGGTGAGGAAGGGTAACTCCTCGTCCGAAAGCTTCAGGATATGGGTCAGGGGAAGAAACTGCCACACGGTCTGGCGCAACTGCTCCCGGTCCGGCCAGAGAGGGAAGCGGAGATTGGGGTCAAAGCTGAGGATGGCTCCCGCCTCCCGCGCGGCAGTGATGGCAGCCAGATGGGCGTAGCGCATGGGGCTGTCCACCAGCGAGACGCTGCAAAAATGCAGGGCAAAGGCCTGCGAGAACCAGCCCGGGTCGATCTGCTCCGGGGCGTACAGCAGGTCTGCGGAGGGCTTGCGGCAGAAGCTGAAGGTGCGCTCGCCGTTTTCCGCTAAGCTGACGAAGGACAGCGCGGTGCTGGCTTTGCTGGTAAATTCCAGATGGGAAAGCTCCACGCCGCATCCAGCCAGCGCCCGGGCAATCTTGTGACCGAAGGGGTCGTCGCCCAGCTGGCTCAGCAGCGCACTGCGCCCGCCCAGCCGGGCAGCGGCGGCACAGACATTGGCCGGAGCGCCGCCCACCCGGGGGCTGAAGGCGGGTACTTCGTCAAAGCTGCACCCCACCCGGGAGGGGATCATATCGATCAGCGCTTCGCCGATGGAAAATAAGATCCTGTCGGACATAGGGCTTCTTCCTTTCTGCATTCAGGTGTGCCGCAAGGTACGGCAGTGTACAGTATACACCCGCAGGGCGCTGTGCGCAACTGCTTCTTTTATACGGTAATGGGCGGGTTTTGCGGTTGACTTGCGGCGGCAGATATGCTACAATTTCCAGACGTATGCAACAACAGGAAAAGGAAAAAGTGTATGGATCTGACAAAACAGTTCTTTAAATATGTCTCGCAGAATATTTTCGGCCTGCTGGGTACTTCGTGCTATATTCTGGCCGACACCTATTTTATTGCGCAGGCTGCCGGTACAGACGGCGTTACCCTGCTCAACCTCTGCCTGCCCATCTACAACTTTATTTTTGCCATTGGCTCCATGATCGCGCTGGGCTCGGCCACCCGCTACGCCATTGCCAAGGCACAGAACGATGCCCGGGGACAGCGGTATTTTTCCAATGCCATCCTGTGCGCCGTGCTGGCGTCCATCCCGTGGATGCTGGCGGGTGCCTTTGTGCCCGGGGCGCTGCTGCGGCTCATGGGCGGCGATGCGGGCATCGTGGCACTGGGCATCCCCTACGCCCGCATTTTTCTGCTGTTCACCCCGTTTTTTATGTGCAACTACATCGTGTCGGCCTTTGTCCGCAACGACGGCGACCCCTCCCTTGCCATGGTGGCGACGTTGAGCGGCAGTCTGTTCAACGTGGTGTTCGACTATATCTTCATGTTCCCCCTAGGGCTGGGGCTGGCCGGTGCGGCGCTGGCAACGGCGGTGTCGCCTATCATCAGCATCGCCATTTGCAGCCGCCACTTCCTTAAAAAGGAGAACACCCTGCAATTCGTGCGGCAGCTGCCCTCGGCAAGGCTGCTGGGGCAGAGCTGTCAGCTGGGCATCTCCGGCTTTGTGGGCGAGCTTTCCTCCGGCGTGACCACCACGGTGTTCAACTTTCTGCTGCTGGGGCTGGCGGGTAACGTGGGCGTAGCAGCCTACGGCGTGGTGGCAAACTTTGCGCTGGTGGCTACCGCCATCTTCAACGGCGTGGCGCAGGGTGCACAGCCGCTGGTGAGCCGCTGCTATGGGCAGAACGACCGCGCCGGGGCGCGGAAGCTGCTGCTGCTGGGCAGCGGCACTGTGCTGGTGCTGGCGGCGGTGCTGTACGCTGCGGTGTTCGGCCTGACCGATACCTTTGTAAGCTGGTTCAACAGCGAGAACTCGGTGCAGATGGCGCAGTACGCCCACACCGGGATGCGGATGTACTTTGTGGGCTACTTTTTTGCGGGCTTCAACATCATGGCGGCGGGCTATCTGAGCGCCGTGAACCGCCCGGCGGAGGCTTCCATCACCTCCATCTGCCGGGGCATGGTGGCCATCGTGGCCTGTTCGCTGGTGCTCAGCGCGGTGTTTGGGATGCCGGGCGTATGGGCGGCATTCCCGGCTTCGGAACTGCTCACCGCGCTGCTGACCCTGTTTCTGCTGCGCAGAAAAGAGAGCGGAAAAGCTTAAATATACATCTCCTGTTCCCGCATGGTCTCCTCGGGCGTAAGCCCGGCCTGTGCGGCGCGACCGGTCAGTGCCCGCCATTGTGCAGGGGACTGGCCGGTTTCTTTTTTGAATACCCGGCACAGGTAGTTGGCCCCGGAAAAGCCGCACAGGCTTGCCACCACGTCCAGCGTGTACTCCCGGTGCAGCAGCAGCCGCTGCGCGGCTTCAATGCGCACGGTGGTCAGGTATTTGCCCGGCGGTACGCCCACGGCGGCGGTAAAGGTGCGCACAAGATGGCTTTTGGAGACGCCCAGCCGCTCGCTGAGCTCCTCCACGCCGTACAGCCCGGCATAGTTGGCGCGGATATCCTCAATAGCGGCCTGCACCAGCGGCGGCAGGGCGGGCGCGGCGCTGTCGGCATCCGCCAGCTCGCACAGCAGGGCAAAGACCAGCTGGCTGCGGGCACGGCTGTGGGTGGGCTTTTCCTCGGCAAGCCGCCCCATCAGCTCAGCGGCGGCAGGGCAGGTCTCGCCTTTGGCAAGATAGGGCAACTCCCGCAGGCCGTTCAAAAACTGCGTGCTGGCCTGCCCGGTCAGCTGGACACACAGCAGGTGGCAGCTGTCCTCCGGGGTCAGGGTGAGCGGGGCACGGCTTAAAATCAGGTGCCCCGCTGCAGCGGACTGCGGCGGCAGCACCAGCACAGAGCCGGAAGGCGCAGCCGATGCCCCGGGCAGGGAAGCTGTGCATCTGCCGCTGGAAACAAGGCAGACCCACAGCCCCTCGCCGGTCAGGGTGCGGGGCGCGGAAAGCTGCACATTCAGCAGTGCAGCCGGTGCGGCGATGGTGTTCCAGTCAAACAGCAATATCTGACACCTCTAATCAATAAAATGCTATTTTATATCACAAAATTATCTGTTATTATAGTACCAACGAAACAACACGCCGTCAAGGGCGTGAAACATCAAATATTTTACGGAGGATAACGATTATGGCTTCCATTAGCTGCCAGCACATCTACAAGATCTATCCGGGCGCAACTGCCCCGTCCGTTACCGACTTCAACCTGGAGATCCAGGACAAGGAGTTCATCATCTTCGTCGGCCCTTCTGGCTGCGGCAAGTCCACCACCCTGCGTATGATCGCCGGTCTGGAGGAGATCTCCAAGGGCGAGATGTACATCGGCGGCCGTCTGATCAACGATGTTCCCCCGAAGGATCGTGATATCGCCATGGTGTTCCAGAGCTACGCTCTGTACCCCCACATGACCGTTTACAAGAACATCGCTTTCGGTCTGGAGCTGCGCAAGACCCCGAAGGACGAGATCGACAAGCGCGTGCACGAGGCTGCTAAGATCCTGGAGATCGAGCACCTGCTGGACCGCAAGCCCAAGGCTCTGTCCGGTGGTCAGCGTCAGCGTGTTGCTCTGGGTCGTGCAATGGTTCGTAACCCGGCAGTCTTCCTGCTGGACGAGCCCCTGTCCAACCTGGATGCTAAGCTGCGTACCTCCATGCGCACCGAGATCATCAAGCTGCACAAGAAGCTGGCTACCACCTTCATCTACGTTACCCACGACCAGACCGAGGCTATGACCATGGGCGACCGTATCGTGGTTATGAAGGACGGCATCATCCAGCAGGTCGATACCCCGCAGAACCTGTACGATATGCCCTGCAATATGTTCGTTGCAGGCTTCATCGGCAGCCCCCAGATGAACTTCCTGGACGGCACCCTGATCAAGAAGGGCGATCTGTACGGTGTTGATCTGGGCGGCGACGTGATCCCCCTGCCCAAGGAAAAGACCGCCGACGGCAAGCTGGATTCCTACGTTGGCAAGAAGATCAAGATGGGCATCCGTCCCGAGGATATCGACGACGAGCCCGAGTTTATGGCAAAGCACACCGACTGCCAGCTGGATGCTCAGGTCGATGTTTCCGAAATGATGGGCGCTGAGATCTACCTGTATCTGGAGTACAAGGGCAACAAGATGACCGCCCGCGTTGCTCCCACCTCCAAGGCTCGCAACGGAGATACCGTCCGCGTTGCTTTCGATCCCCACAAGATCCACCTGTTCGACATCGAGACCGAGCTGACCATCCTGAACTAAGACTTAGCAAAGATCATTTTTGATCCTCCTATCATACGAAAGACCGCCGAGGGGAAACCTTCGGCGGTCTTTCGTTTCGGTGCAGCCTGCCTGCCCCAAAACCTTGCGCTGTCCTCTTGACAATCGGTGCGGGCATGGTTAAAATATGTACTGTATCAAACAGTTTCACATCGAACAACTTGAACAGAGGAAAAACATTATGTGTACACAGCACCCTATTGAAGAGCACTGCAAGCTGGATCCGCCGTGGGATGGGCCGCAGGTCATTCCCGCCCAGCTGCGCCGGGTGGATAACCTGATCTTCCGCAGGCTGAACCAGTTTTCCCGCGCCAACGGGGTAGAGCAGACCACCCCCATGCACGGGTGGATCATCGAGTATCTCTACCGCCACCGGGACGAGCCGGTGTTCCAGCGGGACATCGAGCGGGAGTTTTCCATCACCCGCTCCACGGTGACGAACATTTTGCAGCTGATGGAGCGCAAGGGCTACATCCGGCGGCAGAGCGTGCCGCAGGACGCCCGGCTCAAGCAGCTGGTGCTGACCGAGGAGGGCATCCAACGGCACGAAAAGACTATGCTTTCCTTCCACCAGACCGACGATTATGTGGCCGGACTGCTGACCGAGGAGGAGAACGCAGAGCTGCTGCGGCTGCTGAACAAGCTGCGGGAGGCGTTGAAATAACGATTGAACGCGGAGAACGAACCCCCTCAGGCTCACTACGTTCGCCAGCTCCCCCAAGGGGACGCCTTTGTGCTATGCCGGAAACTTTCCCGCCATGCCAAAGGCTCCCTCTCCGAGGGAGCTGGCAAAACCGTCAGGTTTTGACTGAGGGAGTTATTTTTTATCTTCTCCGTTTCATCTGACGGCGGCGCTGGTTAAGGGTCAGCCCGCCGCCGCAGCGCAGGGTGGCAAAGCCCAGTGCGCACAGGATCAAAATCAGGGCGCAGAGCAGCAGCAGGGTGGCTTTGATATCGGTGCGGAAATCCGACACATACTCCCGGTGGGTCACAAGGTCTACCTGTCCCACCTCGTAGCCGTCCAGATAGACGGTAGCGGTGCCCAGCTTCTGACCTTCCTTGACGGTAGCGGAGACGCTCTCGGGCAGGTCAAAGGAATAGCTTACCTTATCATCGCTGTGGCCGTAGCCGCTGACCGGCGCGGCGGCGTACAGCTCCACAGACGGCTCGGTGCGGCACTTGTTCAGGTCTACCGTGGTCAGCACGGTCTTGGTATCCACCAGCGGACGGTCGGCAAAGCTGGCAAAGGCCCAGTCGAACAGGTCGTCACACTCGGTAAAAAGATGATCCAGCGTGTTGCAGCCAAGGATCACAAGCCCGTAGCTGTGGCCGTCCTGCTGGGCAAAGGCCACGATGCAGCGGCCTGCCAGCGTGGTAAAGCCGCCCTTGACCCACTGGACATACTCCCGGTAGTTGGCGCTTTCGCTGTTCATCAGGCTGTTGGAGCTGCTGATGGTGTGCTCTGCCTTGCGCAGATTGGTGGCCGGCAGCACATAGCTGGCAGTGCCCGCCACCTGTGCAAAGGTCTGGTTCTCCGCGCAGGCGGCGGCGATCTTTGCCAGATCCTGCGCAGTGGACACGTTGCCGTAGTCAAACAGGCCGTGGGCACAGGTAAAGTTCGTGCCGGTGCAGCCCAGCTCCGCCGCCCGGGCGTTCATCTGCTGCACAAAGCCCACCATGCTGCCACCCACGTCCCACGCAATGACGCTGGCGGCGTCGTTGGCGCTGATGATGAGCATGGCGTTCAGCAGGTCGATGCGGCGCACGGTCTCGCCGATGCGCAGACCCATAGTGGTGCCGTTGGCGTTCTGGATATCCTTGAACTCCTGCGTCAGGTCGGTGGGCACGGTCACTTCACCGTTCAGGTCCTTGCCGCTTTCCACCAGCAGCAGGGCGGTCATCAGTTTGGTCAGGCTTGCCACATATTTCTGCTGGTCGGCGTTCTGGCTCAGGATGGTCTTGCCGGTGTCCGCGTTGAACAGATACACCGACTCGGTCTCGGTAGCGGTCTGGACGGGCATGGGGTATGCCGCAAACCCCGGCAGCGCTGCCGAAAGAGCCACTGCCAATGTGAGCACCAGCGCCGCCAGACGGCGGCAGAACGTGTTATGAAGCATGAGCGTACCCCCTAATCAACTTCTTCAGCGATAAAGCATATCACAGATGCCGGTAAAAGAAAACCGGCTTTTTTCAGGCAGCGGCCTGCTGCTGCGGACAGCCCGCAAAGGCCCAGTCCAGAATGGCCGCAGCTTCGGCGTAGATGTTTTTCCGGTCCGAGCCCAGAATGACCAGCCCGTAAATGGTATCCCCCTGCTGGGCGGCGGTCACATAGCAGCGCCCGGCTTTTGTGGTAAACCCCGTTTTCATGCCGTGAATATAGGCACGGTAGCAGCTGTTTTCCGGGTCCAGCATCTTGTTGGTGGAGCGGATACTGCGCGCCGCGTGCAGGTTGGTGGCCGGGATCTCGTATTGCAGGGTATCGGCGATCTGCCGGTAAATCTCGTACTGGGCACAGGCTATTGCGATCTTTCCCATATCCTGTGCGGTGGAAACATTTCCATCGTCGTACAAGCCGTGCGGGCAGGAGAACCGGGTGCTGGTGCATCCCAGCTGCTCCGCCCGGGCGTTCATCTGCTGCACAAAGGCCGGGATGCTGCCCGCCACGTCCCACGCGATGACGCTGGCGGCATCGTTGGCGCTGCACACCAGCAGCGCATACAGCAGGTCGATGCGGCGGATCTGTTCGCCCGCCGCCAGCAGAATGGTACTGCCGTTCTGACTGCGGATCTTTTGGAACTCCTCCGTCAGGTCGGCGGGCACGGTGATGGTCTCGTCAAGGTTCTTGCCGCTTTCCAGCAGCAGCAGGGCGGTCATCATCTTGGTCAGGCTTGCCACGCAGCGCTGCTGCCCGGAGTTCTGGTCCAGCAGCACCTCGCCGGTGACGGCGTTGATCAGGTAAACACTTTCCTGTGCATTGGCGGTCTGAATGGGCATTGCATATACCGCCCCACCCGGCAAAGCCAGCGCTACCGTCAGTGCCAGCGTGAGCACCCATGCCGCCAGCCGGCGGCAGCTTTTATGAAGATCCATGAACTTCTCCCCTGATGATAAAGACATCTGCAAACTGCATCTCGCAAATATGATATTTTAATCTTGCACTCATTTCCCGCTTTGCGATAAAATAGAAACAGCAAAACCTATCTTTATAAAGAATACCATAAACCAGCCAAAAGAAAAAGGGTGAAAGGTGGTTTTTAACAATGTTCTTGTCTTTTTGTGGAAAAAAGCCCCGCGATGAAGGCGCAGCTTTTATAGCTCCCAGCGCCACCGTGCAGGGGGATGTAGTTTTAAAGCCCGGCTCCACCGTCTGGTACGGCGCGGTGCTGCGCGGCGATGACGGCACGCTGACCATCGGCAAAAACAGCAACGTGCAGGACAACGCGGTGCTGCACTGCGACATTGGCGGCTGCGTGACCCTTGGCGAAAACGTCACGGTAGGGCACTGCGCACTGGTGCACGGCTGCACCGTAGGGGATGGCAGTCTGATCGGGATGCACGCCACATTGCTGAACCACTGCGTGGTGGGCAAAAACTGCATCATCGGGGCAGGGGCGCTTGTGCCGGAGGGCATGGTCATCCCGGACAATTCGGTGGCGGTGGGCGTGCCCGCCCGGGTCATCAAGCAGGTGAGCGCCGCGCAGGTGGAAGCCAATCTGCACAACGCTGCCCATTATGTGGAGCACGGCAGACTGCACGCGGAGCAGATGAAAAACGGGTGAGAGCGCGGCGCGGGGGAAATTACTGCTTGCCGAGGGATGTTCTCTTTTGACACCAAAAGAGAACCAGAAAAGTGCCAGCGATTTCGACGCGCTGGAGCCACGAAAAAGGGGCTACTCGCCCCTTTTAACCCCAAAGAAGTGGGCTACACCGGAAAAACTGAAGATTCACGCCTGTTCGGCGTGAAGATCTTTTAACCGTTTTTTCCGGCTCCGCCGATTTAAAACCCTCTCAGGCGCTCCCGCGCCAGCTCTCCCGAAGGGAGAGCCAAGCCGTAAAGTTCATCACTAAAGTTTTAGGTGCAATGAGAAAGCTTCCGGGCGCGCCAAAGGCTCCCCCTTGGGGGAGCTGGCAAAACCGTCAGGTTTTGACTGAGGGAGTTAAGTTTTTCTTCTCAAACGTTTCATTTTGTATTTTTTTCGCACTGCGGTACAAAGTTTCAAGAACTTTTTTGATTTTTCACAGAAATGTAATGACTTTTTTCGTAAAATCGGGTATACTGTATCTTGCAGGGACAGTGGGGCCGCAACCACTTCCCCGCACATGATTCCTCCTCACACCAAAGCAATACCCCAAACAAGAAACCCCTCCGGTGTACCGCAAGCGCCGGAGGGGTTTCTTGTTGTTTCGTTATTTTTTCAAAGGGTACGCAGCTTTGCCGCAAACACCGAGAGCACCACTTTGGGGTTCACCTGTGCGCCCAGCCGCTGCAAGGCGGCATCTGCCAGACGCACCGCCTGCCGCGCCTGTGTGCCCTGCACCGGGGCGCGGGGACTGCTGCGCAGACCAGCTGCTGCCACGGCGCGAAAATCGGTCAGCAGGGCGGCTGCAGCGGCTTTATCCTTTTCGTAAGCAGCAAGCAGCACGGCGGCGGTGTAGCTGTCCCGGGCGGCAGCGGCGCGGGCAAGCTCCAGCGCCTTTTCCACCTGTGCGGCGCGGGCTTCGTCCCAGGCGACCGCCAACACCGTGCCGATATGACCATCGAACAGCTCACTGTACAGTGCGGCTGTTTTTTTGTCCACCCCCTGCGCCGCGCAGTAGCGGGTGCAGTCGGCAGGGGCCACCGGCGCCACCGCAAAGCTGACGCAGCGGCTACGGATGGTGGGCAGCACGCTGGCCAGCGAATCCGCCGTGAGCAGGAACAGCACCCCTTCCGGCGGCTCTTCCATGACCTTGAGCAGGGCGTTGGCGGATTCCTCGTTCATCCGCTCCACATGGTACAAAAGCACCGCGCGCCCCTCGGCGGAAAGGCTGGTGTTGAAAATTTCGCTGCGCATGGCGGTGACCTGACCCACCAGATACTTCCCGCCGCTGCCCATACCGGACACCGAGATGGCTTCTCGCACGATGCCGGTCTCCACCGTGCCGCTGTCGCGCTTACCGGCTTTCGCCACGGCGCGGCAGCACTCGCCCCGCAGCAGCGCCTCGGCGGCGGCACCGCCTGCCGGGTAGAGGTAGTCGGCGGCGATGCAGCGGGCGGCAAAGCCGGTGCCAAGACCGGCTTCGCCCACCAGCAACACGCTGTGGGTCAGCCGGCGGGTGGCCAGCATCTGCTGCACGCTGGTTTTCAGTTCTGCGTTGCCTTCCATGCGGTCCAGCATCATGATGGGGGTACTCCTTTTGTGAGACAGTAAAACGATTTAAAATGCCCTCCGCGTTGCTCTGGGCATGATTCAAGGAAAAATTATTTTATATTTCGCAATTCTGGAAAATCTGCGGATTTTCCAGAATTGCCTTTTCACGGGAGGGGTCGTGGAGGAAAACGGCATTGCAGCGCCGCTTTCTACGAAAGCGCGGCGCTGCGGGGGAAGCTTCTGCTTGGCGCAAGCGGGCTGAACCCTCTCCGTCATCGCTGCGCGATGCCACCTCCCCCGAAGGGGGAGGTTTTGCTCTACTTACCGGAAGTTGCCGAAAAGCTCCCCCGGGGGGAGCTGTCGCGCAGCGACTGAGGGGCTTTAAATCGGCGGAGCCGGAAAAAACGGTTAAAAGATCTTCACGCCGAACAGGCGTGAATCTTCAGTTTTTCCGGTGTAGCCCACTTCTTTGGGGTTAAAAGGGGCGAGTAGCCCCTTTTTCGTGGCTCCAGCGCGTCGAAATCGCTGGCACTTTTCTGGTTCTCTTTTGGTGTCAAAAGAGAACATCCCTCGGCAGTTTCCATTTTCACGGGAAGGTTTATCTCCTGTTCTTCCTCTTCCACTGCTCCCGGCGCACCCATGCGCGGAGGGAGCGGTAGGCCATAGGGGCAAAGAAGAGCCATACGTTGAGCATGGACAGCAGATAGTCCAGCTTGCCGGGCAGGGAAGCGCCCAGAAAGCTGAATACCCACAGCACTGCCGCGAAGACGCCGAAATATTTTACCCGGATGGGGATGACAAAGAAGAGCAGCAGCTGCACCTCCGGGTACAGCATGGCAAAGGCCAGCAGCAGTGAGAGGGACAGGCAGTAGGTGCTTGCGGTCACGCCGGTGAGCAGACAGCCCAGCACTGTGCCCAGCACGCCGGACAGCAGATACACCGTGTAGCGGAAATCGCCCCACTCCCGTTCCAGCGCCGTGCCGACGAACCATGTGAAGTAGATGCCCAGCACCACGCTGAGGATGCTGCCGCCGGAAAAGGGGATGAATATAAAGCTGATCACCCGCCAGATCTGCCCCTGCAGCAGCAGGCTGCGGCTGAGCCCCAGCCAGCCCGTGATGGTGCGGTCAACAAACAGCTCGATGGCCAATACCAAAATCTGCCCCGCCACCAGAATATTAGTCAGGTTCGGGATGCCATAGCGGCCATACTTGCGCTCCAGCCTGTTCAGCCAGTTGTTCATGTGTTTCGCCTCCGTTGCGGGATGCCCCGCCAGTTTCATGTTACTCCTATTTTACCATGACAGGCCCCCGCATTCAAGAAAATCCACGCGGAAGGCGTTGAAACTGTGCTTTCTTTCCCGGCACACAGGCTGCAAGCGCAGTTTTTTCACCCCGAAGCCGCCGGGGTGTGGAAAAGGCGGAAAAAACACAGCATTCATGCGGGTTTCAAGTCCCAAAACGACAACCGAAAATTGTATGGATTATCCGGTCTGGAATGAACTTTTCACTTTTTCCACCGGGTTTTCCACCGTTTTTGTGAAAAAGAGACGCAGTTTCCAACGATGTTTTCCACCTTTTCCACATAGTTTTCCACATCCAGTGGAGGAAAGTCCTATACAAGCCGTAATAGATGCCGCCGCATTCTGGAAATTTGTGGGCAAAAATGTGGGCAATCTGCCTTTTATAAAAAAGAAAGTCGAAGGTTTTTCTTTTGTTTTTACAGTTTACTCCGGCTTACGGGTTTGCTTTTCTCCAATCTGGAATTTTGCCCCGGGCAGTTTTCCACAAACCGCCGGGGAGAAAAACCCGGTGTGGAAAACGGACACAAACTGTGGTTTTCCACACTGTTTTTGCCCCGCAGGCGCGGCGGGGGAATTACCCCCCTTCAGGTGATGACGCGGAAGTTACCCCCTCAGGCGCTAACGTGCCAGCTCCCCCAAGGGGACGCCTTATGGCAATGCCGGAAACTTTGCCGCCACCACAAAAAGCCGTCCCCTTGGGGAAGGTGGCTTGACGCGAAGCGGCAAGACGGAAGGGGTTACTTCCGCGCAGCGATGACTGAGGGAGTTCCCCACAAAAAATGCCGGGCAGTCCGCAGACCGTCCGGCATTGCTTTTTTCTTTACATCATATTGCGGAACACCAGCTGTGCGATCTGGAAATAGAGGATCAGGCTGCAGGCGTCCACAATGGTGGTGATGAAGGGGGTAGCCATAATAGCGGGGTCGGCACCCAGCTTTTTGGCGGCAAGCGGCAGCATACCGCCCACCAATTTTGCCAAAATGACGCTGAAGAACAGCGACACGCTGACCACGATGGCGTAGCCCATCACGTTGGCGTACTGACCGGGGAAGAGGAAGGTGTACATCAGGTAGATGCGCAGGCCGTTCACAACGCCCAGCACCGCGCCCACGATGGCAGACACCCGCAGCTCCTTGCCCAGCACCCGCACAAAGTCGGCAGGCTCTACCTCGCCCAGTGCCAGACCACGCACCATCAGGGTGCTGATCTGGTTACCGCAGTTACCGGCGGTATCCATCAGCATGGGCATGAAGGAGACCAGCAGCGGCAGGCTGACAAAGGCTTCCTCGTAGTGGGTGGTGACCATGCCGGTAAAGGTAGCGGACAGCATCAGGATCAGCAGCCAAGGGATACGCTGCTTGGCGTGGGTCCACACACTGGTGCCAAAGTAGGTGGTGGCGTCGTCATCCGGGAGAATAGCAGCCATCTTCTGCATATCCTCGGTGCTCTCGTCGGTCAGAACGTCAATAGCATCGTCGATGGTGATGATACCCACGAACATCCCCTCGTTGTCCAGAACGGGCATGGCGGTAAAGTCGTAGCGCTGCATCTCACGGGCCACAAATTCCTGATCGTCGGTGACCTTCACGGTGACCAGATTGTCCTCCATGATCTCCGTGATGGGGGTCTTGGGATCTGCCAACAGCAGATTGCGGGCAGAGACAACGCCCTGCAGCCGGTTGCTCTCCACCACATAGCAGGTGTAGACGGTTTCGGCGTTCTCGCCCTGCTTGCGGATGGCGGTAAAAGCCTGCTCCACCGTCATATCCTTGCGCAGACGCACATATTCCGGGGTCATCAGGCTGCCGGCAGAGCTTTCCGGGTAGTTCAGCAGCTTGTTCAGGCTCTCGCGGGTCTGCCGGGAGGATTTTTCCAGCACCCGCTTGACCACGCCTGCGGGCATATCTTCCAGCAGGTCGGCGGCATCGTCAAGGCTCATCTCCTCGATGGCGCTCACCAGTTCCACGTCCGAGAATGCGTTTACCAGATCGTCCCGGGCTTCGTCGGACATATAGGCAAAGGCTTCGGTGGCAACTTCCTTTTTCAGCAGACGGAACACCACCAGACGGTTGTTCTCGTCCAGCTCTTCCAGCAGCTCGGCAAGGTCGGCGGGCTGCTCTTCCTCGGTCACCTCGCGCAGCTTGACGTACTGCTTTTTGATCAGCAGCTTCAGCAGACGGCTCTTGGTCAGCATCTCGGGGTTTGCCTTGACCTCTTCGTCATTGGCTTCCTCCCGCTCTGCCTCCCGCATATCCTGCTTCAGGTCCTCGGTGGCTTCCTCGTTCAGGTCCTCTGCCAGCTTCTGACGCACCTCGGCGGGGATATCGGCGGGCAGCTCCTGCACCGGCAGGTTCTGTTCCGTGTTGGTTTCCAGCTTCTTTTCTTCCATTTCCATGGACTGCCTCCTCTGGGCACTATACGGCACGGAGCGCTTTCTCCGCGCCGGAGGATGCAGCAGGTCGGGAAACAAAAAACGCGCCGCCCGGTGCCGGAATGCCGCAAAAGCAGCCGTTTCCGCGCACGCAAAGCCGCGCCTTTCCTATGCCGGGGGCTTTTTATTTAAGCCGCCGGGGGCAAAAAGGCGAACGCAGTACTTTTTGTTGTCCGATCTACCGCATCGGTGGAGCTACTTCGACTATGATCAGGGTCCATTGTCCTGCGTTCACCTCCCAGTTTTCGTAAATTCCGCAGCCGCAGCACCCGCGCCGGGCGCTGCGTTGGCTATATCCTTTTTTATTATAGCGCCGCAAAAAAATGGGGTCAACCCTAAAGCGAAGTTTTGCAAAGATTTTTGCAGCGTCTTACAGAAACAAAACACCCTTCTCCGTGTTGCGGCGCACAGAGAAGGGTGTTTTGCTTGGATATTGCCTTGGTGTGAGGAGGAATCATGTTACTTGGGAAGTGGTTGCGGCCCCGCTTCCCATGGCAAAAGTATAACAGCTTTCACAATTTATTTCGTTAAGAAGCTATGAAGAAACTGTAAAAAGGAAGCGGAAAATTCTGGAAGATTTTGTGATAAGCTTTTTGGTTGACGCACACAAAAATACGCCCCGGTCACCTTGCGGTGAACGGGGCGCTAAAAACTGATTCAGTTTTTTCACTGGGGCAAGATCCCTGCAAAGGCAGGTCTTATGCCGCAGGCGGAGCAAGGTATCTGCACGCAGACCTTATGCTCCTGACACACGCGGGGTGTGCTTTCAAGGACCCTCGCAGGCGCTTTGGTATCTCAAGCCCCTGCGCAAAAGGCGGGGAATGAAATCAGGTTTTTCGACCGTTCTGTCAGGTACAGGGCAAAACGTTCAGCCTGTTCTGTGCACAGCAAAGGCAAATTCCACAGTTCCGCACCGCTGCATTGCGCAGTAACCGCCGATGCGGGGCTGCCGCTCTTCACACGGGAAAGAGCAGGGGCCGCTGGTTCATTTGGTGTCTCTGCCGCTGCTTTGAAACAGCTTACTTGTACAGCTCGACCAGACGGGTCAGGTGCTCGTAGCGGTCGTTTGCAACCTCCTGGTTGCGAGCGAACAGCTCCTTAGCACGCTCGGGGAAGGCGCGGGTCAGACGGCTGTAACGGGTCTCGTTTGCCAGCAGAGCCTGATACTTCTCGTTGTCCACAGCCTTGGAGGTCAGGGTGAAGGGGTTCTTGCCCTGTGCCTTGTTGGCGGGGTTGAAGGTGAACAGGTTCCAGTAACCAGCCTCAACTGCCTTCTTCATCTCGTTCT
>OGFX01000062.1_pt1 | contig 67220 bp, 103 predicted proteins | sample 1571011 | NCBI WGS metagenome assembly OGFX01 (sample SAMEA2582035, study PRJEB24529) | metagenome | biome: Human gut stool | place: China | collected 2011
CGGATTTTTACATTTGTATATATCTATATATATATGTCCACGGTATTTTACATATGTATATATATATATATATATCCCACCTATTATATATACGTTCATATATTGATATACATATTTGTTTTTTCAAGCTATTACATATTGACCGCACGTGTGTTCGCCACGACCTGCAAGACCGCCTGCAACCAGCGAACATTTGTTCTGTTTAATACATTTAAAAAATTCGATTAGATTGAAAACTTTAGTTGGCTAAAGGTCGAAAACTTTCGATATGGTCTCATGCAATTCGGTTGTACACAATATAATTGCATGGGTAAACCCTGCGTTTGACGGTTTACCGTCATAGCTTTAAGTTATGACTAACCATAGATTTTTTCTATTATGCAGATTGCCCCATTAGGTGTATAATGAGTGTAACGAAAGATAATAAATGTCTTTCGTAGGTCTTTTATAATTTTATATTGAAAGGGGTAAAACTCATGAAAGAATTTTCTAGTTTATCAGCATTAAGCGAGTACGTATATAATAATGACTTATACGATACTCATAAGAAAATTACAATTATCTATAGTAAGGATAATTGGGAAAAGCCTTTCACAAAAACTCAGCGAACTTATGAGACTAACACCGACCAAAAGTATTTTAATGTAAATGCTTGTGGCTGTAGTCTCTTTGGGGATTGCTTAGATGGTACCGATTTAGGCGTTCGCCTAGATTGGTATAATTGGAAAGCGGAAAAGGTTATTTTGCATATCTAGGAAAATATTGGCGGTAGTGATCACTACCGCCACATTATCAGAACTGAAAGAGGGAAAATACTATGATGTACTTTATTATTGAACAAGAATATAATGCTATGGACTTAATCGATACGCTAATTAATCAAGCAGATACAACGACAAAAACTATTTTGGAATTGTCTCAAGAATATCAATTAGAAGAGTGCTTGCTTGATGTAGTTGATAAGAATATAGGCGAACACGTTGCACCGTATGAAATTATTCAAGATATTGACGAAAACCCACAAGAATATATTAAGGCGTTACTTGATAATGTTGATGAAGACTATAGGGAAGACTTAGAGGAGGAACTACAAGAACTATAAGGAATAAAGGCGGTACGCAAGTACCGCCTTTAGTTTTGCCGTTGTATTCTCAATTAGCATCAGCAAATGAGAAAAGCCAGCGTATTTGATAATTATTCTCAAATAAAAGTCTCTATATTTGCGTTGTATGGTCGTTTTCATATGTTCCCCTTATGATTGTACATAAAACACCTAAACGAGCATATAAGCGAAAATACACGATTTTATGACATATGACTTTTTGCGTGTTTTAGCGTTTGTTTGTTTTTATGTACAAAATATATGAATGTGTACATGTACAATAGACATCACCACCATAGGCAGCTTAAATGAGAAATATTCTCAATACCATAAATCCTGCCAAATGGTACAATTAAATTGCATACAATCGATTATGACATATGAATGAGTGTTCATATGTACATATGTTAATCATGAGTTTTTCGCATAGGTATAAACATGAATAGTTGCTCATATGAATAACCGTTCATGCATGCGTTTTGGGAATACATGACGCATGAACATATGAACATACATTCATATGAAAAAACTGTTGCATGAAATTCGATTGTATGCAATCATATTGTACGACCACCACCTACAAAAACCATATCGAAAATTTTGAATGTCAATCAATAATGATTACATTTGTCAATAACACATCGAAAACATTCGATATACAACAGTATCCACCACAGAAAAACAAATTCATAACTTATGTATGCACACAAAAGACCTCTTGCGTATTCTCATTTAGACAATACCGCTAAAATTCATTTAAATGCGTTCTACGGCGTTTTTGGTCTTTTACATACAATCATAAGGGGAACTCTTTAGATACACCCTATAGGCTAAATAAATGAACGTTTTATTGAGAGACATTCTCATTTACCCAGCGTTTTTACATATTTTTCAAATTTTTGTTGACATGTGTAAAAATCTGTGGTATTTATATATATTCATTAAACATGGGTATTTTGTCGGTGTTCGTTTGTCATAACCTTAGGCTATGGATAACCATAGATAAAAACTATTGTACATTGTACCGCTTAAGCGGTACAATAAGACCATAAATAAATAATCTTTATTTTTAACGGAGGTTTTAGCCTATGGATTTAGAAGTTTTAAGAAATATCGGAGGTTGCATATTTGCGACTTTCTTAATTCAACTTATTAGATGGGTGTATTTCACCCTAGGAGGTGAATAAAATGCTAGATAGGGAAAGGGCAGAATATATATATAATCAATTAACTGATGTATATTCTGAAGATGATAGCAAAGAAATTTTACATAAGTTTGAACAACTCTATAACGCCAATAGTCTTTTATCAATGGATATTATCGAAGTAATCGAGGAAGTGGCGGAACTAAATCATAATACGGAGAAATTACCGTATTGGCTTTATGATGTTGTTCCCTATAATGATTTTTGCGACTATTTAGAGTCATTGGAAGTTGTAGAAGTTGGCGAAGATTTTATAAAATTTGATGATAATGTATATTATCAAATAACCGATATTGTAAACAGTATTTGTTAACGGAGGTATAAAAGCATGGAATTTAAAGAATTGTTAGAACTAGGCAGAATGTTAAAAAGTGAAAAATGCAATAATATCAAGGAGTACCTTGAAAAAATATTAGAATTGAATAATACACAAATACAAGATGTTTATTTAATTTCAGAAAATGGGGTTGATTTAGAAAAGGCTATTGATGGGGTATACGAGGGGTGCTATTATATATACGAAAACTTTTATGAATATATTGACAATCTCACTAGTGAATTATGTATAGATTTACCAAATTTTATAGAACTAGATTACATCTCTATGTGGTACCGCACATTTAGATATGAAGATAATCTATATATTGATTGGCAAGAATTAAAGTTGTTCAAAGACCGTGACGAATACGGAACGGCAGAACAAAAAGAAAACCAACGAGCGTATATCGAGTATAATCTTCAATATTCACAAGTTATCGATTTCTACTATTAGGAGGTAAGTGCTTTGTCTTTAATCTTATTATCATTAATCGTTGTATTTATTCAACGGTCGAAAAACCAAACATTATAACATAAGAATTTTAACCACGGTTAGACCGTTTGTGTTTAACCGTGGAATATAATCAGTAATGATCACATCGGAGGGAACACTTATGCAATCAGTAGAATTATACAATAGAGACAATGAAATGTATTGGAACATAGAAGAATTTTTAAAAGTCTTTAGCTATAAGAATGTACAAGAATTTTGTGCTTATGAACGCATGTTCATATGTTACACATAACGCAGGCGTTATCAATACGGCGGACTAATTGAGAATAAACGATTGATTTATTTAAGCTATAAGGCTTGTGTAATCCATTTATAGGGGTAACATATGCAATAAATACAAAAGACCATACAACATAAAATACAATCGTTATATACAATCGTTGTATACTGTTGTATTTTTATTTTGTTTATACATATATATTGTTGATGTATGGAACAGATGTATAGACGTATGGTGTTGTGGTGTTGGTGGTCTTGTGGTGTACTTTGGTAGTCAACATGGGTATTGGCGTGGGTATGATGATACTACAGAATTTGAAACATATATTGATACGTGTATACGTATTGAACTATAGAGTGCCAAAGGATAATTATTATCCATACCAAAGCCAATACTCAAGCATTACATAAAGTAATCTTTGGCATTCCATAAGTGCATACATGAGTATTCGCTCATATGTCAACCAATTCCAGCTTGTGGGTTAACATATGAATATGTGTTCATATGTACAAACATATATATCGACATTTGTCTATATATGATATCTACATATTGAGAATACAAATGATAATGAATGAATGATAATGGGTATTCTATTACATTGATACTATTCGATTGATTGACTAACCCTAGTATGGTGCATATGTGAACACGTGTTCATATGAACCAATGAGACACCCATGGGTACATCGAAAATTTTCAATATCCAAAAGGGAGAACCATTCTCAACTGGGGGCGGTATAATCATAACAAACCCAAGTTAATACAAATGAGAATACCTGAGATAAATACTTGTCACACACATACATGAGTACATACCCCATGACATACAATGGTCTACAAACCCATGTTTTATCTATGGTTTCATACATACAAACACATAACATATGTAGAAAACAATCGCAAATACTATCGAGAAATCAATCGTTTCAATAGATTGTCTAAGATATGTAACATCATATGGAACAATCGTATTTTCCAATTTGAGTTGTCTATCGAATATACAATCGTTTAAAATTTTTGTAGAAATTTTTAAGGTCTCATACAGGGTAACTTATGATTTTTCTATAAACAGAAACCCTAGTATAATGATTATGTTTTTGGATATATGTTTTCCTAGTATAGCGTTATCATAAGTTTATGACATGGTACTAGAGTGATGCAACACTAGGGTTGTGTATCGTTTAGACAATCTTTTTCAACGTAGTTAATCACCATCATAGGATGGTGATTGCTTTATTTTTAGTCAGACTAACAACAGGGTGCAGCCAAAACTTTGTCACTCCAAAATCACAACACTAGGTCGATGCTTGTGAAAATCCGTCACGATACTATGGGTGTGTTTTCCAACGTACATTCGTTCGATTTTATCCCATGTGGGTCAAATGCTGTCCAACCCAAGCACCACCATAGGTTTATGACACCAGCCTAGTATGACGTGAGTAAAAACGCATGGGTGAAATTTTACTCATTCCCCTGTTATGGGGCATTTTTTACTCATATATTCAAAAAATTTTTTCAAGTCCGAAAACATAGATGGCTACTGGGCGGAACGGTATTTTACACGAATCGTGTAACATGAAATACAGGATTTTTAGTGAAAAAAGTGTTACGAATTTTAAGTGTTTGACTCTATATATAGAGAGAGTTTTAACTTGAGGTTTTAAAGCAAATGAGTTCTTGAAAGAGTTTTAAGAAACAGTTTTGAAAAGGCTTTTGCTCGAGCCTTAAGAAACCGACTTGAAAGACACTCCGTAAGGAGTATTGCGAAGCAATCTAAAAGGAATACTCTTAAGAATACTTAAGTATTAAACATAAGTATTAAACCTATAAGATTGTCTTCGACAATAAACACTAACGTGTTTGCTTCATAGTCAGATATTATGTTTGTGACTTAACCCATTAACATACATGTGAGACATACGAGTGAAACATACATCATCAATCCCAAGAAACACAAAAAGGGCATACATAAGAATATATCCTAAGATATAAACCTATGTATGCCCTTTTGTTTGCTTGTGATTAATACTCTGGGAACTCTGCCATAAAGCATAACCCAAGGTATACAAAGATGGCACAGATGGCAAACGCCAACCAAGAGTCGCCAAACTTTACGGTACCGTCTGTAATGCTGCTTACGGTGGATGAACCATACATACCAGCGACAATAATATACAGAATACCTGCGATGCGTGGAGATGTCAACCATCCGACAACCAATGCAATCGCAAGACTGATAGCGGTAACCAAGAATAATAATAAAATAGTTGCAATCATGAGTGTTTCCTGCCTTTCGTTCTTATAAAGCCATAATGGCGTAAACCTTGTTGTTTAATTCCTCGGTTGTGATACCAATGTATCTCATTGTAATTGCTTCCGAGGAATGATTAAAGACTTGCATAAGGTACGCAATCGGTACTCCCTTACGGTATGCGTGATACCCAAATGTTTTACGCATGGAGTGTGTACCGATGTTATCTAAACCGCATTTCACGGATGCAGCCTTGATTTTTCTCCATGCTTGTACGGTTGAAATATGACCGTCACCAGAGCGACTTGGGAATAACCAATGCTTGCATCGGCTTGCGTATTCGCATAACAATGCGTAGACCTCTTTGGATAACATGAACCGTTTGAACTTACCTGTTTTTTGTTCATATAGTTCCATCTCTGGTTTAACATCGTCAACGGTTAACCCAACAAGGTCGCTGATGCGGAGACCAGAGTTGATGCCAAGAGTGAACAACATTTTGTCTCGGTCATTACCGAGTGCTTGTTTCATTTCTTGGACTTTTGATAAATTTCTGATTGGTTCTGTTGTATTAGCCATGATATATTTCCTCCTGTGTGTGTGTTTCCTGTTTCTACTTATATAATACACTATGGGATATATCATGTCAACAACTTTTTGAAATATTTTTTGGAGAATTTGATATTATGAATGAAGTCGCATTAAAACGTAAAAAGGGTTATGAGAACCGCATTGACTTTTTCGGTCTTGGCGACTATGTAACCGATTGGCGAAACGCTGGTAAATCTTATACAGCCATCGCACGACAACTCAATAAAGAACATAAGGGTGAACTACAAAACATTTTGATTACCCCTAAGATGGTCGGTGATTGGTGTCGCACAAACTTGGTTCAAGAGATGCAACCATCGGAAGAAACCGAAGTTGTTAACACCTATAATCAACAAAAGAACTTGCTTGATATGGTCGAAACACAAATCGAGATGATACAACTGTTTATAGACGACTTGCAATGTCAACAGGCGACTGGTTCTTCGGATGCCGATGTGATTTACAAACGTATGAAAGACTTAATGTTAGACCAAGAGAAGTATATCGCAAGAAAGCAATCTATCTTGAAAGACATGCAAGCCGTAGCAGAGAAGATTTATACATTCCAAGCTATGAACTCTATTATTATTGAAATCATGGAGATTATCAAGAAAGAAGACCCTGTTTTGGCGAATAAAGTCAAAGAACAGATGAAAGATAATAAGATTTTATTGGCAAATTATGCAAAAATTCAACAAAATTAACACTTTAAATGAAAAAAGTGTTACAAAATTAAAGTGTTTGATACTATATATAGAGAACAATTTTCTACTAGGGAGGTGTGTTAATGGCTGAAAATATCTTAGACACGCTACTAGGGGCATCTCGAGCGAACACAGAGCCAAGTGATAACACACCAACCGATAAAGATATTGGTGCGACTAACTTGGAACACTTCGCCAAGACTTATTTCCCCCATATATTCTCTACACCATTCTGCGACTTTCATCATTCGATGTTCAAGGATGCAGAAAATATGATACTGCATTTTGACAACTTGCAAAACAAGTTTGTTCGTGCGGCACCACGAGGTCACGGCAAAAGCCGTATTATCTCGGTCGTATTCCCAATATGGTTAATCGTGTATGGCTATCGAAAGAACATACTGATTATATCTGATACCTTTGAACAAGCCAAAGAGTTCATACAGACGATTAAAGACGAACTAGAAGATAATGAACGTCTGAAAAAGGACTTTGGTCTTCTCAAGGGTGACAAGACATGGGCAAGCGACAAGATTGTCACCAAGAACAAAATTCAAGTGTTTGCAAAGTCAAGCGGTCAATCTTTGCGTGGCTCTAGTTATAACAATATTCGACCAGAAGTTGTTATCTTAGACGACCTTGAGAATGACGAGGCAGTAGAAACAGAAAACCAACGCAAGAAATTATACGATTGGTTCATGAAAGTATTAATGCCGATTGGCAATCCTAGAACGGTATTTTTGTATGTCGGTTCGGTATTGCACTATGAGGCTTTACTGTATAAAGTATTGACCGATTCTAAGTTTAACAACTGGAATCGTGCGATATATAAAGCTGTATACACGTTCTCTGAAAGTCCATGTTGGACCGTGTGGGAAGAAATCTTTAACGACTTGTCAGACCCAGATGCGGCAAAGAATGCCGCCGATTATTTTGAAGAACATCGAGAAGAAATGATGGATGGAGTCGAAGTAATGTGGGAGGGTCGTAACTTCGGTTTGTTTGAACACCTAGATTGTTCATACGAAGAAAAAATGAGAATGTCTCGTGATAACTGGTATCAAGAACTCATGATTTTACGTATGCAAGATGACGAGGCTTTCAACTCCGAGTATCAAAACAATCCTATGACCGAAGCAAGTCGAGTGTTTAAAGAGTCGTGGATTAAGGCTAACTATTATGACGAAACGAACTTACCTAAGATGAAACAGATATATGCATCTGTTGACTTGTCTATGGGTAAGTCAAGAACATCTGATTATTCTGCAATTATATTTGTCGGTCGTGGCGTAGATAATTATTTCTATGTATTAGAAGCCGACATTGAACGCAGGTCACCAGATATCATTATTAATGATATACTGTTGTATTTAGACAAGTACAATGGTCGTTTAGACGGCTTTATTGTCGAAGAAAACGTATTCCAAGAGTTCTTCTCGAAGACATTACAGCAGACTGCCATTGATATGGGTCTGTATGTAAACTGGATTTCTGCTCGGAGTACGGCGAGCGATAACAAGGGTACTCGGATACGCTCGCTTGCACCGAAGATTAAACAAGGGTATATCAAGTTTAATAAAAACCATCGTGTTCTCGAAAGTCAACTTAAGAACTTTCCAAAAGACCACGATGATGCACCTGACTGTTTAGAACGGTGTATCTCTAAATTCTTAGAAAACTCATCAACCATCAATGTTGGTGCGATGGGTACGATTCGTAAGAAACGAATGGACACATTATCATTCATGAAAGGTTGGAAACGATGAACCTACGAGAAAAAATTTACGCATGGATGAGTGCTTTCGTTACACGAGATACTATTGCCAATGTCACACAAACATGGTTTGGTCGTTGGGGTGTTAGAAAACGCAAAAACACGGAAACAAAGTTGAGTGTGGAAGCGTTACGAAACATGGCAAGAACACCTATTGCTAGAAGTGCTATTAATCAAATACGAGAGGGCATCCTAGCATTGCCATGGGAGGTTGTTTCGATTGACGATAACGAAAATAAAAAAGCAATTCGCAAAGTCACCGAGATAATTAAACAACCTAACCCTGTGGATGATTACCATGACTTCATTGGTAAACTATTTGAAGATTTAATTGTGTTAGACCTTGCGTTCTTTGAACAAAAGGTTGTCAAAAGGGATAGACCTCTGTATTTATTCCCTATTGATGCTCAAACAATCGAGGTTGTCACAAATTGGACTGGCGATTTAAACCAGCCACGATATATGCAGAACGCTAACGGTGTTCAAGAGTGGTATAAATGTGACAAAATCGCTATGTTGCAACGAACGAAGCTGACTTATGATGAGTTTGGTTTTTCACCATTAGAACAAGCATATCGACATATTAAGTATCTATCTGAGGTACAAGAGTATGCAAACGATATTTCTTCTAATGCGATGCCAAAGTATTTAATTAACCTTGGTGCAAACGCATCTCAAGAAGAAATTGAGAAAGTTCGAGTGTATATCGAAAGTGAAATCCAAGGTCAATCTGCCGTTGCGATTGTTGGTACAACACAATTAGATGCAAAACAAGTGTCTCCGATTGGTGACGAGTCAGCATCTCTAAATTGGCAAAAGTTATTACTACAGATTATTGCCACATGCTTTAATATTCCACCAGAACGACTTGGGGTTGCCATCTCAAATGACCGTTCGACATCATCTGAAAAAGACAACGAGATGTTGGAATACACAATTAAGCCATGGGCGAAAATATTTGAACGTGCCATCAATAAGTATGTCATTGACAGGCTTGGCTATGGTGGCAAAATCGAGTTCCGTTTTGTGTTTACACCAACCAAGGCACAACAAGCCGATGCCGTTGAACGTGTTCGTAAACTTGTTGATGGTAATGTTATCACAATTAATGAGGCTCGTCAAGAACTAAATGGTGTTCTTGGTATTGAACTTCCTGATATTCAGTCAGGGAATAAACTCCTTGATGAATATAAATCATCTCTAATTGAACAACGAGTGACATCCACCCCACAAGATGTTCCTTTGGAGAAATCTACGGAGAAAGGAGAGACAGACAATGAATAAGCAAAAGGTATCTCTACAGGCTAATGCAATAAGTGTCACCCTAGATAACTTGCACCCTAATGCGATGCGTTTTACAGGTACTTGCATGTTCTTGAATACACCATCTGATTATACTCCAAACGGCGTTGACAGACCAGTGGTATTATCTTCGGAAGAAGCTGAAAAGTGTGCATCTACGATGAACCTAATGGGTATTAACTGTGATTATGACCCATGGTTGTTCCCTGATGAACTCATGACTGCTCACAACTGCAGAAATAAAATTGGTGTTGTTGAAAAGTGTTGGGTAGACGGTGATGAACTCAAGTTTACAGGCATCATGTATAAAAACGACTTCCCAGATATTGCAGACTTCATTAAAAAGACCGTTGACTCCCTTGGGTTCTCCGTGGAAGCCATGTTTAATCTTCGAGAACACGATGATTATATTGAAATGGCAGATGTCGAATTTACTGGTGTTGCTATGTTGTTTAAAAATGCAGCCGCATACCAAAATACTTATATCGCTGAGATTGCCGCTAAGGCGAAAGGAAAACAAGTAATGGAAAAACAAGAAATCTTACAACTTATTGATGAAGCTATCAAGGCAAACATTGAGGCTAGTGCTAAAGAAGCACAAGCAAAAGCTGAAGCTCAAGCATTAAAAGATGCACAAGCAGAAGTTGAACGCTTGACTGCTGAATGTTCTGCAAAAGACGAAGCAATCGCAGAAAAAGATGCGAAAATCGCTGAACTCGAAAAAGCAGTTGCTGAAAAAGATGCAGAAATCGAAGCATCCGCAAAAGAAACAGTTGTTGTTTCCGATGTTAAAAACCTTGAAACAAAAGCAAAATTAGATGCTGGTAAAAAAGAAGAAAAATTCTCTGACTTCGCTGGCATGGTTAAATCTGTATTATAATACGGAAAAACATTATTGATACACTACTAATAACAGGAGACTACATAATATGGCAGTAACAAAAACAGGTTTTATCTCTGCGGCAGCAGTTGCAGACTACAATCAATCTCACTATATCGAACTTCCTAAGTTCCAAAAAGAAATACTTGACCTATTAAATCGTCAAGTGACAATCCGTGACCGTATCAAATCCGTAATGGCGACAGGTCATCCATCTCGTTATTGGGAGCAAACTAAGATTGCTCACAACGCAAAATTCGTAGATGCACGCACAGGTGATGCAGGCAAATACGGTGTGACAGGTACTTATGACGAAGATTACGGTCGTAAAGAACGTGCGTTGTTCATCAAAGCAATCACTTCTGGTATTAAATACTCTTTGTTCGACCAAGACGTTGTAAAACAACAAGGCGATGCACTTGCTGAACAAATGTTGAACAAAGACATGGCTGATATGCTTGTTGATTTATACCAAACTGCAAACAAAGGCATCTGGACAGGTGCGGCAACTTCCACAGAAGATTCTACATCTACTGAATACTGTGGTTTGGCTACACAAATTACAGATGCAGTAACTGTGGCTAACCCTTACAGCTTTGCAACAGGCACAGGCGAGTTTGTAACTGATACAATCCGCACTAAAATGGCTAAAAACTTGGCTGATACTAAGTTCATTGGCATGCCTACTGCAATCTATGCAAACCCAATGACAATCGATTACTTGTCTCGTGCAGAACTTCGTCGCCCTAACTTTAGCGTAGACCAATCTGCGGACAAAGTTGACTTGGGTAACGGTTTCATTGTAAACACAATCCGTACACAAGCTGGTTATTTACCACTTATTCCAGATAACTACATTCCATTCGATGCAGGTACTAAGAAACACACATTATATGTTGTGAATGAAAACTTGATTGAACGTCATTGGATTGGTGACTCTGAGGCTCGTGTGTACAAAATGGGCGACACTAAAGAGTTGTTGGATGAATACGTTGCAGTATTATTCGATGCAGTTGTTGCTAAAGGTACAGGTGCTGGTGCTCACTTCAAAGTTGAGTTTACAGAGGCTTAATATCCATTATAATTAAACTGTATGGGGTGTCTTAATGGCACCCCTTTATTTAAAACGAATGGAGATTACCTATGTTAGTAAAACTTAAAGAACTCGATGCTAAACGTATCTACTTATGTGGTCGCATTATTGAGGCAGACGATGCAGGCTGTTTCGAGGTCACAGAAGACGAATATGCATTGAACGAAATGGTGTTAGAACCATTAGATAAAAAGGCTGGTAAGGTCGTTAAACCTTTAGAAGACAAAGAAGCTAAAGTGAAAGAGACTGAACCTGAGACTAAGAAAGCGAAAAAATAGGAGAGTCAATATGTCGATGTACTTAGAACAAAATGAGATTGACGAATATAGCACAATCATTCCTTTTGATGAGACTCATGTTCGTTTCGCATCGACAATGATTGATGCCTATGTTGGAACGAACAATGGTAAATCCAAGTTCTCATCCAATGTTATTACCGAAGTGGTTCATCCGAACCGCAAAGGTGTTCTTATTCTTAAAAACGACCCTGTGATAGATATTGAGTCTATCCAAGGTATTCATACACGAGATGTAAATGAAGTTGGTGTTGAAATAGAACCCTATCTGTATGACTTTGATGGCAGTAAATATGTTTATCTATTGAATAACACCGACAGAATGTCATATTCAAAAATATTCTTGCGTGGTGCAAGATACTACAAGGTCACATACAAATACGGATTCGATGAAATCCCAGAAGAAGTAAAGACTGCATGTGCTATGCTTGCCATGAATATATCTCAAGTATCAACCTTTACTGCATTAGACTCAATGACTACACTTGATGCTAGATTTTCCCTTGCTGACCCTAATTTGTTTACGAATGAGATTAAGTCTCTATTGTCTCGCTACAGATTTTAACGGAGGTGCTATATGAAAGAAAAGTATACACCAAAGTTTGACTGTACTCGGATGTTCGCATCATGGAGAGAAACGGTTAAATGCGATGGCAAGAAACCTGAGTTTGTACTGTTTACACGAATCGGTCGTGGTACTAAACGGTTTCTTGTGAATAATGTCAGATGGGGAAATCTAATGTCTGACTCTGCACTTGAGTGTGGAGACATCTGCGAACGCAAGAATGGCGATACGTTGTTCTTAGTCGCAAAAACAAACTCATTTAATGGAGACAAAGGTGAGTTTTATACAACAAATACCACAGTAAATATCTATAGTGTTGACAACCAGCTAGACGAATATGGTAACACGGCAGGCACCACCGCTACACTAAAGGTTAAAGACCTGAAATGTGTATACGAAGATGTTTCTGCTAAAATGCATATGTTTGACTATGGCTTGCTACCAACTACAACCAAGCGTTTTATTTTACCCAAAGATACAGAAATCGCACTACTTGATAGAATCGAAATCAATGGACAGTTCTTACAAATTGATGTAATTAACAGGTTCGATTTTGCTCCGTTCTTGTATGTGCAGTGCTCACCAGATGAGCGTGGCTAACCATGGAAACAATCCAAGATGTTGTCTCTAAGGTAGTCAAAGACCATTTATTTGTTTTAACCGAACGCATTGAACAACAATGGAGTGCGACCGACCAAGGCAAGTATACGGCTCACGATATAACACTTAGAAGATATACACCAAGCAAAAACATGGTTAGACTTGGTTTAGACTTTGAGGGTCTTGGTGCTTTTATCCTTGAGTATGGCTCTGGGTCACTTATGGTGACCAACAGTAGTGCAGAAATTGGAGACTTAGGTAACCCAGATGTCTCAGACTATATGAACTCCTCGTGGTTTAATGATGCCAGAAGTGCTAATGGAAATGCAATCACAGGTCGTGCCAAAGGAGAGACTGTTCATTCTCCAGCAAGAGATGGAAAGGATACAACCTCTAGTGGTAAACTATATGGTAAAAACTTAGAGAAACCGTTACCACGGAAAAACTCTAAGTCAAAACCATTACCACCACTAGAACCACAAGAACCACTACATATTGTGGAAGAACAAGTCTTTTATTGGTGTATAGAACTTGAAGATGCAATTAATGAGGCAGTTGATGAGTGGTTAATGAACTCAATAGAGGGGTGTTTTAAGGGAGCAAACGCATGAAGTATACGGTACAACTATTAGATGAACTATGGGATTTATTCCGTAAGGATGAGACCATGGCAACACTACTCAAGGTGAAAGACACCTCTAGTCTTGCTGAGTGGAACACGAAAATGAGACGAGGGCTCGCAGGTGCTGAACTCGTTGATGAAAAACAAGATATTTACTTTGTCATGTCATTTATACCATCCGTAGGTGGAACAAAGAATTGGATGGTAAATAAGAATATGCTTGAGTTTCGACTTATTGGTCGTAGCAATAATCGTAAACTTATGAATGACTTATATATCCACCTGAACAAATTATTGAAAAAACATTATGAAGACATGTCTGTATATGCCGAGGGTTCATTCTCAACAGGCACAGCAGGTCTCATTGGTTATATGTTTAGAGTTCGACCATTTACTTGGTCTTAATTACAGGAGATTTACTTAATGGCTACACAAACAGGCAAAAACTTTGTATTGAATGGTGTTGGTGAAGCATGGGCTAAACGTGTCGTAAACGGCAAGGCTGAGGCTTATAAACTTGGCACACTTCAAACAATGAAACTATCTTTTAGTTCCTCTGATGAAAAAGTGTATGGTTCTGATGCACTTCCTCCAATCTATATCTTGAATAAAGAGTCCTCTGTATCTGCTTCCTTTACTGAAGCACGTTTCAACCTAGATTATTTAGGTGTAACAACTGGTGCTGAAATCGACAACAAAGGTACTCTAATCTTTAGCGTTGCACCTACGTTGATTGCAAGTGGTACAACATTTACTGTACCTAATGTATCTAATGTAATTCCAGAAGACACAATCGTTGTACTTGCTAATGACGTAAACATGGAAGATGAACGTGTGACATTGAAATATGTTAAATCTCAACTTCCATCTGCTGGTGAATTTACAATTACTGCAAGCGGTGCAATCACTTTGGGTGAGTCTGTAACAAACAAATACATCGAAGTATCTGGCTTGCGTACTGACACAACTTCTCGCCGTGCTACAATGAAAGCAACATCTGTGCCTCAATTCGTGGAAATCCGCCACGTTTCTAACCCTGTAGATATGGGCGATGGTAAAAAAGTTGTTCTTCATACTCACATCTTCCGTGCTCGTGCGACAGGCAAGCTAGATATAGACCACGAACGTCAAAAGGCTTCCGCTCCTCAATTGGAGTTTGAAGTTATGTACGACACCACTCGTACTGACGGTAAAATCTTGGAAATCACTCAAGAAATTCAGTAATACTTATGGGGGCATCTTTATGATGCCCCTATTTTTTCGTATATGGAGAGTTAACAGATGGCAGACACACTAATACCTAAAGTGAAATACGTTGAGTTAAATGGGAAAGAATATCAAATCTATCCAATGAAACTTGGTGACTACGCAAGAGTCGAAAGGTTGTTGTCTAAGATTAATGACCAGTACTTATATTTGAATTTACCAACACCAATCACAAAAGATGATGGTACATTTGAACTTGATAAGAATGGTAAAGTGAAATATGATTATGTGGCATTTAACGCCATGTGTGAATTATTTGAACTTGCTTTACACATTCCAAGAAAAGAAGTAATGGATGTTGTTGACCTTGACAGTGGTATTGAAATCTTAGATGAATACATGTGTATCTCTGGTTTAAAAAAAAAGATATTGAGCAGTCTACAGGAGATGGTGGACTAGATAACGTAATCGCATCTCTTGTTCAACACACAAGTGAAACTAGGGCAAGTCTAATGGAATATACTTTGCCAGAACTTGAGGGTTTATCTACCGCTTTAAACGAAAACAACAAAATGGATGAGTCAGATGGTGACTCTTTTGTGGACTCAAATTCCGTCACAGGGGCAGATGCCATCCGTGGTCTTTTGAGTTCTGGGTATGCATCTGAATAGAATGGAGAAAATGAATGGCTAATAAAAAATTCGGATATGACATAAAGGTCAATTATGGCAATATTCATGATGATACCAAAAAGGTTATATCTGGTCTTAATGAACTTGACAAAGCAATCGGTCGCCTAAAGAATGTCAAGGATATTTCCATTAATGTTAAAGCAGGTGGCGACCAATTCAAGAAATTAACTGAGTATGCCGCACAACTCGATAGAAGTCTTAAAACCGCATCCGATAGCGGTGATAAACTAACTGGGTCACTTGGGCGTGTGGTATCTCAGTTCTCAAACGTGCGTGATATGACTAAGGGTGTATCCAAAGAAGTCACCGATGCATCTCGCAACATTGAAAAACTTGGGCAAGCACTACAACGGTCAACTACAGTTGCCAAGGAGCAATCTTTTGCTGGACAAATTGCGAACCTAAAGAGGCAAGCTGAAGAAAACTATAAGCAAAACTTTACTGCTAATCCAATGGCTTACGCACAAAATGCAAGAGCATTAAACGCAGAACTACAAAAGTTATATCAAGCACAAAAAGCCGTAAACTTGGCAACAAGAGAAAACATTGGTTTGTTAAAACAATGGGGCATCGACACAGAAAACGTAGGTCATAGACTTGGTTATCTTGCAACACGAATGGTTGCATCATTCGCCCTAGATAAGACTATCCAAAGTTTCACACAAATGGCACATGTCGAAAAAGATATGGCTGGTTTTGCCCAAGTTATGAAACATGGCACAGGTCAAACTAATGCTTTCGCACGTAGTCTCATGGAAGTTGACCCATCGCATATGGTCAACGGTCTTCAACTGTCAGGGAAAGAGGCAGAACACTTCAAGCATGAACTTGAGGAAATGCAAAGCAAGTTGCAATCTCTTGCCGTTAAATACGGTACAACAAGTCATGAAATGATTGAGTCTGCCAAACTATGGGGTCGTGCGTATAAAGATAACAATACTGTTCTTGCGTTGACAGATGCAGCCACAAAACTTGCGGTTGCCGATGCGTTCGACATTGTATCTGCCAATAAAGCACTTGAGTCTTCAATCATGCAATGGGGTTTCCAAATCCACAATGCTAATGATGCTATGAGTGTTTCAAACCGCATTATTGACTCATGGACTGCATTGGCTCATAACTATACGGTTTCTGCACAGACATTATCCGAGGCTAACAAACGTATGGCACAATCTGCCGCCGAAGTTGGTGTATCTTTCCATTCTGCACAAGCACTTGTTGCGGTTATGGCACGTAAGACACAAGCCGAGGGTGGTGAAATCGGTAACGCCTTGAAATCAATCTTTGGTTCTATCCACTCTAAAAAAGCAATTACTGCATTACAAGAGTTTGGTATCGAGGTGTATAAAGTCGGTGAAAACGGTGAGAAATCATTCCGTAAAGTTGACGATGTATTGCTTGATTTAATGATTAAGGCTCAAGGCTCAAAGGAATCCATGGAGGGTCTTCTCAAGGCAATCTCTGGTGGTAAATGGCAATGGAATAAAGCCGATGCCATGTTAGACCTGAACGAATACCTCGAGGCATTAAAACAATCGTCTTCTTCTATGGGTTTCACCAATGCTCAAGTTGGTATGCAATTAGATACCATTGAAACAAAACTCAAACAAGTGTCTGCTCAATGGGAGAAAATGACCTCTAGTAGCCATACTATGGGTAAAGCCTTTAAGGGTGCATTAGATATTACCTTAAAGTTGTTGCAATGGCTTGACTCTGTTCCAACCTCAATGTATACAATCGTTGGTGCAACGGTTGCAGCCTTGATTGTCCAACGTAGATACGGTCAAGTCAGCCAATTTGTACTTAAGAATGTTTCTCGGTTGTGGTCTACGGCTACAACACATGTCAATAAATACATTGTTGCCGCACAAGAGGCATCTGTTGCGACAAGTGGTGTTGGTCGTGCTATGGCTACAACAAGTGGTGCAATCCGTGGTGTTGGTTCTGGCTTGAAAATGATGGCTGGTGGATGGCTTGGTATTGTTATGACACTTGCTTTGGTTGCAGATGTATTGATGGATATTTACAATGCATCTCAAGACACAACCAAGGCTTTGTATGAGGATTATTCTACTCATCAAAAACTTGCTCAACAATACGAAGAAACCGCATCTCGTATGGAAGAAGCCAGAGGTGTCGCAGAACAATATCTAACTATTCATGCACGACTAAAAGAAAAGATTGCTGATACTGCAACAACAGAACAAGAACGTATGTTGTTACAAAACCAAATACATGAGACTGAACAAGGTCTTATTGCAATACTTGGCGAAGAAGAAACTGCTTATGTGCTTGCCGCAGATAGTGCAGAAGAACAAAGCCAAAGAGCACAAAATGCGATTACACGCAAGAAAGAAGAACTTGAGAAGTCTGCTCAAGATGAACGTGCGGCAATCGCTGAGACTGCAAACCAATTAAGAGCGGCAACCAAAGAAAACATCGAGTCTCTAAAGAGTGAAGAAACTGGATGGATTAGACGGATGGCGTTGCTTCAAGAGTATATTGGTTGGGTTGGTCTTGCCCAACTTGCTTATGCCAAACTATTGCAGATTATCGGTGAATGGAAAGAAAAACGTGCGACCGCCAAGATTGACGAGTTAAAGAAACAACTTGAGGAAGATAAAGCCGAAGCCGAAGCAAGACGAGCAGAGGGTGACCTGCAAGGTGCACAAGCGTTTGAAAACAGAGCATCTGACTTAGAGCGACAAATGCACATCTCTCAAGAGTCTCTGTCAATGGCTCAACAATGGCAATCCGAGGCTCAAGATGTGATTGCGAAACTTAATGCACGAGCGATTGCAAACATTAAAGTTGAACAAGCGGAAAAACTAAATGAGTTAAACATGACTTCAAGTTCAGGTCATGCAGGCGGTGGTGCTATCGGTGGTGGTAACACAGGTGATTACGCTCGTAGTGAACTGCCTGATGGTGCTGGCGAAGAATCCAAGGGTAAAAAGGGTAAGTCCTCAAGTAAACAGAAAAACCCTTTAGCGGAAACACGAGTTGGTGCAGCCATTGACTTCTTGATAAAGCAGGGTTTTACACCAAACCAAGCATATGGTATCGTTGGGAATCTACAAGTTGAATCCTTTGATGATATTAGACCATGGGCAGAAGACGGTACAGGTGCTTATGGTATTGCTCAATGGCAAGATAGTCGGTTAGAAGACTTGAAAGAGTTCGCAAGAGAAAACGGTTCGGATTATACTGCATTTGAAACACAACTTGCGTTCCTTGTGCATGAGTTGCAACATAAAGAACGTGATAATTGGCAAAAGGTTCTTCGAGATGCCGTTAATAATACTCCAGAAGAATACGCATCATACTTCGATAAACACGTTGAACGGTCTTCTCAAGAACATAACTGGTTAAGACAACAAAAGGCTCGTGCTCTTGCTGATAACGGTTATGGCGATGAGGATAAAACCGCTGATAATCGTGCGAACAAAATCATGGACAAGCAAAAGAAGATTGAGAGTATTGCTCTGAAGCTGGCTAAGACTCAACTTGAGATGGAAAATGCCATGAAGCCAAAAGAACAGGCTGACTTCGCACAAGAGACTGCGGCTTTAACCGAAAAGTTAAAGAGCATGCAAAAAGAGATTGATGAGTTATTAAAACTCAATCCTCAAGCCAATGTCAAGAGTCTTCAAGAGACCATGAAAAAGTATGAGGCAACTATGACTCATCGTCTTCAAGATAAGTATCGTGATAAAGACTATGACGAAGCCACACAAATGATGAAAGACCGTCATGAAAACGAAGACTTAGACCGTGAGATTGCAGGCATATCTGAAAACTTCTGGGTATCTGACTTACGAACAGTCAACCGCTTGGTTGAAGAATACACAATCAAAACCAAGAAATACCATGATATGGTTGAGGCTTTTAAACGTGGTGACTCTGAATATACCGAGGCTGACATTCGTAAGACTGGTCTTGAGCTCAAGAAGCTAGAGAGTCAAATCAAGAAAACAGGCAATGCACTTAACAAGAACATCAAGCAACAAACGCACGATGTATTCCATGGTTTACTGTTTGAGGGTAAAAAGTTTAAAGACATTTGGAAAGACTTGTGGAAACAACTTGCCGAAGATGCTTTGAAAATGATATTCAAAATCAATGATGGCAACGGCGGCTTATTCCAAAATCTGTTACGCAAGTTTGACAAGAACTATCAAAAGGGCATTAACCCATCGCTAGACGGCAACGGTAAAAACGGCAATAATATCGGTGGTATTGACGAGAGTCTTAACCAACAAATGATGATTGCTCAGTCTACACGCAACTTAGACCAAAACTTTGCCACATGGATGCAAAACACTCAGGGCGGTACATCATGGCAACAAGCGACATTTACCGATGCTGTAATCTATGGTAATGTCCAAGGCGGTGCATCCGATGTTAACTTGCCTGAAAACGCTACAGATGAAAAAGGTAAAACCGATGTATCTCAATACATTAACGCTGGTATGAAACTTGCTGGTGGTACTAATAACAAGTGGTTGAATGGTCTCGGTACAATCGCTGGTTTTGCTCAAAAGTTTGGTCTATTGAAGTTCGCAAGTGGTGGTTCTGTAGATAAAGACCAACTTGTCCGTGTTGGTGAGGGCGACAAGAAAGAATGGATTATTCCAACTGCTGATAAGGCACGTGGTCGCCAATTATTAAATCAAGCGGCAAAAGACCTTGGCGTTGGTGTCACAAACGGTATCGAACCGAAGTGGCAACACGAAGACACCAAGCATGGAGCATTGTCAGATGCATCCAAAAGACAAGACCGCTTGATGAACCAAATGGTTGCCAATACGACTGCTATGACAAAAGGTATGAACTATATGGCAAACGGTGGTTCTGGTACGAAAGAGTCTATCGCTCAACCTGTGTTTATGAAACAAACGCTTTCAGACCAAGACTTCTTGGCTAAGTACCAAAAACTGATTGCTCTTGGAAAGTTAAAACATTCATAAAATCCTGTTACAAAAACGGATTGTTTTATACTATAGATAGAGGGGTATTCACCCCTCTATCATTTTTACTATGGAGGTCATATGGAAGACATAACAAAATACCTTGGGTTGAAATATGGCTTTGATAAATCAAAAGGTCAATACCATTGTGCTGACATATGCAGAATGTGGTATAAAGACCATGGATATACATATTGTTTTGACGATGGGAAGAAAGACCCTGTGTCGTGTGAAGATTTTCACAAGAACCATCAAATGAGACTTTTGAGATATTTATTGAAACATTTTGATAAAGTCAGAGATGCGAATGATTTACAACATGGAGATGTTGTGGTGTTCAATGTTGATGGTGATTTACACACAGGTATTTATTTACAGGGAGGACAAATATTGGCGATGCAAGTTCCTTGTGTCACAGATAAGTCATTATCTGCCGTATTCAAACGCAGTTATTGGCAACCTTTGTTCTACTGTGGTTTCCGTCAAGAAAGGAATAACTAATGGCACAATTACCAAAGTTTCCTTTGCCGTATATCTTCGAGGTTGAAAAAGGTCTTAAGTTCGCCACACAAGAGGTTGTCTTTGCAAGTGGTAAAAAACAAGTGAGACAAAATGCGGTCACACCTGTGAGAACTTGGAATATTAGCTTGCGTGGAACAACAGAGCAACAAAAGATATTTGAAGACTTTTGTGAAACCGTTGGTGGTAACACAAGACATTTTGTGTTTACCGATGAGTTTGGCAAAGACCAAATCTGCCGTTTCGCAACCAACGAGTTCAACCTGAAAGTGTTACGAGACTTTACTGTGGAGAATGGTACTCACGGTAATGCCGTTGGTTTTACGGCGAATGTACAAATTGAAAAAGTAATCTAACAGGAGGATATATGATTAATCTACCTGTTGCGTTTCGTGATGCCATAGAGAGCGGTTCGGTGTTTGACATCGAATTATACGAAGTGCATATTCCAAACATGACATTATATTTATGTTCATGTGATATAAATATACAATTCAACGGTCATACATACTTGGCGTTACCGATACGCCGAGGTGAGATTAATAAAACCGTTGACAGTTCTATCGACTCATGCGATTTAGAAATCTCTAATGCTACTGATAAGTTTACTCAACTGTTATTCAAGGGTATACCATTCACAGGTAGTCGCATCTATATCTACAGGATATTATATCCTGAGTCTCTTGCGAATAACCGATTGGTTAAACCTGTGTTTATGGGTCGAGTTGACTCACCAGAATTAACAAATGATGGCATCTTTAAGGTAACAGTCACAAGCGATGTTCCTAATGTGCGTGGCGGTCGTAGAACACAATACTCTTGCACATCTGTATTCGGCGATGCATCATGTAAAGCCGAAGTTAAAAAGATGCAACCAACGATTACAAACATACAACAAACAAGCAACGGATATGAAGTTACGTTAAATGCTGTTGTATCAGAACAAGATTACACCAATGGAGTATTAATCGTTGAGGGTGAAGCAAGAAAAATCGTTGGTTTTATCACCAACAAGACAATCAAATTAGAATATCCGCTGTTACAAGCGACAAATTATTTATTAAACAAACAATGTACGATACAAGCTGGGTGTGACAAAACACCATCTGACTGCAAACGACATAACAACCAAAAACGATATGCAGGATTCTTGTCCGTACCATTTGAATTTACAGTCAGAACATAGAAAGCAGGTGACATATGGGTAAAGGCGGAGGCAAAGGCGGTAAAGGTCGTGTCGGTAAATTCCTTGGGATTGCCGTTGGTATTGCCTTTGGTTTTGGTGCTGGTGCTTGGGGTTTCCTAGGAACGATGAAAGCATTTACCGCAGCCATGTACGGTCTCTCTCTTGGTTCTGCTATTGGTGGTCTGTTTGATAAACAAAAGAACAATACACCAGAGTCTACGTTTGACTCTAAGAACAACCAAGTAACATCTGAGGGTACAATCCCAATTATTTACGGACAGTCTAAGGCTGGTGGTTTACAAACGTATCACCACATGGATGTTGACGGTCGTAAACTGTTGAAGCATGTTATCGTTGGTGAGGGTGAAATCGATGGTTTCTTTGGTGCGACTGCCAATGGATATTTACTGCCGATTAAAACAGGCGATACCGTCAATACAAAGGTTAAAATCTTTGGTATTCGCAATAATAAATGGCAAGATGCGACTGTTCAAGTAAGTGCTGGTACTGCACCAGCAAAAGGCTTTAGAGGGTTAATCCAATTACCATCTACTAGCCAGCAATCTATTTATCAAGACGACATTAATTATAAAGACTTTAATAAATACCCTAAGTTGGTACTCAAGGCAAACGGCAAAGAAACATATATTTTCTTAACCGAAGATAACACCAAGATTGACGATAAGTACTCTCTTGCTTGTAATACATTCGGTAAAGTCTATCAGATTATCTTGGGCGACACATATCTATCTGACTTGCAAAAAGACGGATGGGAATTAGTAGACCCTGTAATCTGTCAAGACTCACCAAACAAAATACAAACCACAGAGGTAATGCCTTGTTATAAACGAGATATATTCTTTACGACAAACGGCGACCAAGATGCTAAAAAGAGTACTGTGGTATTGCACGAGGGTCAAGCCGATGCAGAAGCACCAAGCACATACAGAACAACAGGTGGTTATCCGAATATTGCTTATATGGTCGCAGACCTAAGATATACCGATAAAATGGGTGCAGGCAATCCAACGATTACTGCTATTGTTCGAGGTCGCAAGGTCTACGATTGGCGTACAGGTAAGACTGAATACTCTAAAAACCCAGCTGTGTGTCTATATGACTACTTGACAAATAATGTCTATGGTGCTGGCAAGTATATCACTCCAGAGGTTCTTGACCTTGAGTCATTTACTGATGTTGCAAACTATTGTGACGAAGTAATTACCTATGATGACCCTTATGGGGTAACGAAGTCAGAAAAACGATATGAACTTGATATAATTCTAAATGAAACAAAATCTCACTTAGAAAACATTCAGTCAATCTTAAATTCATTCCTTGGTTTCATTGTGTTCTCAAACAATAAAATCAAACTACGGTGTGAACGATTAGAAACACCTGTGTATGTGTTTAACGATGATAATATCGTTGAAAACTCTTTGTCGTACAAAGGTGCATCAATTGAACAGAGTCCAAACAAGTTTAATCTGACTTATGTTGAACCTGCATTGGATTATACTGCGGTTAAATTAATCGTAGAAGATGCAACTAACCAATTACCACCACCGATTGGCATTGGTAGACCTGTTGAACAAGACATTGAGTTTAAGGGTGTCCGCAGACAAACCCAATGTTTGCGACTTGGGAAGATTGCACGAGACATCATTCGCTTGTGTCCGATTACTGTCACATTCAAGACAGGTCTTATGGCTTCTCATCTTGAGGCTGGCGATGTCGTAACAATCACAAAAACATTCATTGATGAAAATGGCGAAAAACAAACCTTGTTTGAAAACCAACAAGTGCGTATCGTTGAAATGAAAGAAGAAGACGGTACGTTTGAAATTTCTGCCAAACAATACAACCCATCAATTTATGATGATGCCTTTGGTGCATCTCTTAAAGTATTCGCTCCAACAGGAGACAACTCAAAAGAGATTAACTTAATACCTGAGACTGTTAAACCTGTTGAGAATATTTCTGTTGAACAAGTGTATCGTCAACGTGTCAACGGTGTTCCGACTTATGATGCTGTTCTGAATTTTACAGAGCCAGACGACATCAATTATGGGTATGCTCAAGTATCTGTTCAGATTGAACGCAACGGTGTACTCGGTGACTGGAAAGTCTATGGTGCAACACATGGTATCATGCCTGTGATTGGTCTACAACGGAACGACAAAGTACACTTCCGAATTATACCATACGACTCTAAAGACTTACCTCATGAAGAATCCATGGTGACATACACACACACGATTGTTCCAAAGATTGGCAATCCATCTGCTCCAACGAATGTTAATATTCGTTTTACAGATGTGGCAACCATTTCATGGAAACGTGTGACAACTGCTGATATAGACCGCTATGAGGTTCGCTCATCTGAGTCTTTGACTGCTGACAATCTATTGTTAATGACATCGGAAATCAGCGGTGAGATTGACTTAACACGAATTGGTCGTAGTGGTACTGTATGGGTGTATGCAGTTAATTCCGAGGAAATCTATAGTGCTCCAACCAAGTATGGATACAATGTTAAAAAACCAACTGCACCTGCGGTGACGACAAAAGCCTTTATGCAATCCTTTAGAGTTACATACGGAGACATTCCAAAGGGATGCACGGCAGTTGTGCGTATAGATAACAAAGATTATAAAACTAAAGATACATTGTTTGTATACAATGAAACAAACGGTCTATTCAATGTGTCAGTTGCGTTTGAAGACTACTTTGGTCTTGGCGATTTTTCAGAAAAACAAATGGTTGAAATCGTTGCGACAATTCCACAAGAAATGCTTGATAAGGAATCCTTGGGTATTAACGCAATCAACAAACATTTGGAAAACATTGACAAAACAACCGTTAATCTTGACAGAAAAATAGATGTTAAAGCTGGTGAAATAACACAGACTGCCAAGGATTATGCTGATACTAAGGTAAGAGCATTAGATGGCACAGTTCAGTCTCAAATCACTCAGTTCTCTAATGCTATTCAATCTAAGGTTTCCTCGTTGGAGAAAGTCAATGATGTTACCTCTAGCTATGCACGAGCGATGCTTGCGATTTCTCATGCACCACAACTTATGAGAGACCCTGTGTTTAAGTCCGAACTAGAACTTGACTTATATACAAAAGACGGTCAACAGATTACCCAACGGTTTGGTGCAGCCAATGCGATTTATGATGATATTGTCACAGGTGGTCGCATGGTTGGTTTATCCATGGGTAATAACATCTATAGTTCCATTGGTTACGGTGGTTTTAAACTTAAGCCAAAACAACAATCGTTATCAGGTAAGTTAAATGGCACTTATATTGTCCGTATGGTTGCTAAGGTTAAACCATCAATGACTATTCATTTGAATAACAATGATATTGGTAACGGTGGTACAAGCGGATGGCTGACCGACAATACAGGTACAGACAAACCAGAAGAATACGTCTTCTATTGGAAGTACGGTAAATCTTGGAATGGTACAGATGCAAACAATCGTGAGTGCGGTTATGTGTATTTTAAAGACAAGTCAGGTCGTAGTGTCAACCCAAACTTCATCGCTTGGATTTACAAAATTGAGGTCTATGCGATTGATGAATACGACAATTCTCTTGCGACTGTGCAATCGTCTATTACACAACTGGCAAGCAGCATCGATGCCAAGGTTCAAAATCTACAGTCTGGATTGTCAACACGTATCACCCAGCTAGACAACGCAATCAAATCTCAAGTACTGTCTGGTGATAAAGTCATGAGTGCTATCACGCAATATACAGGTGGTACACGCATTGATGGCAAACTGTTGCATGTCACAGGTCTTACCAAGTTTGATGACGACATTATTACTGACAAGATGCTTAAGGCAAATTCTGTTACCGCTGACAAAATCAAGGCTGACTCTTTAAGTGCCATTAGTGCAACCCTTGGGGATGTCCGCAGTGGTACAATCACAAGTGCAACCATTAGAAACGAGAACGGAACATTCTCTGTAGACCCAAATGGCAATATCCGTGGTGCGAATATCACAGGCTCCACAATCAGTGCAGACTCCATTGTTAACGCTGGCTTTAAAGTCAAGAATATTGACTATGCGGTATTAACTGTGGCTCACGGTCAAGATATACCAGCGATTGGCAATTATAGTGTCAACGAATGTACATTTGTTCCGCTTGGGTATAACTTTACGGAAACTCACTCAAGAGACCAAAGCACTAGACAAGGTAGAGATACTTGGTCAAATCTTCAGCGGAGAAAGATTGATAGATGCACGATATATTTACAAGGTCAACAACCATGGGTATATAATAGATATGGAGCGAGAAACTTAAAATCATTGGTTGGACTAAACGGACGAAAAGCCGTATGTCAATCCGAATGGGATGTCTATTGGGCATCTGGTGGCGACAATGGTAATGACCATACGAATGAATTTGTCTCATTCGGTGTAATCTATGTTCTCGTGATTGGCAAGAAAGGGTAAAACATATGTTCTATATATTTGATAATAACACAGGCTTATGCGTGTGTTCTTCACCGATTACTGTTACAATCGAGGGAACAACCGCTATTGAAACCGATGAATTTTATAACACATGGGAAATCCAGTTGGTAAACGGCGAGATTAAACCCTATGTGATTGAACAACCTGAGATTAATCCTGTAGAGCCATCCACAAATGGTTCTACTCAGGCATTAATCTTTCGTGTGAAACATGGGGATTCCGTTTTCACGGATGCATACCCAATGTCTAAATACAGGGCAACAATCGTATCGTTCCAAATGGCAGACGACAGATTTAATTCTCCGAATGTTGGTGCGATTGTTCAAAAACCAGAGTTTCCATTGTATCGTGGCTCTGATTATCTCGTTGGTATTAATTCTAGTGGTATTGCCTATTGTAAGAACAATGGCACTTCCCTAGAGGATACAATATCTGGGTGGATTACTGTAGTATTAAATCCAATAAAGGCAGGTGATTAATATAGATTACGTTCTTGACAAACCTGAGGTTCTTCATGTTGGTGCTGACTGGGAACGCTTGTATACCATAGTTGGTAAAAATGAAGATTTTACTTTGGATGATGCTTCTGCTGTATGCAAAGTTAGAGACACCAAAGACAATCTCTTGTGTACTGCTTTTTGCTCCATTAATAGTAATCAAGTATTGGTTCAAATCGGATACGAAGAAACACTAAAGATTAATAGACAAGTTCGCAAGGGTAAATATGATGTATTCATCCAAAGAGATGGAAAGTCTTACAAGGTTTGCATGGGTGAAATCGAAATTATTCACGATGTTTCCATGCATTAATTTTTTGTATATTTTTGTATAAAAGAGGTATAAAATATGGCTGAAAATAACGAAGTAACAAGAGTGGCTTTTGCCGAACCAATCGAGGTAAATGTAAATATTCCAAACATTGAGGGCAGAGCAGGTCGAGATGGTCGTGATGGCGATGATGCCTACCGTGTTGCCGTTCGCAATGGTTTCTTAGGTACAGAACAAGAATGGCTCGCTAGTCTTGGTGGCGGAGGTCAGATTAAAGAAACGCTAAATGAATTTAAAAAGCATAATGTATGGCTAGATAGTACATCATTAGATAATGTTTTGTTAAAAATAGTGACTTTATCACAATGCTTAAACAACGCAACTTATGCAGACTTGAGATATGACCCATATCGTCAAGGACAACTATTTATTGATTTCTATGGAGAACCTCATTTTTACATCAGAATAAACGATGGTGAAAAACGAGAATTTGTAGAGCAAAAATTGCGTGTTTCTCTTGATGGCTCTATGGGTAATAAGCTATTGGTTAAATATTATGGCATTAATGATGAAGTTCTACAAACAGAATCTATTTCTCTTATTACCGAGGAAACTGGTGCTGAACAACTTGGTGCTTTGTTAAAAACATATACTATGGAGCAAGCTAGAAACGAACTTTATGTTTTGGCACTTCCATCTAAGGCTGAGGGCTCAATAGAAAAGCATTCTAATGGTGCAAAAATTACGTTCACAAATTATCCAACATCTCCTTATATGATTCATTCTATGTATAAAAACTTATTCAAGGCTCTCCGTCAAAACGAGAACTATGAGGATGATGCAAACATTAATACATTTGTAATAGATGTAACATCTTGCCCACAAATAGCATCTGGTACATTCCCATCTACCTTACAAACATCCGTATGGATGGATATGTGGCAATACGCAGATACGATTGTGGTTAAACTTAAGCCAGAAAACCTACCAAACACCGCAACAAATAAATCTACTGTTGAAATTGTTGGTAGTGCAGGGAAACGTATCAAGGTTAACAATTCTGACATGATTACTTGTCAAGATGGTGAATTATATGAATATCATTTTGACACAGACTCTATCACGCAAGCTAGTCATCTATAATCAACAATGGGGAGACAACTACCGTCTCCCCAAGTTTTTAAATATGTTTTTACTACAGAAAGGCAATCAGGCAATCAATGGAACTATTGACAATGATTTCCTTGATATGTGGCATACTTGTGTTTGTCGGTAGCTTTGTTGGGTTTGTCTTTAAGGTTATGATTATATCACCCTTAAAGGTATCCATTGACAATCTATCGAACACAATTACTGCTATACTCAAGGATATTGAAACAAGTCGTGTTGACAGATATAATATGTCTATCAAACTCAGTGGAATGGAGTCTGACATCAAACACATTTCACAACGCATTGATGCCCTAGAGGAATATTCACGGAGGTAATCAATGGGTCTATTTGAAAAAGCCAAGGAATACTATGGTCGATTACGAGATGCCCATGTGAATATTCAGTCGTTGCAATTCGTAAAGTTTGTAATTACAACAAGTTTTGTTCCTATTTTTATATATCTCGTAGTATGGTTATACGCAATCTATGCCATGCACATAGGATTAAACGTAAACATTCTCGTGTCTCTCTTGACGGAATTGCGATTGTTCGTTTCCGTAATCTTCTCAACACAAACAGTCACAGGTCTTCTTGCGTATGGAGTTGCTTTAATTGACTCCGATGGTAACGGTGAGTCAGATGAACTCGATTTAAAAGCACATAAACAATCGCAATCATTGCCTGTGTTTAATAATAATGACAAAGAGGGTGATAATACATGAGACAAATCACAACAGACGAATTAATGACAATGGCAGAAAACGCTAGGGGTCAAATCGACAAAATATACCTGCATTGGAGTGCTGGTCATTACAACCAAAGCCACACCGAAAGTTATCACATCTGCATTGACAACGCAGGTCGCTTATGGACAGATGTATACGACTTGACAGAGCATCGAGACCACACATGGCTACGCAACAGTCGTGCCATTGGTATTTCCATCAACGGTTGTTGGGATGCAGTCAGTCCAACCAATATGGGTACTGAACCACCAACCGAGGCACAAATCTATGCATTATCATATGTGGTTGCACTATTGTGTGTTCAAATCGGTATTCCTTTGGACATACAACATGTCATGACACATAATGAAGCCGCCGATTGCTTGGATGGAACATATCCTCACGAGCCATACGGCTATCGCAACGGATGTGAACGATGGGATTTACTCGTGCTGAGACAGGGCGAAGAACCTGAAACAGGTGGAGACCAAATCCGTGGCAACGCACGTTTCATCGCCATGAATGACTGGGGGATTAACATATGATTCATTACCATATGGAAAAACCCCCTCTGTGGAAAACGATTGGAAGTGCCGTTTGTGTTTGCTTCATTGGTTTATTCGTGTGTGTATATCTGTTGTTTAGCGGTATAAAAACGCACGAAGAACAACTAAAGAAAACCGAATATGAACTACAACAGACACAACTCCAATTAGAATACACGAGAAAAGAACGTGCGGAACTACAATGGAAAGTCAGCGTATTGGAAAATCTTGAAGTTGAACGTGGTAATTTACTTGTGGAGACCATGGAGAAACGATGAATGAAAATTTTAAAAATATATGGACTGCCTATAGGGGTCATATCGTTATTGGTTTGGTGTTTATCTTTTGTGTCGCCTGTGTATGGCTCTACGCCGACAGAAACAGTCGTATTGACACAAAGCCAATACAACACGCTACTGAAGAACTTCGACATGCTAGAGAGTACAATAGACAGTCAACTGAATACAATCAACGAATTAGAAACGCAGTTGTCCATAGCCAAGATGTCAACGAACGAATCACAACAAGCGTTAATCGAAGCCTTGAGGCAACTAGACGAGCAGAGGACTCTATTGATAGAAGCACAGAACTCGTTAAGAGAACAAGAGAAGACTCTAATGCAGCAAAGGCTATCGTTAGAGAAAGCCGAGATATACTTAAATCAGCAAAAAGAGATAATCAAGAAAGCACAACAACAGAACCGCAACAGTGAAATCTTAAATGTTGTTCTTGGTGCAGCTTTGGTGTATTCGCTTGCTAAATAGGGATGGTGGTCTTCTTTATCTCTCTAGCGGACAAGAGTGGATGTCCGATACAGTCTGTTAAATATTCTACATAAATATAATGGGGAGTATACCGTAATTGGTATACTCCCCATTTTTTGCGTTTTAAGCATTATTTTGTTTTAATTCCAATGGTTTAACCTTGGTGATTGTGTCGCCACGCACTTGGATATAATACCCAACACCGACTTTGAGTTCCACCAAGTAGTTTGACCACATAACATATTTGTTACCAACATGGTCGAATACATATGCCATAGGTTTGCCAGCCTTGGTTGTTTTCGTTTTGAAATCAGACACGATAATTGCCTTAACGTCACGACCGTTTGCCAAATTCGTGTTATATGCTTTTAAAGGGTCTTCAAACGTACACCCAAGGTATTCATACCTAAGAGATACCACAGGCATCCTACAGCTCAAATTTGGGCGTTCTATGAGCATTATAGAGTTGTACTTGTCTGTCCATTCTTGGATTTTCTTTTCGATGTTCTGTTTCTTTTTATCCAAAGACTTTAATTCTTTGTCAGAGAACAACCCATCGTTTGTATACATGGTGTCTTCGTGTTGTTGCAACTTGGATTGCCACTCATGTATTTTATCTAAAGCGTTCTTACGGTCTTTATCATATGATTTATACTCAGGGATTAACGCCATGAGTTCATGTGTATTACCCAAGAAGTCCAATGCACCACTACCGACTAGACCCTGTAATTGTAACTTAGAGTATTTACTGAAGATGGCATCTATTGTGTATTCGTGTGGTTTTTCAATCTTGTTGATACCCTTGATGTACGAAAGACCAACACGCACAGAACCATCTTCAACTGTCCATTCACGTTGACTGTGGCGTAAGTCAGGTGGTAAAATCTTGATGCCCTTACGTTGCATCTCTTGGATGTACGGCAAGATTTTCTCTTGGTTGCCATCTTCGGAGTTGATGGTTGCCACATAAAATTCAAGCGGATAGTGTGCCTTGAGATATGCCGTTATGTATGCCATGTATCCGTATGATTGAGAATGAGCCTTATTAAATCCATAACTTGCAGCCGCAATAATCTGCTCAAGTATCTGCTGTGCGACATTTGGGTCTGTTCCATTAGAAACAGCACGGTCAACAAATTCAGATGTAATCTCTTGCATTAAATCATGGTCTTTTTTACCAACCGCTCGTCTCACAGTATCAGCTTCCGCCATTGAATATCCTGCGATAATCTGACATACACGCATAATTTGTTCTTGGAATATCATGAGACCATATGTTTCACCCAAAGGCTCTTCCAATCGTTCATCCAAGTATTCAAACGGCTTGCCTTTTCGGCGTTCGATATACTCATCCAACATCCCTGTAATAATACACGCTGGTCTATATAATGCAACCACGGCGATTAAATCAACGAAGTTCTTTGGAGCAACACTCTTAAGAGTACGAACCATACCAAAAGATTTCATTTGGAATACGCCGAGCGTATCGCCCCTACATAGTAAGTCAAGCGTTTCTTTATCATCCCAAGGTAACTTGGCTAGGTCAAGCGTGTCTTTAACACCTGCCATCGTTACGCAATCATTGATTACATCCAAGGTTCTAAGACCAAGTATGTCTTCTTTGAGAAACCCCATTGACTCTAAATGTTTAAAGTTTGTGGATGTCACAAAGGTTTCTTCTTTTGTTTGAGAGTTCTTTTGCATCTCCAATGAGCAATACTTGGTAATGTCTTGGTTGGAAACAATGACTGCCGATGCGTGTTTACCAAAGCCAGTCATGATACCAACCAGCTTCTTAGCGAGTTCAAACATCTTAGGATGTTTACCATCGTTTACATAATCAAGTTTAGCATACTCAAGGTCATTATCGTGAAAATCTTCATCATCGTCAAAAGATACATCTTTGATTTTCTTTGAGTATGCATCTGCGATATTGTGGTCTATATTAAGACATCGTGCAGCCTCTTTTAATGCTCCAGATGCTTTCATATATGAAAATGTACGACATTGGTATACATATTTGTATTTCTTTTCTAAGTAATCAATGACCTCTCCTCGTCTAACTTTAGAGCAATCGTTGTCGATGTCACCAGCAGATACTCGGTTTGGGTTTGCAAACCGTTCAAAATACAAGTTGTTTGTAATAGCATCCAAAGATGTAATATCGAGTAAATATGCACACTCACATCCACCAACGGAATTATGGACTATCGTTTGATTCCCAACATATGAATGGTCTACTACCACTTGAATGTCATATACTGTTGTATCTTTTTGAGGAACAGATTCAATAGAGTGGACTTGATGAACAAAATATTCATCTAAATCTAAATTAGGCTTTGCCGTCTTTTTAAATAAAGAGCAATTAAACCATTCACCAAACAATTCTACAAATCTCTCATAATAGGCTGGTTTAATAATCGTTTTATATTCGTTGCACCAGTTCTCGTTAGCATGTACTCTTTTTGTAATATAACTATCAATACCAAGCGTTGATAACACGAATTTAACTTGAGAACATAAGTCGTAGTTAATTGAACTATAGTTTATTTTGTCTTTTGCTGTAATAACTTTTGGAACATAACCATCGGTAGAAAATAAACCCATTAGTAAATTAACCCTTTGTTCAAAAGTGCCGTGTACCAAAAAGTCAGGAATGTGTTTTGTACTTGCGTTCTCTCCAAGCATTTTTTTTAACACTTTAGCGAATACTGTAGAATATGTGTGTATTTGAACACAAGTATTTCTTTTATTCCAACTTTGAGATACATCGTGACCAAACAAAGATTGTACCAGAGAAATATAATCTTGGTGATACTTGCCTTGTTTATTGTTGAAAGCACACCCAAAATTCCAGTTATTTTCTTTGCGAGTCCAGCCATTACCAATAAAATATCCAATAAATCTAGCAAGGTTTCCTGTGACTAGCAACTCTGGATTGTATTTGTTTTTTACGGCTTCAAAATGTTGATTACCAAGAAAAATTAAACCATTTTCTTCTCTATACTCATCTAAGTAATCTCGAAGATTGATTTTTTCTATAGCTTTGGTTGAGTCAGCAAAGCATTTTGGATAAAATACATAATCTCCTTTTTCTAATCCACTCACAGGCATCCATTGTGGCTCTGGTTTTATTTTATGACAACATTTTTTCTTGCAATTAACTGAGCAATATTTTCGTAATTTTGTATTACCATTATAAACAACACATTCTTTTTGTTTGATTGCAAGGAATTTATGGTCATTGGTATAGTTCATTGGGTCATTTGAAGACACTTTAATTGTAGTCAACGGTTCTTTAATATTATAAGAGAACACATTTTCTACTACTCTTGGATTACCTGTATGAGATACCACAATATCTCCAACACGAATATCTTCAATATTTTTAGTCATTCCATTAGACATTAATACTTTAGTGCCTTTTTCAGAGCATCCACGACCATGTCCAACTGGAATATCACGCTTTCGACAAGCATCGAGAATATCTTTGGTAATCAACAAGTAGTCCATATACCCAACTTGTTCCAAAATGTCAATCTCGTGCAACACACGCTCGTCAACACGCTTTTTAAATTCAGGCGTGACCTTACCGATAATCTTTTGTTTATATCCATCACGCAACGCCTGTAGAAACACAGGTTTTACATCCCCATCTTTAACAAACTTAGGGTACACATCTAGGTTGAAATCAACCTGTGTATTACATTTGTCAAAAATAACATTGGTGTTTTCAACCATTGTTTCAACCATATCAACACCGAATTGTGGATACAGACGGTCAAACACTTGTGCTTCCGATTGGATAAAGAAGTCGTTTGAACCATAGTATTGGTCTTCATCATCATCTTGTGAACGACCACGGAATGCCTTGTGGAGTGCATAATCTTCTTCGTATACATAATGGCTGTCGCATGCGGCAATCAATGGAACATCGTATTTTGCACCCATTTCTGCAACCATTTCATTAAACCGTTTTTGGTCTTCATGTTGGTACGTGTGGATTTCAAAATACAAGTCGTCACCAAAGATGTCTTTGAACTGCGGAATCAGAGACTCACGGTTCTCACCCTTTAACCATCCACCCATGCATGCAGACGTGCAGATTAACCCCTCAGAATACTTGCGTATCATATCAAGGTCACATCTTGACTTGTAATAATAATGCTTGTGTGCTTCACTAGTGAGTTTGAACAAGTTCTCAAGTCCGACTTGATTTTTCGCAAGAAACAAGATATGATTATATGACTTGTCCTTAATGTGGACATCATATGTATAATACAATTCAGAACCCATCACAAGTTTTAAATCTGTGCCATGTTTCTTGTTGTATTTCTGTAGATGCACATATGTTTCAATCAAGCCTGAACAACCATTATGGTCTGTAAGTGCAAACCCTCGTTGCCCAAGTTCGTGTACACGCTTAATGATGCCATCCACAGAACTGATTGCATCTTTCATCCCATAGTTTGAAAACTGAGAGTGTAGATGCAGATGAATAAAGTTATCTGACATATTTTACCTCCTGTTTGAAAACATTTTTATTCGTTATTGACATTATATCACAAGTGGTGTATAATTGCAAGTGAAGTTGATTGAACTTCAAAAGTATTTTTCCGACAGGAAGGACAAAAGCATATGGCAAAAGTAATTGACAAAATCGTGGATGTAATGACTCCAGTTGGTGAGTCCGTGTTCTGCAAGATTAATGGTGTTGTTGATGACTATATGGGTCAAAACAAATACACAATCACCATTAAATTGGATGACAATGATGCCAAAGCATTACAGAAACAATTAACCGAGATTTGGGAATCATCCAACACTCATGATGCACGAGTGGATGAAGAAAAAGAGGTTGATAGACCTAAGTTCCCAATCACGAAGTCAAAAGAGTATGGATGGCAACTAAAGGCATCTACCAAGACTGAGTTTACCGACAAAAACGGTAAGGTTCACGAGAATGTAATTCGTTTGGTAGACGGCAACAAAAAGCCAATGGATGAAAAGACTCAAATTTGGAAAGGGTCTAAAGTTGCATTATGGCTTGGTGCTAAACCATACGAAACACCAACGATGTACGGTGTGTCACTCAAACTCAAGGGTATCCAAGTTATCGACCTGATTACTGGCAGTGCAGGTGGTGCATTCGGTGGTTCTGCATCCGACAATGTACAATCCTATGAGGACTCTCCAATGACTGAAGCCTTTGGTGGCTCTGAGGATGACTCCATCCCATTCTAATGTTTAAAACAACTGAATAATCCAAAATCAACCCAAGTCAAACGGCTTGGGTATTTTGGCGTACAAACAATTATGTTGAAAATTTTGTGTCTAAATTTTGGTTTTCGCTATTGACAAAATACAACTTTTGTGATACCCTATCAAACTTAAGTATTAATACATAAGAATACCTTAGTATATACCTAAGTATGAATACCTAAGTTTGCATACTAGGGTATGAATACTTGGGTATGAATACATTGGTTATTCATACCTATGGTATTAATACTTAAGTCTTAAAACTGTAGTTCCCCATACATATGTTTTCACTCTCTGTTTTTCTACTTAAGGTATTCATACAGTAGTGGAATACTTGTTTGGTAACATTAGTATTCTCATTACATTCGAATACTAATGTTACAACGACAAACCATATGAATTGCTTCGCAATAATCGGCAAGCCGATTGATTTTTTCTTAGTCAGACAAAAACTTTCTTGACTATGAGAAACAGGTATGCTATAATGAGTGCATAACAAGTCAGAAACAAATTATTGACCGACAGGAGGAACAAATCATGGAACCAGTAGTAAGTCCAATTTTAGTGTATTTCATTTATTTAACTGACACGATTAAGATATTTGCTTTATTGATGGGTATTCTTTTATTGGCATTAGCATTAGCGTTTGATATGATAGAAGAACCAATTAAGTCTAAATGGGCATGCATTATTGGAGTAATTCTGTTCTTGATTGGGATATTTACTCCATCAAGAGAAGCTATTATTGCAATGATTGTGGCTCAACACGTTACACCAGATAACCTTAACATCGCAAACGAAGTTCTTCAAAACAATATTCATGATTACTTGACAATCATTCTTAATGCAAAACCATAAAGGAGCATACCATGGCAACCGACTTTAAAAACCAAGACCAAAAGAAAAAAGCATGGACACTTGCCATGCAATACTTTAAGAAGTGTACCAAGAATGGTGCTTTCAAAAATAACAAACCTACGTCAGAGTTCTTTAAGGTTCGCTCATTCTTCATGCAAATTGATGAGAACTCAATGTTGAAATTACATAAATACATGAACTCATTGGAATATAAAGAAATGTCATTAACCGACTTGTTCATTAAAGCAAACGAGTTAAATGCCATTCAGTTCGCAAAAGCGAATACGAATACAACCGTCAGAGAACGCAAACAGTTTGACATTGATAAATGGTTGAACGACAATGCGTAGAGTCAAACAACTAGGGTTCTTGGTTGTAGACAAGAGAAAACCAAGACCAAGACGTAAAATCGAAGACATAAACATTAACACGTTCTTGACAAGACTAGGTGGTCACAAATATCTGACCAAGCTAAGAACATCTGATAAAGAAGAAGTGTTTCTTCAATTAGACTCTATTGCATCTGTTCATAAATCTTTTGATTACCAATTAGTTGGTAATGCACTCAGGGTGGTCTTTGAGTCAGAGCCAAATCCTTTTGCACGAAATTGGAACATTGAACACATTGGCTTTGGTTCATACCAAAGAGACAAACGTTCATATCTGTTCATCTTTGATTATACCAAAAATGAAACATTTATATTCATCATCCGTAAACCATATCCAGAGACAGAACTCGAGATATGGGAAATGTCAGACTTAAATTATTGGGGGTAACATGAATACCGAAAACCATTTGATATACTTTAGATTGTGGTACTCATTAGAGATACGTAAGAACTTGATTAAGTTACTGAATTTGATATACGAGCATGGGTATCAAACAATACAACCGACCAATGATGGCTTATTGATTTTATCCAATGGAGATTACTTGACCTCTCTTAGACATAAAGACTTTTGTTATCTCGGAGAACAATCTGCCATGACTCATAAGGCTATGCCTGTGGCTCAATTCATTCAAAAACGCAGAGACACCATTAGACGGTCATTTAAAAACCATCAAGATATTATCAATGACATCGAAAAAACATATACTCAATTACTAAGTGTTATGGAACATGTGAAAAACCCATACAGTCCATTTGAAGAACTGTATCTGGTTGACCGTGAAAGAATTGTTCGTAACTCGACCATCAACAGTCATTTTGTGACTCACGTTGACCCAATTAGTGAGTATCTACCGTTAATCGAAGTCAGAGACAACAAGCCTGTTCCTGTGAGAGAATTGGTTAATACTTTGTACTTGCTAAAGTGTTGTTTTGATGATACAATAGATTACGAAGTTAACACCCTAGTAAAGAAACTACAGGAGGAATACAGTTGGTATGAATACAATCTCAACACTTAAGTACAAAATCGACATTCAAGAACTTGTGGAAGAATACACCGAATTGTCACGAAACGGTGGTCGTATCCCAAGGGGTAAATGTCCGATATGTCATGGGGATAACCCAACGGAGTTCTGCATCTTGGAAGACCGATATTACTGCCACAAATGCGGTTCATCTGGTGATGCAATTGGTTTTTATTCCGAAGTAGAGGGTCTACCATTCTATCAAGCGGTTGAAGCCTTGGCTGAAAAATACGAGGTGTCTACGGACGACCCTGTGTATCAAAAACAAAAAAGCATCGTTGGTCAGAACACTAAAGTTGCCATTAAGTATCACAAAGCCGTTGATGCCGTTCGTGAATACATGAATGTTAAACGTGGCATTAATGATGAAATGTTGGAAGAATTTTTGATTGGATATGACAAGGGTGGATTCTTGGGTGTACAATCGTCTGGTATTGTCATACCGATTCAAGATGCATATGGTCGTATCGTTGGTTTCTCCAAAAGACGATTGGAAGAAACGAATGAACCAAAGTATAAGAATACAAAAGAAGACGATGTGTTCGTCAAAAGACAACTACTTTTCAACTATCACCGTGCGGTTAAGATGTTGCATCCGAATGGTGTACTTCATGTTGCCGAGGGTTATCTTGATGTCATGTCCGCACACCAACAAGGGATTCCATGCGTTGGGTATCTTGGTGGTCGATTGACAAAAGACCAGATTGGTTTACTCTGGGAGTTACAAAAGCGATACAATGGTGATATTACATTTGCATTAGCCGTTGACAATCCAGAGTGTGATGCCACAGGTCGTAAGGCATTGTTGAAGACACGAGAAGACATTAATAAATACGCACCAGATTTAAACGTGCGTGTGGTTAAATATCCGAAAAATGATGAGTAAATACGATAATCTACCGAAAAGAATCGGAATAAGAAAACAAATGTGGATTGATGCACAACCAATGTATTGCGAACCACCATATAATTATGCGTGTAAATTATGTTTGCGTTGTTGTGTCAATCGCAAAGGCAAAACAAGAAATCGTTGTGGTTTTAAGAAAGCTGGGTAAATACAATGGGATATGCACTATTGGATGGTACTTGTGTATCATCAATGATTAACAAAGAATATACGGTGAATAGGTATCGGTTTATTACACAATTTGACAATGGATGGATTGCCATTCGTTTTCTTGACGATGTACCAACCAATTGTATCAATCAATTCAGTAACATTGGTGCGTTCAATGAATATATCGAGTATTTAAAACGCAAACCACATCATGATGATTATGTAGCCATGGCAACATCAATGGAGGAAGACAATGGATAAACCTTTACTAGATAAGCTGTTTTATATCAATTCGGTGTTTAACTTTGTAGAGCCAATTAATAATCCAATAGAACTAATGATTGGTGATACGCTGTATAATATCTATGTTTATTCTGGGTATAGAATCGTAGTAGATAATACGGCAACACAATCGTCAACCGAATTTAAAGACTTTATGAGATTCTATGATTTTATCTTGGGAGAAAACAAATGAAGATAGTGCATATGATTAAATATGGTTGTGGACAATGGGAAGACTACCATGAGGATGTTGAATATATGTATGAATCATTTAACGAAGCCAAACAAAAATGTCTACAGTTACAATCAGAAATAGACCAACGATTACAAGATAATCAACATTGGTATGACACTTTAAATAAGCTAGATAATGAAGACATCGAAAGTGTTTATAATAGAGTTGTTAAACAGACAACTTTTGTTGTTGCGTTTTTTGAGTTTATTGACTCCCCTAATGATTTTCCAGAAATCTTAGATTTGTTTGATAAAGATATGCAAGATAAATTCTTATTGTATGCCGAAGCATCAGAGTATGTATCTTCCGTTAGTATCTTTGATAATGACTTTGATAACCCTCATTACTTTATGTCTGTATACAAATGGTTAGACGATGGTTCGATGAAATGGGTTGATTCCTTTGGTTCTGAAACTCTACAGGAAATGCCATTCTTAAAAGTAAACTAATTTTTGTGTTTTTTAAAAATATTGTTTTTATAACCTTGACATATTGTGTGTCCTGTGATATATTAATGGTGTAAGAACGATGGTTGAATTGCCAAGTCTTAATCCATCGTGTTTTGGGATTAGATTCCCAATTAGTAAAAAATATTCGTCCTATTGGGTTTTAAATCCCAGCTTATAACAAAGTGAGGTAAAAATTATGCGAGTTGTATCTTATGAACATTTGTTTGGCGACAACAAGTATGTATCAAACAAATATGAACAATATGTTGTTACAAAAGATGGTATTAAGTATCTGCCATTAGACATTGTTGAAGAAATCGGTTTCGATTATGAACAATCTGCCGTTATGGAGGTTGAGTTCTAGTGAATATTTTAATCGCCTGTGAGGAGTCTCAAACGGTATGCAAAGCCTTTAGGGAACTTGGGTTTAATGCCTATAGTTGTGACATCGTGGAATGTTCTGGAGAACATCCAGAGTGGCACTTTAAGGTAGATATATTCGATGTTATCAAACGCAAGGGTGGAGTTACCCAAAGTGGTAATCTTGTGTTTGTTGACAAATGGGATTTAATGATTGCCCATCCGCCGTGTACATACTTGACTTCTAGTGGTGCAAAATGGTATTACCACCCTGATGACAAACATCTACCGATTGAAGACCGCAGACCACATCCAAAGTTTCCAAATCGTAAGAAAGACCAAGAAGATGGTGCGAACTTCTTTATGGCTCTTATGAATGCAAACATTGATTATATTGCGGTTGAAAACCCTGTTGGTGTTATGTCAACGAGATACCGCAAGCCAGACCAGATTGTACAACCGTATATGTTTGGCGATTCAGCACGTAAGACCACTTGTTTGTGGCTAAAGGGTCTACCATTATTGCATCCTACGGAGATAGTAGATGAGGGTGAGACTTTGACATTCAAAAGCGGCAAGCGTATGCAAAAGTGGATTTCAGATGCATTAACTGAAACGAAAACTGCCGAAGAACGCAGACGGTTACGCTCTAAGACTTTCAAGGGTATGGCACAAGCCATGGCTAAACAATGGGGCGACTATATTAAACAACAGGAGGATAAATGAAAGATTATAAACTGTTAAGGGGCAACGTCAGTCATGACGAGTACGTGAAATATCTGCATAATATCGTTTTCCATTATGCAACATTAGATGCTACGGTTGAAAACACTCAACAGATTTTGTCTTATGCAGATGCACTACATGATGCTTTGAAAGCTAATACCGATGGTGAAGAATCGTTCATTTACAGTCTGGCTACTGGTTTGGTACACCATTATAAACAACATGTTCAGTCTCAAGCTGAACCTGTGGAAGATACTCAGGAAGACTCATTAGACATGGTAAACACAGAAGAAAACACCACAGATGATTCATATAGTGGTAAATTCAATCTTGGTGACCGTGTTGTTATACATGGAGAAAAAGCCTTTAATAAGCCAGAGTTTGGTACTGTTGTGTTGATTGACGATGATATAAACCAAACCTATTACTTAGTGCAACTTGACAACAAAAACAAGGGGTGGAATGCATTAATCCATAACGAGGGTATCAACTGCAAGAACGTATGGTGGAGTACAGAGGACAAAATGGTTCTTGCCAAAGACTTCTTACAGTTAGATACTTGGTATTGTAGTACAGATTACACCACGCATCAGTTAGGGGATATTTTACCTGCAGGCTCCGAGGTTCGTATTACCAGTTTGTCTGACGAAGATGTCTATGGAACACCTGATAAAGAATTAACGCAACGTGCCATAGTAACAGCAATTATTTCAAATGACGGAGATACATATCTCGTAACATCTGCCGATAACCACCCAAGAAAGTATTTTAAATTGTTTAAACGACAGGAGAAAATCTAATGAAAAATCGAATTGAAGAACATCCAGTATTTACGTTTCGTTTAATCTATTGGGTGACATATATTGTGTTATTGGTGTTGTTAAACTTTCAGCATCCCTCCTTAGTAGCTTTGACTATTGGCATCTTTGGTATTCTCAGTATTAGCCGTATGGTTACAGGCTTGACGGCAATACTATTGGTTAAATACAAAGGGTATGTCCTTGATGTTGAACCCTCAAGTATGCTAAAGGTTGATGGAAAACTGATTGGCTAATATAATTACAGGAGAGAAAAATCATGAAATATACAAACGGAAACGCCAGTATTTGGCTTGGTTTACAAGATGGCACACGCATTATTGAATATCCAGACAATCAGGGTTTAATCTTAGATACACCACTCAATATTGATATTCGTGTATCTACACAATGTCCATATGGGTATAATTCTATCACGAGAAAATCTACTTGTGAATTTTGTCACGAGTCTGCCCTAGTGAATGGACAAGAGTGTGACTACAATAGATTAACTCAAGTGCTAACAGATGCAAAATTGCCACGTGGCACAGAAATTGCCCTTGGGGTTAATCAGGTCACAGACGATTTAATTCAATTCGTGAAAGACTTATGGAAACTTGGGTTGATTGTAAACATTACCATGAACGAGCGTTATATTACTGAATTTGGCGACACAGGATTGTTACAACTAAAGCCATACATATTTGGTCTTGGTATCTCTTATCGCTCCTTACAGGGGTGTTTATCGCTACCAGATTGGATTGCAGATTATCCACACACGGTTATTCATGTAATCAATGGTATTGACGACTTTAATGATGTCGTTGAACTTGGGGTTAAATACCGTAAGTTATTAATCCTTGGGGAAAAGGACTTTGGCTTTAATACAGGTAAAGTCAACTTGAACACCCCAAGTCATATCGAATGGAAATCTAATGTTATGCAATTAACGAAAATATTCGATGTTGTCTCATTCGACAACTTGGGGTTGCAACAATTAGAAATCCGTGGTAAAATAACAGATGAAGAATACAAAACCTTTTACCAAGGAGAACACTCCATGTATATCAATGCGGTGGAACAATACTACTCGCCATCTAGTCGGACAAGAAACGGTATTAAACACTTTAATGAAATCTCTTTGGTAGATTATTTCCAAGATTGTGAAAGAAAGCAGGTATCTCATGAAACTAATTAGAACAGGCGTATTTGAAACCAATAGTTCTTCTTGTCATTCTATGGCATATGTCGCAGATTTACGATTGAATAAGCCAAAGAATCAAACAATTACACAACAGTTTGGGTTCTTAGGTTTTACTCCTATGTTTAACGACCAGTCTTGGGAAGTCCATTTCGTGGATTATATATGGAAAGAACAAACATTATCTACACCACAAGAAAAGCTGTGGTTTTTACTAATGGAAATCTATAGCGAATCTTTGGTTGACGAAGTGTTTGGCGACCCATTTTATCTACAGATAAAACAATGGTTATCTGACATCGGCATCTATTTAGAAGAAATTGGGTACGATGAAGACGACATTGTTGACTCAGTTCCGACCAACGGTGTCGTTAACAAAGAAATGTTTAAATCTAAAGAAGATTTATATAAATATCTATTTGATAATAACCTTGTGATTGATGTTCGACAATATGCGGTAATGGCGGAGTATTAATGAAAGGAATGAAAACAAATGAAATTAATTCGTAGTGGTGTCTTTGAGACCAACTCTAGTTCTGCCCATTCTCTATCCTTTGGTACATCCAAGGTTGTCCGTGGTGCATCTTGGGGCATGCCACCTGATGAAACCGACTTTAGCAATCCTTTGTATCATCTAACGGAAGTGCCAAGTCACTATCAGGGATACTCTTTAGAAGAAAGTCTTAACGATTACGGATGGAATGGCTATGATGTAGATACACCACAGCAAAAACTGAGTTACTTATTAACCGCTCTGGGAGATGATATTCAAACTGTCAGAGAACATCCATTTTACACACAATTAGAAGAATGGTTGTCTGAGTTGGGTATTGGCTTTATTAAGGCAGAAGATTGCGATGGTTATACAGATGGTTATATCGACCATCAAAGCCATGGCATAGTCGAACCAAGTCTATTTAAAACAAAAGAAGACTTGGTTACATACTTGTTTAATGACAACTTGATTATTCACATCGAGAACGACAATAGTGACTATCAAGAGTGGTATACAGGAGAATGCACACATGATGAATACTAAGGTGTATATTGTTGTTATGGTCGATGAATATTTAACAGACCGTACCTATGATTCACCAGAATACATGTATTATACCCAAGAAGATGCAGTCGCAAAAATGCATGAGTTATATTGTAAAGATGAACACGAATGGTTCATTGACTGTTACGAGCGATTGGAGAACGGTCGTCTAATTCTCAATGATACACTCTGGGGTAAAGACATATGCTAAAACACAGGTTGAGACAACAAGTTTTAACAACACTTGATAGAAACCGTCAAGTGAAATCTATAAAGTCATTAAACCAAAATGTATATGTTGACGAACCACACTTAGATATGTTACAATGGGTTATACGGTCGTTTTCCACATGCGTTCGCAAGAGTCTCGATACGGCGTTGTTGCTGCATTTGGCAAGCAATTATACCGAAGAAGAATTGCGTAATTTACCCATGAGTGCTATCTCTCACTTGGTAGACGTTCGGTTTATTCGAGATGCAGACGGTGGTATTGGTTATGAGATACGACCAAAGTTACACACGGTAAAAATATAACGCAGGAGGTCTGTATGAAATTCATTGATTTATTCGCTGGGATTGGCGGTTTTCATTCTGGTTTAACCAAAGCTGGTATGGAATGTGTTGGTTGGTGCGAACAAGATAAATACGCACAACAGTCATCCCGTGCGTTATATCCAACGGATAATCTTTGGTTTTCACCAGATGTTCGTGCATTAAGCGGTACAGAGATGCCGTATGCAGACCTGTGGTGCTTCGGTTTCCCATGTCAAGACGTTTCCATTGCTGGACTGAAAGGTGGCATGGGAAATACACGAAGCGGTTTATTTTATGAGGTCATGAGGTTATTAAATGAAACAGAACATAAACCCAAATGGTTGCTTATTGAAAATGTTAAAAACCTCTTGTCAATTGACAACGGATGGGGATTTTACTCGGTTTTGTCTGAAATGGACAAAGCAGGGTATGGTGTCGCATGGCGTGTGTATAACACAAAAGACTTTGGACTTCCGCAAAACCGTGAAAGGGTGTTCATTGTCGGACATCTTGGAAACGAATGTCCATCCGAAGTATTATATCGACCAGACCAAAGCGAACAATCTATTATTCGACTCGGAAATCTCTTAAAGACTGAATCTTTTGGTGGTAATCCACAAAGAGGTCGTGTGTACTCACCAAGTGGGTTGTCTCCGACCGTTACTTGTATCAAGGGCGGCGGTCAAGAACCAAAGATTTTACTTAGTAAAAACCCCAATGTGATACGCAAGCTGACCCCAAGGGAGTTCTGGCGATTACAGGGGTTTACAGACCAACAATTTGAAACCTGTGCGAAGATACAATCAGATGCACAGTTATATAAACAAGCTGGCAATTCCGTCAGTATTCCCATTGTGTATGAACTTGGGAAGAATATTATTGAATGTCACAGGAGGTTACATGGCAATGGGTAAGTTTATTGATAATTGCAAAAAGGCTATATTGATGGCAAGTGAACACAATATAGATAGAGATGATTTATATCGCTCTTTAAACATTGTTTGGTTTTGTAAGACATTACAAAACCACAAAGCCTTAGTAATGTCTACAAATGATGCACTATATCATACATATTGGGAAGTTACATACAATGGTGCTAAAAACCAATATTATGTAGACGAATATTGTAAGAAATCTAATACTGCTATTACACTTGCAGAGGTGTAACATTGAAACAATGTAAAGATTATAACGATTTGTTAATACAGAATGTTGACATTGGCTCTCTTGAGACTGAACCCCTAGATATTACTTGTTTGAATGTTCTTCTTGAGGAGTATCCAAAGAAAGAAGACCAATATAAAAAGGCATCTCGGTTCTGTAAGTCAGTCACCGATAAAATGGTTCTTGCCGATATTGCCACAATGCTGGCAAAACGATGGGAGCGTTCCATTGAAGATGTCAAAAATTATCTCGATGTGACTGCAACGAGTGGTGAAGAACTTTGGGAAAAAGTCCATGGTTTTAATGACTCATTTGAAGACATGAAGACATTCATCGGTCAAGAGGGTGTTCCCCTTGGTTTTCCATCCTTGGATTTTGCAATCAATGGTGTTAAACGCAGAGAAATCGTGTTGTTGGGTGCATATACCAACCAAGGTAAGTCATTCTTTGCAGCCAAGGTTGCCGCACATCGGTTAATGGACTCTAATGATAATGTCTTGATTTTCTCTTTGGAGATGCCACGAGGTCAATTTTTGGCTGAAATCGTCAAGGAAATTCTTGGGGTTGAAGAAGACGAGTTATTCGAGATGTTGCAAACAGAACAGGGTATCGAGATTTATTCCAAGGTGTCTGCTGTGTTAGACAAGCGTGTTCGTTTTGTTGATGAGCCGAATAAAACTATTGAAGACCTTGAGAAGATTACCGAGGTTTGTTATGCTAATGACTTCCCTGTAGATTTTGTTGTGTTCGACCACTTCCATTTGATACCTGACATTGATGATATTCCTGTGTTGTCTAAAAATGCAAACAAGATGAAAGAGTACGTTAAAAAGTTCAACTTGATTTTGTTTATGCTTTGCCAGTTCAACGAGGAATCTCAAAATACCTTTGGGAAAGAAAAAAGTAAGAAACCATATGAACCAATCTTGAGATACATCAAAGGTTCTAATGCGTTAAAAGCCATCGCAGATATTATTCTGTTGTTGTGGCGACCATATATCACCGATACGCAACTTGATTTTGACGAAAGAGAGAAAGTCAAAAATCACACCTATGTTAAAATTGGTAAGACTCGTAGAAAATTACGAGGACCAGCCAATATATTCCAATTCAAGTATGACGAGAAAACATCTCATTTGTCAGAGATTAATTATTTCTCATAAAATATGACAAATATATAAATTAATACTTGACTATGACGACTAGATGTGATATTATAATAGTGTACTAAGGGGGTTAGACAACCCTTAGTAAGCCTCCTTTCTTAACATAGTCAACGGAGTAACATCCGTTGACACACATGGGTCGTGCAGGATGCAATCAACACACTTGATTTTGGGTTCAATTCCCAAGAGACCCAATAGCATAAACGGTGCTTGCTACCGTGTCAAAAGTGAGCGTTCCATGTGACGAGAAAACATGGCAGAGACAACTGGGAACCATCACTATAGATGTAAAAGATGGGTCGCTTGGTTGATGTGCGACAAACAAACATCAAAAAACAGGTTACTGTTCAGCCTGTAGAATAAAAACAGGGTTGTGCCATTCCATAATCGCACCGTCAGACAAGACGTAAATATCATATGTAAAAATGTAGAGCATTCCATTTTTACTGCCGTCAGACCAGACGTTAAAATCATGTAGTGCAGGCTGACATTAAAGTGTCTGCTACGAGTGTACACATCTACCGCCGATGAGTATAGACGTATACGAACATAAGACATCGAGATTGCAATCTTTCGGTGGTCGAATGATACAACAAGGATTGTATGGCGGTAGACATGGATGGTTGTCAGAGTGGTTTATTGAGTCTCTTTGCTAAAGAGATGTCGTTCATTAAAACGACCATAGGTTCAAATCCTGTACCATCCTCCATTTATTCTTGGGTAGTTCAATGGTAGAGCATCTGGCTGTTAACCAGAGAGTTATAGGTTCGAGTCCTATCCCAAGAGCCACGTGGAAAGTTGGCAGAGTCTGGTTTATTGCATCGGTCTTGAAAACCGAAGAACAGTAATGTTCCGTGAGTTCAAATCTCACACTTTCCTCCAGAGCCAAGATATGTGTGTTACGGCATCGTATCGCCGAACGAGTTCTTTAAGGGGTTCTCGTTCGGATGGCATACATCGTGTTAATTGGGTAATAGTCCAAGAGACACGCATGATTTTTCCTCCTGACTGACTTGGGGTAAAACCCAAGTCGCTCATGCACTCATAGTTTAACGTAAAACGGCGTTTTATCATCTTCCGTCATGCAAGTTCGACTCTTGCTGAGTGCCACACTTCTACCTAACGATTATCTTTATCTTTAGTGTTCGCACTAGCACGTTAATCGTAGTGTACTCCTTGAAAAGACCCAAGCGTTTTCCCTCCTTTCACGCTTGGGTCTTTTTTTTTGCGTTTATAAAATGGTTGACAAACACAGACAAATACTGTATAATAAGTATATACGAAAGCAGGTGAATACATGAAAGAAAATTCATTTCTTTGTCCTGACGGCAAGACCATATTGGTTAAAGACTGCATGAAAGAATGTCGTATGGGGCAACGATGCCTTGCCAAACCATTGTTGGTAAACGCAAGTCGTCTCAGGAATTTAAATAGAGACCACTTCTCTGTCACCGAGGTATTGTCTCCAACGTTATATATGTATCTGAAAGCAAACAATCCAGAGACAATCAATCCGTTCTCCTCGATTGCTGCAACAGTCGGTACATCCATGCATGGTATACTTGAGAATTGTCTGCCACAGAATTACGCAGGCGAGTTTCGACTAAATTATCAAGGTCTCACAGGTCAGATGGACTGTATTGACTTAGAGCATCATACCTTGTATGACTATAAGGTCGTTGGTGCATACAAGTGTGCGACCATGATGGGTGGTAGACCATTGTGGCGACCATACACAATCACACGTGGCAAACGTAAGGGTAAAACCGAGATGCGACAACAATGGGTGTACGATGGGTTGCACCACTATGGTGATTACTGTAAACAACAGAACTTATATCGCATCTTGTTGAATAAACATGGTATCCCAATCAATGATATGTATTTACAAGTCATTATCAAAGAACCAATCAACACAATCAAGACATTCAATCTAAGTCAGCAATGCTATTTGATACAACTACCCAAGATGAACGACCAGCGGTTACTTGACTATGCGTTATACAAGAAAGATGCCTTGGTAAATGCCATCGCCAAACAAGAATTACCACGAGAGTGTTCTGCAAAAGACCGATGGGTATCCAAGACATATCCAATGGGTCGTAAATGTAAAGAGTACTGCTCTGTATCATATTGTTGTCCATATTATCAGGAGAGGATTAAAAAGCGATGATAAATATTAAAACTCAAGAGTTTCGTACTGTTGACCGTTACCGTGTGACAGCCATTCATCGACAATCAAGAACAGCATTTGTCAATGACTTGCGTGTTGGTGATGAGTTTTATATCTGTACGAAATTGCATGGAGAACGAAGTCAAGCTGGCTATTTAGCACCACGAGTTAGACTGTATTTCCCAGATAAAAAGAAACATACTAAGTATATTACTCAAGAGCGTTTACAGAAAATCTTTAGCTTTAACTTTGATGCTGAACCCGTTGAACACGTTGAGCGTAGCGAAGTCGTTGGAACAACGGAGGTAATCGAATGATTCTAGTCGGTCGTGCTGGTGTTGGTAAAGATACCGTTGCTGACATGTTTGGTGATATTCCTCGGTATGCATACGCAGATGCAATCAAAGAAATGGTTGCTATTGTTCAATCCGATGGTGTCAACGCAGGTATGGAGTTTATATCTGACTTGAGTGGTCATTCAATCGAAGAATTACAGGGTATACTTCCTGTGGTGCAAACGATTGAGAAGACCGTCTTAGATGGCAAACAACGAAAACACCTACAAGCACTTGGCAATGGTATTCGAGCGTTGTTTGCAGACTTCTGGTTGGTTGTCTTGCGTAACAAGCTGGTGAGAGATAACCCAGAGAAATATATCGTGACCGATTGTCGCTATCAAAATGAACTTGATATGTTAAAAGAATTGGATGTCGGAGACCCAGCGTTCAATGTGGCAATCTTTATCTCAGCGAACAAGAAAGAACGTATTAAACGAATGAAACGCAGAGATGGTTCTTGCGATGAAACACGACTCAATGATGTGTCAGAAACATCTGTTGACGAATTAAAGTCTCAATGTGATTTCGTGATTAACAATTCTAAAGATTTCAACCATTTGAAACAACAAGTGGATAAAATCAAAGATGCAATCGGAGAATAAATTATGGTAAAAGAATTACACATGCTTGCGATTATTGATTATCGAACCAATGAACTTAAAGCAGAGGTTCGCAGACGAATGTTGCAATCTGAACTATCTAAGCAAGAGGCAGTCCATCTCGTTGACAAGGCTTGCGATGATATTACAGATGCATTATGTCGATTGTATGATAAAGCGGAGGTTTAGTACTTGAAATTAATTTATTCAGCAACAGTAATGGGAGAGCCTGTACCGCAAGGTAGACCACGATTATGTGGTCGTGGTCGTTTCGTGAGAGCGTATGACCCTCCGAAGTCAAAGGCTTATAAGCAACTGATTAAAGACTCAATCGAACATCCGAAGAATGTGGTAGATGTTCCATTATTGTTTGAACTTGACATTTACCGTAAGATACCATCTGGGGGTCGCAAGAAAGACCGTGAAGATATGAAATCAGGCTTAATTCTACCGACTAAGAAACCAGATGTGGATAATGTACTCAAAGGTGTCATGGATGCCCTGAGTGGCATCGTATGGCATGACGATAACCAAGTGTGCGATGTAATCTGTAGAAAACGCTATAGTGAGCATCCACGCATCGAGTTCAAGGTTTACGATATTACACCTTGACAAACTAACAGGCTAACAGGAGGTCAAAATGTTAGAACAAAAATTAATCAATACAGATGGTTTAAATAAACTATGGGGAGAACAACTGTTGTGGTTTAACGGTCAGTCTTACTGTTTGACATCAACAGACTCACCATCATGTGAAGACATTCGTAAATTACATCCGCATTGGCTTGTGTATTTAACTGGCGATGTAGACGAGGATACAAATGAGATTGCACGTCAAGCGTTCTTAAATGGTGAAGCATTGGATAAATGCTTGTGTGACTTGGGTGTGATTGATGAAGCCTTTGTGGTTTTCCATGGCGACATTATTGTACATGCGTTTGTCAACGACCAAGGCGACATCGAAGAAGAATATTCCGTTACCGAATTTGATGAAGTCGAAAAAGAAAACACGATTGCCGTGTATCGCATAGATGAAGATAATCAATCCAAGGTGAATAAGATTGTGTCTGGTGCATTATTAAACGACTATACACTAGAGGTTGGGTTAATTTGGGCGATGCAACTTGGGTACCAAGCACAAGACAGTATCGTTGATGAATTAAACCAAGCTGTGGATGCGGTGCAATCATGGACTGTTTAATCATTATGGTAGCACTACAAAAGTTAATCACCCTTGGTATGTTCGCAGGGTTTTCTTGGGTTTGTTACTTATGGGTAAAACAAGTGATTGAATACTACGAGAACAGGAGATAAACATATGAGTAAAATATTACACATCTTACGACTGGGGTTGCTTGCATTGGTGTTATTCGTGATTGGTACATTACCAACGCATGCATACTCAATGCAAGCCGAAGTTTCTGCTTATAGTGACCACGGAACGATGGCAAACGGTGAATGGACACACGATGGTGCAGTTGCCGCAGACCATCTTCCGTTTGGTACAAAAGTATTAATCAATGGTCGAGTATATACGGTTAAAGACCGATTTGGCGGTGGTTATTCAAACGCATTTGATATTTGGATGCCATCGTATGATGAAGCCATTGAATTTGGTCGTCAGTATATCACCGTAGAGGTTCTAGTGTAGCAGGAGGAAAGTGAATGAGTAAAGCATTAAATAGTATACGGAAAAAACATGGCTTAAAGCCAGTTACACACAGGGTACGAGGTTTTGAGTATGTCAGCAGAGTCGGAGCAATCGTGAAAAAACCAACACGAGGCTCCATTCATAGTGCTGGTTACGATATTTATGTCTATGATGATTATACAATCGAACCAAAACAATCCGTACTGATTAAAACTGGCATTAAAGCGTATATGCCACATGATGAATACTTGGATTTACGAGTGCGTTCATCTTTGGGGGTTAAACGTCAATTAATGCTTGCGACTGGTGCATCTGTTATTGATTCTGACTATTATAACAACGAAGACAACGAGGGTGAAATCATGGTTGTATTATACAATTATGGCAACACCACTCAATACATTTCAGCAGGCGAACACATAGTTCAAGGCATCTTTACAAAGTATCACTTGATTGATGATGATTGTACAACCGCAGTTCGCACAGGTGGCACAGGGTCTACAAATAAATAACACAGGGGAAACACATCCATGTTTAAAAGATATATGTTTTTAGTGGATATGTTTAAGAATGGGGAGTTGTATCGTGTTTCTATTTATGGTGAACACAGGGATTTGATACAACAATATTTATATTTGATTTCACCAGAGGTAATCTTCTTGCGTGAAGACGAAGAAACCGAAAAACAACAAAAGAAACGTACCAAGGGTAAATATCGCAAGTTATTTTTCAATGGTAAAAACATCGGAACAATCATTCAATGTGAGTTCCGTACAGACCGTTGTCAATCCATCGGTGAACGCTCAAAGAAAATTACAGGTGTTGATGAAAGATATACGGTGGTCGCATGAATAAATTAATGGAGTTCTTCTGTTCTAACTCAGATGAACTGTTTAAAATACAAGAGTTTGACAACCGCATGTCTTTCAAAGAATTTAACCAAGAGAGAATATCCATGCGGTTAGTCCGCAAGATGAAACGCTACAGGGAATTTGATTATGAACGCTCACCAGAAGATATCTTGATTGAACAAGAAGAAATCAAAGAGTTAATGTATGCATTCTTGCGGCTCAGAAAAGAAATTGGCACAAGCAGCATGAAACGATTAATGCTACGGTATGGCTTACGTATGAAAGTCAGCGAGATTGCCAAACACTTTGGTGAATACAAAATGTTGACCTCAAGACGACTCAAGAAGTCATTATCGGTTGCACAACAAGTTCTACAGGAATTAATCGCCGATGGTGTACTTGACGAGGATGTCTTGAGACCAAGCATTAGATACTATGAGGCAAAAACACCAATCATCAAAGTTAATTATCCGTTCGACTCTGCACGAGAGACATTTAAACGAATGTATAAGTACGCAGGCGAACAACGACCAATGACAACATGTAAAGCCATTGAGTATCTGGATGAGTGCTTTGGTGATAATAAAACCATCTGTAATTACTGTGGTAAACAATGCTCACGTTTGAAAGATATGGAGAAACGAGTGTGAATATAGCTGAACAATCATTAAATCTGAACAAACTAGATATGCGTGTCGAAGCAGACAGAGCATATATCGCAGATATATCCGATATTCATGTCGGTAATATCTATCACAATCGAGAGGCATTTGAGAAGTTCATTTCTCAAGTTAAAACGATTGACAATCTGTATTTGATTATCGGTGGTGACTCTACGGATAATGCAACAACGAGTTCTGCATCATCGGTATTTGAACAATCGGAACACGGTGGAGACCAAGTTCTATTGGCATACCGCTTGTTAGAACCGATAAAAGACCGTATTCTGTTCTGTCGTAGTGGCAACCATGGATATGAACGAGCGTTAAAACACAATCGTTTAATTCCTGAACAGATGCTGGCTGAGTTACTAGGTGTTCCGTTCTACCACGGCATGGCATCGGTGTTCTTGAATGTCAACAAGAACTTATATGTCATTGGCACATGGCATAATTCTAAAAAGCCTGACAAAATGGAATGGCTGCATACCGATATTACGTTCTATGAGCATCTACATAAGACAACATATGAACGCACTATGGTGGCAGAACCCAACCGTATTGCCAAGGCATGGTCTTTAATTGAACACTTGGATGTGCAAACAGGTTCATTCCTTGGTTGGGGCGGTTATTCCGCAGACAAGGGTTATCGACCAAACGATTGTGGTACATCCATAGTGGAACTATCTGGAGAGAGAAACAAAAAACAGATGCGAGTGCACGACCATATCGACCGTGTTCTTGAATTGGAACACTTGCGAAAGGCAGTTGAACATGCCAAAGAAACAAACAAATAAACGAAAACGCAAGCCATCAAAACCAAAGACACCGCTCGATGCAATCCATAAGAAATGTCGAGAGTGTTGTTGTGGTACTTTGGCGGAAGTAGAGGCTTGTGAGATAGACGATTGTGCATTATGGCATTATCGTATGGCGGAAGAATAAATTTCTTCCGTCTTTTTTTATTTTGTTGTTGACATACGCAATCAACCATGGTATCATAATGGTGTAAACAAATTGTTTTTCACACAGGAGGAATTATGGATAAAACAATTATTAAAGAATTGCAAGAACACAATGGCTTTAAATACACGACTATTTTGCCAAAGAACATTATGTATGAAGAACGGCAAATGTGGTGGTTTTCATTTGATAATGGATATGATGTTGCCGTTATTCAATTCGAGTATACCGAAGACGATGGTGTCTTTTGTTTGGCACTATTGAGAGACGGCGTTATTTACCATGGTACTATGTTGTTGCCAGATGGAGATGTTACCAATGTTTGTCTTGAGACAGTACTGGAATATCTACAGGCGATTTCTGAATTGGAGGCACAATAATGGCAAAATTAACAAAACAACAAAAGAATTTATTTTTCGATTTATTCGCAGAGGGTTTTGACCTTGTGTATGGTTCGACAGGGGAATATCCATGGTATGCCGCCTTGGTAAGTGACTGCGAAGAAGACATAGATGGTTTTCTGTCGTATCATTACAAGAATGGAAACAAGTGGAAGCAACTGAGTGATGAAGACTCTCGAATTATCCCCCAACAGGTTTACTGTAATTTCATTCGTCTTCACGACTATTTAAATATTCCACAACAAAATAGAGTCCGTAGGGATGACTTATTGCGTGTCAGAAATAATCATGATGACGAATGGGAATATGCTTGCTTCGCTCGTTTTGATGGTACAGGAGTGCAAGTGTTTGCCAATGGAACAAACTCTTATACATCTAAAGACAAAGCTACAAAATTCTACAAGTATTATAAACGTGCAGACTAACACAGGGGAAACATATGATAGAATATGACATTATTCAAGCACTAGGGTATCACCTGTATTTAAAATATATATGTATTCCCAATGTATTAATGTTTGGAGACAACCGCAGTGAATATGAAGCGGATTTTATATACTTTAAACACACTCAACGGTTCTTAACAGAAGTTGAAGCTAAGACTAATATTGAAGATTTTAAGCGAGACTTTAACAAGAAACGGTATCACGACTGTGAACATGTCAAGTATTTCTATTACGCTATGCCACTACAGGTGTATGAGAAACATCGACAATTTGTCGATAATAAATTAAATGAAGTCGGTGCAGGTTTAATATTAATAGACGAGATAGACACATGGGATTTCCGAGGTAACCTTTATTGCGTTCACAAGTATGTTAAACGAGCAAAAGTCCGCAAAAACTATCAGGAAATGTCTGAGGAAGAATACTTGCGATATTTACGCATCGGTTGCATGAAATGGGTTAGTAGATAACAGGAGAAAAACAAATGACAACAATTATGATTGATGAACAAGAGTATTTATCTATTGTTAAAGACGTGGAAGAAACAATGGCTAAGTTTGACGAGGAGGGTGCATCATATGAAGAATTATATGATTTATACGACCGTGCTTACAGCCGTTTAGACTTATTGATTTATAATGCGTTATATACAAAAGTTGCAGAATAGGAGTAGGCACACATGTTACAATCAAAATATTTAACACAAGATGGTTTACAGGCGTATTTAAAAGACTGTTATAACTCTGGGTATAACTATGTGTTTTACCGTAAAGAAATTGATAGTTTTGCGTTGTCTGAGACAAAACCTGAACTTGACAATGGTAAATACATATGTCTGTTTGGTAAAACTAGAGTGTTATACTCGTTTTTCTCTAAGTTAGTCTTTAAGGATTTATTACAGGATAAAGACTATATCAAAATCAGCGACCATATTGATACTGTGGATTGGTCTAAAGTGCCTGTGGATACAAAATTAATCGTCTCTCATTCAGAAGCAAATCCAGACTATTGTCGTTATTTTGCAGAATATAAAGATGGTAAAGTTTATGCTTGGGATTACGGAGCGACATCATGGAGTAGCGATGTCAAAAGTAAAAGTTATTGGGAGCACGCCAAACTAGCAGAGGACAGAAATGAATAAAACATAAGAGACCACATAGTTGGTCTCTTTTTTGTTAATGCAAAAGTTTTTAAACATATTGTTGACACCACATGGTATCTATGTTATGATATACACATAAGATAACCATAGATTTAACTCAGGAGGAAACGTATGACCTGTAGATTTGGCGGTGGTCGAAAGATACCGCAGAAACGAGAGTATTTCATTGACTATGGCGATGGTTTTGACGATGTGTTAGACCGATGTAAGAAATTACATGGGTGTTACAAGTGTAAAACCAAGCCAATACCAATATTACAACACCAGCGGTCAGCAGATGAACATTGGATATACTTGTGTTGTCCAAAGCATCCCAAGAACCGCACATATATGAATCTGGACTATATAGCCATGTTTAGAGCATGGCAGTTTTTACAAAAGATTGGTCGAGAAGAATTGAAGAACGTGAGGCAGGAACAAGGAAATGGATAAAGAATTGATTATTGACATTAGACGAATGATTGACATTTGTTGCTTGTTATTGATGAGTGGTTCATTCATCAGAACATTTGTTTTCAACGACCAAGAATGGCTTGGGGCGATGTTCTTAAGCGTTGTAATCTTATGTATGTTCCCAAGAAAGGAGACTAAGAGATGAGATTTCATGAAGCATACGAGAAGATGTGCGGTGGCAAGGGCATTAGACGACACCACTGGCCGCAAACACAATGTCTACGGATGAAAAAAGGTGTGATTTACGTTTGTACCGACCAATGGCACAAGCGGTTGAAATCAATAGATGCTACATGCATTACTTCATCTGATTGGACAACCACGGACATTCATCCGATTAAAAATACCACAGGCAAACAAGATATGCTTGAGTATTTCCGTAAATTAAACAAGACATTATAACAGGAGGAAACATGAAAACATTTGTACGTATCAAAGATAAGGTCTTCGAAGACAGCTACAAGAAATATGACGAAACATCCAATGTGTTAACCAAGTTGTTAGAGACGTTTGAAGATGACACGTTTCAAACGGTTGAAGACTTACTTGGGTATATATATCTGTTACGTGATAACGTTAGTTCTCGCTATAGACCAAAATACGTTCGCTTGCGTAGAATGTTTAAAGCTAAGGGGTTACGACTCAATCAAGTTGCTGCCTATTTGGGTATTAGTCCATCTAGCCTATCCAATAGCATGAACGGAGAACGATTATTCACTGAAAAAGAAAAAGACGACATCTTTAGATTGCTTGGTTTAACGTATTCATCTCAGATGGATAGGGAGTTATTCTATGACGAACTCGATGATTGAACTACATCAATGCGATTGTCGTAACATATTGCCATCCATTAAGACACAACTACAGGAAGAAAACAAGCCATATATCATTGTTTCAGACCCTCCGTTCAACATTGGGTACCATTATAATGGCTATCACGACAGAATGAGCGATGGCGATTACAGACAGATGTTAAAACAGGTGTTTAACCCATCGCATCCATCTGTATGTATCCATTACCCAGAACAGTTGTATCAACTTGCGATTGATATTGACAGACCACCGACTCGTGTGGTATCATGGGTGTACAATACAAACAACCGCAGACAACATCGTGATATTGCGTTCTTTGGTATAATGCCTGATTTTAAACAGGTATTGCAACCGTATAAGAACCCAAACGATAAACGGATTAAACGGTTGATTGAAAACGGCTCTAAAGGCACACCGATTTACGATTGGTGGAACATCAATATCGTTAAGAACACCTCACGAGAAAAAACCGAGCATCCATGTCAGATGCCATTACAGGTAATGAAAAACATTATTGGTATTCTGCCAGAGGGGTATACCATTATTGACCCATTTATGGGTTCTGGTACAACAGGTGTTGCAGCCGTTGAATTGGGTCGAGATTTCATCGGTATTGAATTAGACCCATTGTATTTTGATATCGCAAAACAACGGATTTTTAACGCACGAGAAACACAGGAGAAAAACATATGACAACCCAACAAGCACTACAACAATTTGAAACGGTCGGTATTGACGGTATGTCAATCGAAGATTTAGACTTGGTGTTCATTCATTGGTTAGAAAACCCAAGTCAACACGAAAGCGACATCAAAGAATATATTCTGTTTTGTTCTTTCGGCAATTACGACTTGATTAAACAAGAAGAAATCGTTGGACATAAATATGTAACACGCAGACATATCTATAAGAACGCCATCACAGATACATACTGGTGTTTACAATTTGAAGAAGAAATGCGTATGCAAGAACGATGGGATTTCCAATGGTTTGAGGTATATCCAAAGACAAAAACTATTGTTGAATACCACAGAAAGCAGGTGCAACACATGTTTGTGTATGGAGACTTAATTACCGAAAGACATAACTATTTGGATGCAGTTCATAATATATACATGTTTGTGCAATCTATATGTGTCGACCAAGACCATTGCATTGTGTATGACATCTATCGTAACGACCTTGTATTTAAAAGGGTATCTGACTTAGTGTCTCGCAAGAAGTACGTTGGTAACAAGTCATTAGAAATTAATTTATTCAATATAGCCAATTCTAGTGTCTACTATCAAGTACGCCAGTATATCCTTAGTCAACAAGATATTGCAAAACAAAAGTTTGTATTCTTGAGAGACGTGTTTGACCGTGGAGTCACCATCCGAGTCAATGGTTGTCACTTTAGACCAACAGGCGTATATTTTAGACCAAACAATTATGTATATTGGCAAGATATGATTGTGTTTACAGGTTATAGTCAAGTCGGTCATAACGACACGATTCACTTGTCAACATTGTTGCCGAATTGCCAATATTTACAAAAACTAGTGGAGATAGACTAATGAAGTACGGTGGCTATACAATAGACAATGACAATATCATGCACAAGGTTATGGCTGTAGATACATACGAAGAGGCTTGCAAACAACTGCAAAAGCTATGTATGGAACATAACTGTTATCAAATAGGATATGCCGTTGGGCCGCATGAGGATGAAGACGGTAAAATATTCTATTTTGAATACCTTGATACATACAGAATGGATGAATACGGAGAATGGGTCGGATGAAAACACAATACAGGAGAACTAATGTACAAACTTGAATGGCAAGACACACGAACATACGAAATGAAGCACCATGGTCTATTCGAGACCGAAGCCGATGCCCTACAAGCGATTAAAGAGTGGTGGAATTATAATGGTTTCACACCACCGTATTATCGTATTATGCATAATCCATTGGGTATCACGGTTGACTATGGGTCACACTATTGTTTTTACCATATTACACAGGAGGAAGACGAATGTCAGAACTAATGGAAGCATACCAACGGACACATGAGACGATGGGCACTATTGCAAAAAACGTAGGCAAGAATAACGAAACATTACAAACCGCAACCCTCCAACTAGGAGAATACTCAAGCACTATAGATGAACACCATAAACAAATTGAGGTTCTTTCAAAAACACAAGATGCTCATAGAGACTCTATTTCAAGCCTGCACGAGTCAACAGCAATGTTATTACAGGTTGCACAAATGCATACCGAGCGAATAGACTTACTGGGTGCACGAGTCACAGACTTAGAGAAGCAGATGCATAAAACACATAAGCAAATCTTTTGGTATTTAATTGCAGTTATTGTGATTAATTGCGGTTCGTTTGTGTATTGGCTAACGAGATAACACAGGGGGCAATACATGAGGCAAACAGTAAAAATAATACATCCCAATAACTCAGTAGGACTTGAGTACATTTTAAATGACTATATTTCTATTGGATGGTCGGTTGTAAACATTACACCGTTTACAGGAGAAGATGGTCTTATGTCATATATAGTGGTATTTCAAAATACGGAGGAATAATGAAGTATTCTCTAGGCGACCTAGTATTGTATCATAACAAACCAGCCATAGTCGTAACAGAACAAATGTTGGGCGACTTGATTATTATACAAGATAATCACTTAATTACAGGCGTACTAAAAGAAGATGCCCATTATATTGGGAAATCTTCGTTTAACGAAAGTGTTTCTAAGATGTTAGAGCAAGTCGATAAAGCCAGACAAGAACATATCGGCTGTAATGTATTATTCATTGTTAAAGAACTTGAGTCTTGTCTCATAGCGGTCAATGGTGTAAAATATATGATGGCTGGCGATTACAAACAAGTGAATAACAAATATTATATCTTGGTAACAGATAACCAATGTCAACAACATTGGGTTGAACTATCGTCTTTTCTATTGGGTGCATTAGGTGAACCGACAGGAGGTATCAATGAATTATCTACGGATGCTACAGAAGAAATTACTACAGACTGAGCAAAAAGTTAAACAAAGGACTCATGCCATCGACCAACTTGTGAGTGGACAAACGGCGGCAAACCAACGGTCTATTGCAAACACAAAAGCAATCAGAGAGTTGCGAGCGATGATTAAAGACACACAGTCGATTATGATTGATACCAACATTGATAACCGACTCAAGTTCCGTTCTATTGCTAATGAGGCACAGAAAAACAAGCGTACAATCTTATGGCTTAAAGCGTGGCTATTAGGATTGACACTATTTAATGTCATTATGATGGTCGCTATTACCATTTATATGCTAACACAGGAGGTGCAGGTTTTATGAAAGTAGAACTACAGAATTACACACCACTCAATACCGCAACACATGCTATGGGTCAATGTTATGGTAAGGAATTAACAGAGGATGCCCTCGTTAGAGCCATTCATAGTGGACACTTGTCTTTACTTGAGCATACATTAGTAACATTCGATATTGAAATGTCACAGAAATGCCTTGCACAAATCACTCGACACAGACATTTGTCTTTCACCGTGAAGTCTACACGGGGTACAGACTTTGGCGATGCATCATGGTTTGATTCCACAGAACATCCAGAGATTACAAACGACATGGGTCAGCTAATGAATAAGCTAGTGGAGAACCAAATTCTTGAATACAGACGTTTGGTTGATGCAGGTGTTCCCTATCAAGTTGCATCATATGTATTACCATTGGCAACTAATGTTACCATGACCGTGAGTGGCTCTTTACGTACTTGGATGGAGTATCTGCCTAAAAGGTTATGCAAGAGAGCATCCACAGAACACCAACAAGTGGCACGAGCGATTTTTGAACGCTTGAATTACTTGTATCCATCTTTGGTGAATTTACAAACGCTTGGCATGTGTGAGTCCTGTAAAGAGACATCTTGCGACTTTACCACACATAAAAAGAAACCGAAGACACCTGTTCGAAAGGAACTAGAAAATGGAAACGCTTAAAGATGGTACAGTTGTACAATTTTTTAACGATAAAGACCAAGAATTGGTCGGTGAAATTAAGTTATATAACCCAATAGGTAACTTCTATTTGGTGCAAGCTGAAATTAACGGTCGTGTTTGGTATATACCATCCGAACGCATTATTAAACAATGGAGTTAAACATATGAGATTATTGACAGCTATTATAGGTGCAATTCTTGCGGTTGCAATCGTTGTTCTTAGTATTGTCGCAAAGTTATCATGGCTTGCGGTTGCGATTGCGTTCGTTCTAGCACTTATTGGTATCGCAGGTGTAACCATGGCAATCGCATGGACTGTTCTTTGGTTTGCTGCAAAGATTACACTTGCGTTTATTATTTGTTTGTTGGTCGTTGGACTCATGGGAATGGAGGATAGTAATGGAAAAGGTTTATAATGTTACATTTAGCGGTACATTCTACGGTGAAGCACGGATTACCGCCCATAGCGAAGAAGAAGCATATGAGATTGCATCTGATTTAACAGATTGTTTCGACATTAATACAACTATTTGTCAATACGATGTGGATGGTCAGGTCGAAGAAGTCCATGTTAGCGATATTGAGTTGGAAGACTTAGATTACGAGGAAGACTATGAAGAAGATATATAAGTTTTCTAATAGAGACAACAAATTGTCTAATAGTGAACACGAGTTGCATGTCGGAGATGTATTCCTTTGGGAAGACAAACCTGTATTGATATACAAAGAGACACTCAAGACGTATCGTGTAATCTATGTGGTGTCAGGCGATTGTTTTTCAACATCAACAATACAAAAGAAAGACATCATTGGTCGATATATCACGTTATACGAACACACCAATCTGAATTTGTTATTAGTGACACTCAAAGAAAGGATGCACAAGTACAATGTTTGACGTCAAAGATATGTTCAATCTTGTGTCAGTCAATGGTTTCACATATGATTACACCGACAAACAATTCACAATCGTTGTTAACCAAGAGGTTGCATTTGACGACAACGCAACAATAACCCTTATGTATCATGCCTTTGTGATACGATTGAAAGACGGTCGGTTGGTATATGAATGTTCTTATGAAGACCACCCAGATGGTATCATTGATTGTGAATATCATGTATACACCGAGTTTGAAATCAATCAAATTGATTGGTTTTTGGAAGACTTTTATAAACACTTACAGGAGACCATAGATGAATAAACACACCCCAACAGTCGGAGACATCTACTTAGACGATACTGGATACACCATAATTATCTTCCGAATCGATACCGATGGTGAGCATTATGTTATGTTTGACGATGGCTCTTTCGATTCGTTATACGATATTACAGATGAGTATACATACATTGGACACTATGATGTAAAACAACTGTTTGAAGCCATGAGAGATGCTGAGAAGAAATACATGGACATCGACAAACAAGTGTTATCCGCAGTACAATACATGAACAAGCATGTGTTTGACCGAGACAAGAATGCCAGATTGGTCGGTTGTGACATGCGTGTGGATAAAGACATTGACACGGTGTTCATCCAAGTGTATTCACAAATCGGTGCAGGCTATCAATGGGTATCCGTGGCAGATATAATGAACGAATACACGTTAAAACAATAACAAAATAAAAAAATAAAAATTTGTCAAAATAATTGTTGACACACAAAACCCCAACTGATATAATGTAATCAACAGGTAGAGAAAAACACCTGAGAAACATTAAACGGTCTGGGGTTTTATTTATAACGAAAGGCAGGAAACATATGAACCCAAGAAATGAAATTCGCAGAAATTGTGATGAACGCACAAGAACAATCAAACAGTCAACACAAGATGGTATTCGCTTGACACCGCAAGAACAACAGTCGGCAAGAACATTAATTGGTAACGCCATTAAATGGGATTGCGATAGTGCAGCATTTGCCTTGAGTGTGGCTTTGGAAGAAAACTTGGTGGTGGTCTAACGTGCAACCAACAGAAAAGGAATTAAAGAAAATTACCAAGTCAATCAAAGCTGGTCGCAAGTTATTAAAACAGGCTGAAAAGCCAAAGAAGACCAAAGAACAATTACAAGAATTATGGCAAGAACAAGCCAAATTATTACACGACCCATACTGTGCATGGTATTGTGCAATGGTGCGTGACATTATTAGAAATGAATTAAATGAACAGGAGAAATAATTATGCTTTTTAAATTAAGTTTAGACACAAACACTACCTTTATTAAGACATTTACGTTTGATGCGACAAAATCTCAAATCATTATTTTGGATAATGAATTATCTAACATGGTAATTAAAGTACCTGTAAGTCGAATTGATGCCGTATTATTATCTAAGATGTTTAATACACTAACTCATCAACTAATGGAAGATGCCGTAGTAACAAACAAAGGTTATGTGTACATTAACTTGCGAGCCTTTATTTCAAACTACGAGGCTGCATTAGAAGACAAACAGACCTCCAAGGGTCGCACACAACGCAAAACATATGAGTTCTAATGGAGGTACCCTATGTCTAAATTACCAGAATTTCTACAGGGAAAATCTTGCTTCGATGGTAGACCGCACCCAGCAGTACCAGAAGAATTTCTAAAGGGGTTCTACCAACGAGAAGCCGAACGCAGAAAACATATGAAACAATGCGAGTATTGTGGTCGTTGGTTTAAACCCTGCAGCCATAACCAAAAGTATTGTACAACGACTTGTAAACAAAAGCACTACAGTCAGATATATAACGAGCAAAAAGAATTATTGATTAATGAAGAACTACAGAATGGAGATTGGATGTAATGGACACTAAAAATATTTTGGTAAATTCTATGGCAGGTTATCCGCTGACATTGTATATTGACCGTATGGCAGATAACATCGGTTCTCACAAAGAGGACAACATTGTATTAAATCATTTGCGATACTCTTTGTATCAACTATTGTTGGATGCTATTGGGGAACATTCGTTGTCATTTGAATTGTTACAACAACAGGTTGCCGAATGGAAAACTATTAAGACAATCAAAGATATTACATTGTTGTTGCCTAATGCAGATACTGAACAATTAACAAAAGAAGACTTAAAATGTGTGAAACAGGTCGTCAAGGAACTAGACCAAGCGGTAACATTGGTTAAAAAACAGTTGGAAGTCGTGTGCGATAAATGTATATCGCTTGCTGATAAACATGAGAAACCACAGGAGGTCTAGGGTGGATACACAAGCACTATATAGAACAATCGAAGAACAAAACCAAGTGATTATCGCCAAAGACGGCTATATCCAAGAATTGCAACAACAGTTGGAAAAAACAAAGGATAAACTGAATGATGCAAGATGGGAGATTTCATGTCAAAAGTTTGACAAGAAATGGGCATCCGAAGCAATTCGACAAAAAGCAGTTCATGTTATTGGTGGCTTTGAATATGGCACTCGGTATATGCCAATGGAACTGATTGTTATAACCGTTATTGTAACAATTTTACTGACATTTGCTGTGACACGACAAGCGTTTTTATAACACAGGAGGAATAAATGGATACATACAGGATTCATGTCACTTACGGTGCTATAGAGCATTATTTGACGTATAAGACGGACAAAACATTAAGTGAATTACAGTACATGATTCACATTGAGACTTCCGATAATACAGCTTTTTACCTGTTTGAAAGTTGTAATGATGCAACTAATAAGGTTTATGGTTTAAATCTATCTAGGGCAGATGCCATCAATATATATCAGGTAAACACTAATGAATGATAGATACAGACAACGTAAAAAGATTTTACACAGGAATTATGACTTGTTAATTTTGCATCTAATGGCTATGTTAGATGAAGAAACCAAAGAATATATTCGTCAAGTTGTAAAACGCTTAACAACAGGAGAAAACATATGAAAACCAAAAACGACTCCATGGGAACACTAAAATTAAAACTAGAGATTACTCCAGAGAACATCGAACACCTTAGGGCATTGTTTGTAAAGCCTGAAAATAAGATTTCTAGTGGTGTTCCGACCATGCTATTTAATGGCAAGCCTGTAAATAGTTCTGTAGAAGATTTACCAACTATTGCTACGCTAAACACTAAATACGGTTATCTCAGAGATGGCGATACAGCTATTGCACGTTCTAATGATAAACATGTTTATGTCGGTGTAGTCACTAGATTTACAGAAAAGACAATATATGTTAAAAATGTAATTTATGCTTTTGTTAATGAGTCAACAAATAACATTGGTATTCAATGTTTCAGCACTCATAGCTTTCCTGTTCAGGAGTTATGTGGTATAACCAAATGCCAATAACCCAAATCCAAAAAATTAAAAACCAAAAATTAAAAAACAAGATTTCAAAAAATAAAACCCAAGAAAAACACATTGGTTATTGACAACACAAACCGTCTTGTGTTATTCTATAAATGACAACAGATTGCAAACGCATGTAAACACCAACATTGTGTGATGCATCCCAAACACATCACACAGGCAATCATACCACCATTCACCACACGGAAATGTTCATGCGTTTCATCTACTGTTGTCACAGAAATCAAATACCACCGCATAAAAACCATGGCGAACACCTGCATGAAACAAACGTGCATCCGCAGCATATATGCTTATACATTATACGTTCGCTATGTGTCCACGTTTTATGCGGTGGTATTTTTTTTATTGGTATATGCCGTGGTATTGAATAAACGTACATATGTGTCGATGATATATGTATTTATCTATTGATGTGTATTGTGGTGTGTTCATGGGTTGTTATATTGATAAACCACGGATGATACGATTAACATCAACAATCGAACATCTGTTTGTTTTAATCTTCTATGATGCCACGTGGCAGCACCCATAAATGAACATATGTTCATACGACCGCATCATCTCGTGAAATTCATTTATTTGCGTTGTACGGTGGTTTTCACATATGGGGTATACAAATATACCACCGTGGATATAAACACACCGTATAAACGATTTAAATCAATTCTGTGGTGGTTTTTACTGTTTATATATATGATTTTGTCCACGGATTTTTACATTTGTATATATCTATATATATATGTCCACGGTATTTTACATAT
>OGFX01000127.1_pt1 | contig 45617 bp, 44 predicted proteins | sample 1571011 | NCBI WGS metagenome assembly OGFX01 (sample SAMEA2582035, study PRJEB24529) | metagenome | biome: Human gut stool | place: China | collected 2011
TAGGGAGGGGGGATTCGAAACACCCCTCCCTACCTCTGGCCCGCGCGGAGCGCAAAGCCATTTGACCGAAAGAAAAAACCCGCCCCGCGCCACCAGCGCGAGAACCAGCTCAAAGAAAAAACCAGCCCTACGCTCTGGCCTGCGCGGAGCGCAAAAGCCATTTGACCAAAAGAAAGAACACAAATCCGCGCCGTCGGCGCGCAAAGAAAGTAACGGATTTTACGATAATACAAGAAGTATAAGGAGGCCCACTATGTCCAACATCGTCATCATCGGCTCCGGCCCGGCGGGGGTATCCGCCGCGCTGTACACTGCCCGTGCGGGGGTGGACACCACCGTCCTCACCCGGGGGCCGGGTGCGCTTGACCGTGCAGAGCTTATCCAGAACTACTACGGCTTCGCCGCCCCCATCTCGGGTGCGGAATTGGAGCGTCAGGGCATCGAGGGAGCTAAGGCTGTGGGCGTCAAATTTGTGACCACCGAGGCCGTGGGTCTGACCTATACCGATAAACTCACTGTAGAAACCCTCGATGGAGATTACCCGGCGGACGCTGTTATCCTCGCCACAGGTGCTTCGCGGGCGACGCCCCGCATCCCGGGGCTGGCGGGCCTCGAGGGCCACGGCGTCAGCTTCTGCGCCACCTGCGATGCCTTTTTCTATCGGGGCAAAGATGTGGCCGTGGTCGGCAGCGGCGAATACGCCCTGCATGAGGTGCAGGCGCTCCTGCCGGTGGCGGCCAGCGTCACCCTCCTGCTGGATGGTGCGCCGCCGGCGGCAGAGTTTCCGCCGGAGGTGGCTGTCCGGCCTGAAAAAATCGACGCCATCCTCGGCGAGCAGAAAGTCACCGGCGTCCAGCTGTCCGGCGGCGATGTGGTGGAGCTGGCGGGTGTGTTTGTGGCTCTGGGCGTTGCGGGCAGTACGGCGCTGGCCCGGAAAATCGGTGCCGCTGTGGAGAACGGCCGCATCGTGACAGATGAAAAAATGCAGACCACCGTCCCCGGCCTCTACGCCGCCGGAGACTGCACCGGCGGGCTTTTGCAGGTGGCGAAGGCCGTCTATGAGGGCGCTCTGGCAGGCACCGAAGCCGCCAAAGCGCTGCGGAAGGGGTGATTTAAGATGCCGGAGATCCTGCCTATCTCTAAATGCAGCGAGCACCGCCAGTGTCTCGCCTGTGCCTTCCCCTTCTGGGACAAGCTGACCGCCGAGCAGCAGGAGATGCTCTGCCGCACCACCCGCCTGGTGCGCTATCGCAAAGGCGAGCGGGTCCACAGTCCGGTGGAGAACTGCGTGGGCATCCTGCTGCTGCGCACCGGCCAGTTCCGGGCGTATCTTCTCTCCGACGATGGCCGGGACGTGACCCTCTACCGTCTCTTTGGCGGCGAGATCTGCATCCTCTCCGCCTCCTGCGTTATGGACTCGGTGAACTTTGACCTCTACATCGACGCCGAGGAGGACACCGAGGCCTACTGCATCAGCGCAGGCGTCTTCCGCAGTCTCATGCAGCAGAATGTGGAGGTGCGGTGCTTCGCCTACCAGATGACCGCTGAGCGCTTCTCCGACACCATGTGGACGATGCAGCAGATCCTCTTCATGAGCGCCGACCGGCGGCTGGCTATCTTCCTTGCGGACGAGCTTGCCAAGACCGGCGGCGACGATGTCCGCCTGACCCAGGACCAGATGGCAAAGTACATGGGTTCCGCCCGCGAGGTGGTGAGCCGCCTGCTGAAATACTTCGCCGGTGAGGGCATCGTGAAGCTCTACCGTGGCGGCGTGACCGTGACGGATAAGGACAGGCTGACGAAGATAGCACACGGAGAGTAAAAAATGACGCCGTGCATTGCACGGCGTCATTTTTGGTGTTTGTTTCGCCACTGTTCCACGTCTGCCCACTCGGCGCGGCCTACCATATAATCGAGGCTCACCTGATAATAGTCTGCCAGTGTGATGAGGTGGTGGGTGGGTATCTCCTGCACACCCAGTTCGTATTTTGCATATTGTTGCTGCGTTGTGTTGAGGATTTTTCCGACATCCTTCTGTGTAAGGTCGGCATCCTCCCGCAGGTCGCGCAGGCGTCCATAGTAATACATCGTAAGCCCTCCTGAGAGGAACTATACTTGACATCTGATAAGATGTATTGACTTTACGCCTTATCGGATGTATTATAGGAATAAGAAGACCGGTTTATTCAAAAATAAGGAGGTAGAACGATGAAAGCTGAATTGATTAGCACGATTGTAGGCGCGGCAGCTTGTGCAGCGGCAGGCGCAGCGAAAGGGGCCAGTATCGGCATTGCCGTCGGTGGCCCCATCGGTGCAATCGCAGGCACGATTCCCTGTGCGATTGCAGGCGGTGTGATTGGTGCTTTGGGTGGTAATAACGTAGGCCATCGTATTGACGAGCGTTGAATGATAGTGAAACTCAAATAAGCGAAAAAAGGCCGTTGCTCGACATAATATATGTCAAGCAACGGCTTTTTCTTTACAGAAATAAAATTTATTCAAAATGATTGACAATCTTCGATGTGTACGCTATTATGTACATAAGGGGGCGATAACATGACCACGACGAACATCACGAATTTCCGCAAAAATGCGTTCAACTATGTGGAGCAGACCATCAAGTACAATGAGCCGCTCAGCATCAGCACGAAGGACGGCGACGCCGTTCTGCTGAGTGCGGAAGACTACAGCGGCCTGATGGAGACGCTGTATCTGGTTTCAGTACCCGGCATGAGGGAAAAAATCATGGACGGCCTGAAACAGCCTCTGGACGAATGTCTGGATGAAGACGCAGTGGAGTGGTAAATGTATAAAATCGTCTACACCAAAGCAGCGGCGAAGGATGTTCCGAAGCTGAAATCTGCCCACCTGGCAGATAAAGCGAAGGCTCTGCTAGATATTATCCGGGATGACCCTTTCCAGAAACCGCCGCCCTATGAAAAACTGGTCGGAGATTTGAACGGCGCGTACAGCCGCCGTATCAATTTGCAGCACAGACTAGTCTATCAGATCTATGAGGAAGAAAAGACCATCAAAATTCTGAGTCTCTGGACTCACTACGAGCGATAAAAAATGCCATCGTGCTTAGGCACGATGGCATTTTTGCTGTTAATGGGAATTACCCTTTGCACCCCTGCTCTTCCCAGTCGCCGAAGTCGGAGACGTCGGCGATCTTAGTCGGGTCGAACTTGCCGTTTTCGTCCTTGGGGGCGACGGCGGGGCCGGCCTCCACGGGGTTCGGGTTCGGAGCCTCGGGGTCACAGACCGGGCGCTTCTCGCTCAGATCGGGCAGGGTCACAGGCTCTGCGGCCTCAGCGGGCGCTGCCTCCGTCTCAGGGGCGGCGGGCTCCTCAGCGGGAGCGGTCTCTTCTGCCGGTGCGGCGGCTTCGGCCTCTGCCCTGGCCTCACCCTCGGCGTATGCCTCGGCGGTCTTGGCGGCCTCTGCGTCGTCCTTTTCGGCTTCCTCGGGGAACTCGATGGATTCGATGATGGGTGCGGCCTTCTCGTTCAGGAGCTTGTCCATGATGACGATAGCGGCACCGGTGGCCGCCACAGCGGCGGCAGTACCCAGAATGCGGAAGATTGCTTTCATGCCATGACCTCCTTGGTTATGTTGTAGTTAGGAGAAGGTGACAACATCGTTCAGCGGCTTCTCGGCAGGCTCCACCGACAGTGCGGTGAGCACCGGGCCTTTGCCGCGGTAGATGTTATGGAACTTATAGCCGACCTTTGCGGTCACTTTGACCCATGCCCGCTGCTCGAGGGCCTTGTAGCCGTCGTAGCTGCAGGGGAAGCCCACGAACTGGATGTCCTGTACGCAGCAGGTCATGGCGAACCGGCCCGGCACGAAACTGTTCTTGCCGGCACGGTTGGTCTGGCAGACCTGTGCGAGGAACTTGACGGTCTTGCCCGCGTACTTCTGGGGCTCGTCCTGACAGTCCATATACCAGATGCCGTAATCGTCGTCCGGGATGTCGATGACCGGGGCGTTGATGTCGAAGGGCAGCGGGTCGGGGATGTCGTCGTAAGCCACGCTGCCGTCCTTGAACTCGTAGGCGATGTCACACTTGCGGGATGCCTGACGCACCAGCTTGTGCAGCTCCTGACGGGCGGCGTCGTTGTTGACGGCCTCGGCGCGGTTGAAGACGATGAGCTCACTGCGGGCGATCTTGTCCAGCATCAGCGCACGCATGGAGTTGTCGCGGGCGTAGGTCAGCGCGGTGGTGCCGTCGGCGGTGGCGATGCACTGATAGACGATCCAGTTTTCGGGCAGATTGTTTGCCAGATCCTGCAGCATCCACATACCGTTATACTCGATGACCACGCGGCCTGCGTCGGCCTCCCTGGCCAGCTTTGCGAGGTTCTGGGGGTTCAGCTCGGCCTTGTCCTCGAGGTTGTAGAGGGTCACGCCGGGGAAGGCGAACTTCTTCTCATTGTACTCTTCTTCGCCCTCCTCGCAGACCAGCAGAAGGGTCTTGTCGCCGGAGTCGAAGTTGGGGTCTTCAAAGGTCTCCTGAATGAACTTGGTCTTGCCGCTCTCGAGGAAGCCCACAAACAGGCATACCGGGATCTCATTTGCCATAATCTTTTATCCTTTCAGGGTCGGGGCCGATCAGCAGCCGAACAGTGCGGCGATGGCCTTTTCATCCAGCTTGGAGCCGATGACCACCAGCTTGCCGCCGACGTCTGCACCGCGTGCGCGGACTTCCCACTCGCCGGGAACGTAGTCGAACTCCAGCCAGCCGTCTGCACCGCCGTCCACGATGCCCTTGGAGCGGAGGATCATGCCGTAATTGCCGGTGTCCAGCTCGGTGAGGGCGTGCTCAATGTCAGCCTTGGAGAACTTCTTGGCCGTCTCGACGCCCCAGCTGGTGAAGACCTCATCGGCGTCGTGGTCATGATGATGGTGATGATGATGGCCGCAGCAGCAATGCTCGTCGTGGTCATCATGGTCGTGGTGGTGATGATGCTCATGCTCGTCTTCATCATCGTCATCGTGGTCATGGTGATGGCCGCAGCAGCAATGCTCATCATGGTCATCATCGTGGTCATGGTGATGATGGTGTTCGTGCTCCTCTTCCTCGTCCTCGTGGGCGTGCTCTGCGTTAGCCTTGGCAGCCATGGCGATCAGCTCGGCCTTGAAGTCGTCCTTGGTGGACATGGCCTTCAGGATCTGCTCGCCGGTCAGGGCGTCCCAGGCAGTGGTGACGATGGTGGCGGTGGGGTTCTTCTCACGCAGCATGGCCACAGCGGCGGCGATCTTTTCCTCGGTGGCGTTCTGGGTGCGGCTCAGGATGATGCAGCTTGCGTGGCTGATCTGGTCGTCGTAGAACTCACCGAAGTTCTTCATATACATCTTGACCTTGTTGACATCGGCCACGGTAACGAAGCTGCTCAGCTGAACATCCAGATGCTCGGCCACGCCCTCGACAGCGCGGGTCACGTCGGACAGCTTGCCGACGCCGGAGGGCTCGATGACGATGCGGTCGGGGTGGTACTGCTCCACCACCTGCTGCAGAGCGGCGCGGAAATCGCCCACCAGAGAGCAGCAGATGCAGCCGGCGTTCAGCTCATTGATCTGGATGCCGGACTCCTTCAAAAAGCCGCCGTCGATGCCGATCTCGCCGAACTCGTTCTCGATGAGCACGACCTTCTGGCCTGCAAAGGACTCTTTGATGAGCTTCTTGATAAGGGTGGTCTTACCGGCGCCAAGGAAGCCGGAGAAAATATCGATCTTGGTCATAGTCTGAAATGCCTCTTTCTTTTATGCAGACGCCGCAAAGGCGCTGCCCAGCAGGCCCGTCGGGCCTTACAAGCAGTCCGGGCCGCTGAGTGCTGACCCGTAAAATTCCTACACTCCTATTATAACAAGGCTGTCAATGGCAAACCGGCCTTTTTGATGAGAAATTTGTAACATTTTTTGCAATTTGCTTGCGTTTTCGGGCGGCAGGACCAAAATGAACCCTGCGAATTGCATTCTGTGCCCCGGAATGATACAATAAGGGACAGCAAACCATCGCCGCCGGACGTTTTTCCGGCAGAATAAAGAAAGAAGGCTTTTTGACATGAGCATGAATACTGTTCCCGAGCGTCTGGCCGCCCTGCGCGAGGCCATGAAGGCAAACGGCGTGGACGTCTACCTCATCCCGGTGGGAGACCCGCACGCCAGCGAGTATATGCCCGACCACTACACTGCCCTGACCTACTTCTCCGGCTTCCACGGCGAGAACTCCAACTTCGTCGTCACCATGACCGAGAGCGCTGTCTGGGCCGATGGCCGTTACTTCGTGCAGGCCGAGAAGGAGATCGCTGGCACGGAGATCCAGCTGATGCGGATGGGCGAGCCGGGCGTGCCGACCGCCGAGCAGTACTGCGGCAAAGTCCTGCCCGAGGGCGGCAAGCTGGGCCTCTGCGGCCTGACTGCTTCCTGCGGTCTGGTGCGCAGCCTGCAGAAAGAGCTGGACGCCAAGAAAGGCACCATCAAGCTGCTGGACCTCGAGGACGAGCTGTGGACGGAGGGCCGTCCCGCCCTGCCCGCCACCCCGGCATGGCTCCTGCCGAAAGAGTACGCAGGCTTCTCCCCCGCCGAGAAGCTGGGCCAGCTGCGTGCGAAGCTCTCTGAGCTGGGCTGCACCGCACAGCTGGTGGGCAAGCTGGACAATCTGGCATGGCTGCTCAACCTCCGCGCCATGGACATCCAGTGTACCCCTTATGCCATGGCTTACTGCTATGTGACCCCGAATAAGGCGACCCTCTTCATCAACACCGCCCGCGTCAGCGCCGAGGCTGCCGCGGAGCTGAAGGCAAACGGCGTGGAGCTGGCCGAGTACGACGATGTGCTCACCGTCCTCGCCGCCCAGACCGAAGAGCAGACCGTTCTGGCCGACCCCGTTTCCGTCAACTACGCCGTCTACCAGACCCTGCAGGCCAACCCGGCTCTGACCGTCAAGGACGAGGCCGACCCCCTGCTGCCCATGAAGGGCGTCAAGAACGAAGTCGAGCTGGCTCACACCCGCGAAGCTCACATCCGCGACGGCGTGGCTATGGTGCGCTTCCAGATCGAGCTGGAGAACCGTCTGGCTGCCGGCGAAGAGCTGACTGAGCTGACCATCGACGAGATCCTCCACAAGTACCGCAGCGCACAGGACAAGTTCCTGACTGAGAGCTTCGGCACCATTGCAGCTTACGGCCCCAACGCCGCCATGATGCACTACCACGCCACCGAGGAAGACCACGCAAAGCTCGAGAAGAAGGGCTTCTTGCTGGTGGACAGCGGCGCGACCTATATGGACGGCACCACCGACATCACCCGCACCTACCCGCTGGGTGAGCTGACGGAGGACGAGCGCCTGTTCTACACCTGGACTTTACAGTGCCATATCGACATCGCCCGGGCTGTCTGGCTGGACTACTGCGACGGCCATATGCTGGACACCATTGCCCGTGAGCCGCTGTGGCGCCACCTCATCAACTACCGCTGCGGCACCGGTCACAGCGTCAGCCACGTGGGCAACGTCCACGAAGGCCCCCACGCCCTGAACGGCCGCAACACCACCGTCTTCAAGCCGGGCATGATCGTCACCGACGAGCCGGGCGTCTATGAGGGCGGCGTCGTGGGCATCCGCATCGAGAATGAGCTGGAGTGCTACCACAAGGCATCCAACCAGTACGGCGAGTTCCTGGCATTCCGCCCCATCACGTTCGTGCCGATCGCCACCTCCCCCATCGTCCCGGGCGTTTTGAGCCGCGACGAGCTGGATTGGCTGAACGCCTACCACCGCGAGGTCTTCGAGAAGCTGGCTCCCCGCCTGACCGAGGACGAGCGCGACTGGCTGGCTAAGAAGTGTGCCGCCATCGGAGCGTAAATAAAAAAGCGGGAGGCCCCGCAGGGGCCTCCCGCTTTTCTTTAGGATGAGATCTCTGCCTTGTGCTCTTTCCAGTAGGCTTTCGCCTCGTCGATGACCTTCTTGAAGGGGCCGGAGGGGTAAGTGCTCTCGGCGATGTCGATGAGGAATTTGTAGAGCTGGGGCCGCACCTGCTCATACATCCCAAGCCGGGTGTAGAGGTCCTTGTAGTAGTGGAACACCTGGATCTTGTTCTGCACCAGAGTGGCAGGCTTTATCTGGGTGTGGCAGATGCTCTGAGGGTTCTGGACGTAGTAGTAGCCGGGCTGCGGGATGGACGCAAAGACTTCGGCGTACTGGATATACTGCATGTTGAACACGAGGTCTTCGGCCCAGCGCATCTCGCTGGTAAAGCGGATGTCGTGCCGGGTGAGGATGTCGCGGCGGTAGAGCTTGTTCCAGAGCACGCTGTAAAAGTAAGAGGCGGGCTTATCCATCAGGCGGCGGGCGAAGGTGTCCTTGTCGTAGACGCCCTCGGGCAGGAAACCGTATTCCCGGTTCTCCGGCGGGCGTGCAACGTGCATGACGCCGAGGTCGTCCTGGATCTTTTCCAGCACCTGTTCCGGCTTTGACGCCCCGGCGGGGATGACCATGGTGTAGGGCGAGATGACGAGGTCGGCACCGGTCTTCTCTGCCGCCTCCACCAGCCGGGCCGTGTAGTCCGGGGCGATGTAGTCATCGCTGTCCACGAACTGGACGTACTTGCCGCCGGCAAGCTTCAGGCCGAGGTTCCGGGTGTCGGACACGCCGGAGTTTGCCTTGTCCACCAGCAGGATGCGGCTGTCCTTTTTGCGGAACTCCTCGCAGACGGGCAGGCTCTTATCTTTGGAGCCGTCGTTGATGACGATGAGCTCGAGGTTCTTGTACTCCTGCCCGCAGATGCTTTCGAGGCAGCGGCTCAGGTGGCTCTGGGCATTGTACACAGGGACGATGATGCTGACGAAAGGCATTTCCATAGCAGTTTCTCCTTTTGCTTTCTTCTGTTTTTATAGCAATGATACTCCCGCCGGGCCGAAAAAGCAAGCGCCGGCGGCAGGCCCGAAAGGGGGCTTCGGAATGATATTTCATATCGCGGTGTGCAGCCCGGACAGCGTCCTCCGCAGCCGGGTGGAGCGGCAGTGTCTCGACTATTATGCCCGGCGGGACGACGCCTGCATCATCGAGCAGCTGGACAGCCCGGAGGCCCTGCTGGCCCGGGACGACGCCGGGGAGCGGTACGAGCTGTACCTCATTGAGCTGCCGTCCACGGCAGCCGCCGCGTCGCTGCGGGCAGCGGCTGCACTCCGCAGCCGGGGGCGGCGCAGCCCGCTGGCTTTTCTGGCCCACACGCCCGCCCACGCCTACAGCGCCTACCGGGTGGACGCCATGCAGTATTTATTGCTGCCTGTCCCGCCGGAACAGCTGGACGCTCTGCTGGCCCGGGCCACCGAGCCGGAGTACGGCCCGGCCATCCCGGTAGCCACGGCGTCGGGTCTGCGGGTGCTGCCCTTCGCGGACATCGAATACCTCGAGTGTACCCATCATGTGGTGCATTTCCATCTCGCCAGCGGCGAGGATGTGCCGTCCCTGTCCGTCCGGGTGCCGTTCGCGCAGGTGGCACAGCCGCTTTTGGCGGATGAGCGCTTCGTCCAGCTCCACCGCTCCTATGTGGTCAATCTGGCGGCGGTGTCCCAGCTGACGGCGGGCGAGTTCTGGATGCAGAGCGGCGCACGGGTCCCTGTCCCCCGCGGGCGGGAGCCTGCGGCCCGCACGGTGCTGAAAGATTATCTGGAAAAGCAGTTCCGATAAAGCAATGGGGAGGCCCGGAAGGGCCTCCCCATTGCTTTATAATTTTGTCCAGTCCAGCTGCGTCCAATCCGTTATGTACTGGTCGGCGAGGCGCTGCAATTCGGGCTGATCGGCGGCGCTGGTCTCATCCTCGATGTCGATGAGGTAAAAGCCGCACTGCCTGGCCGTACGGGTGGCGTAGACAGCGTCCTCGCAGACAACGGCGTCGGCGGGTTCGCTGCCGCCCAGCCGCTCGAGGACTTCGTGGAACACCTCGGGGTGAGCCTTGCTCTTCGCGCCCTGCGCGGTGTAGAAGAACTCGAAATAGTCTGCGACGCCCAGCCGGGTGAGCACCTCTTCGCACTGCTCTGCCCAGGTGTTGGAGCAGATGCACATCCGCACGCCCTCGGCTTTCAGCCGGGCCAGCATCTCCCGGACGCCGGGCTTCAGCTCAACTTTTTTGTACAGGTCCCGGATGACCTGCCGCATGGCAGGCTCGTAGTCCCGGAGGGTCAGGGGCAGATCGTAGGTGCGGATGAGATACTCCGCGCCCTCCACCATCCCCATGCTCAGAAGAACATCGTGGATGCCGGGTCTTGCGGTGCGGCCATAGCGGCGGAGCAGCTCCAGCGGTGCGCCCTGCCACACCACGGTCATGCTGTCGGTGAGGGTGCCGTCCATGTCGAAAATCCATTGCTTGCGGTGCATCTGTCGTCCTCCTGAATCGTTCTGGCAAAGTGAATTTATTATAGCACATTTTTTGTTACAAAAACAGAGAGAAATCTCCCGGGAAATATGCTATAATCTAGGCAAAACCGGAACACATCAAAGGAGGCAGAAAACATGGCGCAGAACAACACCCCCGTAAAGGCGCTGGTGCTGGCGGGCGGGGGCGCCCGCGGCAGCTATCAGGTGGGCGTCTGGCGGGCGCTGACCGAGCTGGGCTGGCGGCCCCAGATCATTACGGGTACCAGCGTCGGCAGCCTGAACGGCGCCATGTTCGCCCTCGACCTCTATGAGACGGCCCGGGATATGTGGCTGACCATCCGCAGCCAGGATGTGATGGAGCTGCCCGCCGAGGATGCGCCGCTTTCTGAGCTGCACGCATTCCTCAAAGACGCTGTGACCCAGGGGGGCATGGACGTCACTCCGCTGGAAGAGATCGTCGAGCGGGTGCTGGACGAAGAGAAACTCCGCAAAAGCCCCATCCGGCTGGGCCTTGTGACCGTGGAGCAGAAGACCCTCAAGGCCCGGGAGCTTCCGCTGGAAGACATCCCCGAGGGGAAGGTGAAAGACTACCTGCTGGCTTCGGCAGCCTGCTTCCCGGCCCTGCGGGCCCACACCATCGACGGGGTGTCTTACCTCGACGGCGGCTACCGGGACAATATGCCCACCGCGCTGGCCCAGAAGATGGGTGCAGAAGAGCTGGTCTGTGTGGACCTGGAGGGGGTGGGCATCACCCGCCCCAACCGCACCGGCCTGCCCACCACCCTCATCCGAAGCTACTGGGAGCTGGGCGACATCCTCCGCTTCGAGCCCGCCACTGCCCGGCGGAACATCGAGCTGGGCTACCACGATACATTGCGGGCCTTCGGGCGGCTGCGGGGCTGCGCCTACGCTGTGGACAGCGGGGCTGAGAGCAGCGCGGATGCCGCCGCATTCCATGCGGCCTTCGAGGCCGTCCAGAAGGACGTGCGGGAAAAGCACCCCTCCACCCTGACGGCAGACGCTGCTCTCCTGCTGGCGAAACTCTCGGATGCAGAGCTTGCCCCGCTGGAAGCCGTGGCTGAGGACGTGGGCGTAGACCCCGCCCCCTACTACACCACCCGTACTTTGGGAGAAGCTTTCCTTGCAAAATGCGACTTCGAGCGCCTCAGGAGCTTCGAGCCGCTGTTCGAGGGTGAAGCAGGCCCGGCGCAGGCCGCGCGGGCCGCTCTGCTGCCCAACACCTTTTTGCAGGCACTGGTCTGCCGGGCGCTGACCGGCAGAGTGCCGCCGGAGGAGATGGAAACATGAAGGTATATAAGGGCTTTACCGCATCGCCCGGCCTCGTGCTGGGTCAGGTCAGCCGGCTGGACCGCCCGCCGCTGGTGTTCGGCGAGGGGCCTTTCCACCCCGAACAGGAAAAGCAGGCGCTGGAAGACGCCATCAAGGTCGCTCAGCAGGAGCTGGACGAGATGGCAGGCCGCGCCGCGCCCTCGGAGCAGGCCATCTTCCTGTTCCAGAGCATGATGCTGGAAGACGAGGGCTTCATGAATGAAGTGGCTTTCCAGATAAAGGCCGGCGTCGGTGCCGCCGAGGCGATGGACCGTGTGGGCCGCCGCTACGCCGCCCAGCTGGCCGCCATGAAGGACAACGCCTACATGCAGCTGCGGAGCGTGGACATCCTCGACGTGACCCAGCGCATCACCAACATCCTCTGCCACCGGATCCGCAGCTGGCTGGCCCTCGACCACCCGGTCATCCTTGCGTCTGACCTGCTCATGCCCACCGATCTGTTCAGCGTCCCGGCGGGCCGCATCCTCGGCCTCATCACCGCCGAGGGCAGCGGCCAGAGCCATGCGGCCATCATCGCCCGCTCGCTGAACATCCCGGGCATCACCCAGGTGGGCGAAGATTTCCTGAAAGACTGCGACGGCCGCGAGGTCATCCTGAACGCCACCGAGGGCGAGTGCATCCTTGACCCGGATGCCGCCGCCCGGCAGAGCGCCATCACCTGCATCTGCGAGATGCAGCGCCAGAACAAGGAGCTGAACGCCCAGCTTGAGCTGCCCAACCGCACCCGGGACGGCGAGGAGTTCGAGCTTCTGGCCAACTGCTTCGGCCCCGAGGACGTGGGGACCGCGATGGAGTCCGGCGCGTCCGGCGTGGGCCTGCTGCGCAGCAGTTACATGATGATGCCCGGCCATGCCATGGACGAGCAGGAGCAGTATCTGTTCTACACCTCCTGCCTCGCTGCCGCCAAGGGAAAGATGGTGACGGTGCGCACCTTCGACTTCGGTGCTGACCGCACCATGGCCGACGCCTATCAGGGCGTCCAGTCCTCCAAGCTGGGCCTGCGGGGCATCCGCAGCAGCCTGCGCAATATGCCCCAGATGGCAGTTCAGATCTGCGCCCTCATGCGTGCCGCCGCAAAAGGCCCGCTGCGGGTCATGTTCCCCATGGTGACGAACATCGAGGACTGGGATTCCGCCATGCAGGTGGTAGACTACTGCCGCCGCAAGCTCGCCGAGCGGGGCGTGGAGTTCGAGCCTGACGTCCCCTTCGGCGTCATGCTCAGCGTACCCGCCGCCTGCCTGACGGCAGAGGACTTCACGGCCCACGGCTGCCGGTTCTTCGTTATCGGCACCAACGATCTGACCCAGTACACCCACGCGGTGAGCCGGGAACTGGCCATTGCCGAGCACTACTATCGCCCCGCCAGCCCGGCCATGAAAAAGCTCATCGCCATGGTGGTGGACGCCGCCAGGAAAGCGGACATCCCCGTCACCATCTGCGGCCTCGCCGTCGGCAATGCCGTCAACGCGACCCAGTATCTCCGCCTCGGACTGCGCAGCTTCTCCATGAGCCCGCAGAACCTGCTGACCATCAAAAAGGCCCTGCGGGATGCGGAGGCGAAATAAACCGTGCCATTGACAGGTTGAAGTTGATATAGTACAATGTACTATGAAAAGGAGATGATGGTATGGCATTCTCGATTCGGTTATCGGAAGAAGAACGGCAGCTGGCCGACAGCTATGCAAAGCTCCATTCCATGTCGATGGGCGAAGCATTCAAGCGGGCGCTGTTCGACAAAATCGAAGAGGATTATGACATTACCGCCGCAGAGGAAGCCTACGGCGAGTATCAGCGCAGCGGAAAGAAGAGCCGCCCGGTGGGTGAGTTCTGGAAGGAACTCGACTTATGAAATACCGGGTGGAAACGACGCCGCGATTTGAAAAGGAATTTCGCAAATTAGACCGCTATACCCAGCGGATGCTGAAAGCGTGGATAGACAAAAACCTCGTGGACTGCACTGACCCACGCGCCCACGGCAAGGGCCTGACGGCCAACCGGAGCGGACAGTGGAGGTATCGCATTGGAGATTACCGTCTGCTCTGCCTCATTGAGGATGAAGAGCTGGTGATCCTGGCTTTGACAGTAGGCCATCGGCGTGAAGTGTATCAGAACTGAATACAGCAAAACGGCGTCCCACCTCGGCGGGACCCCATTTCTCATGTCAGAACTTATTCGAGGTTCCCCGTCAGGGTCATGACGGCAGAGACAACGGCCAGCGGGGCCGTCTCACAGCGGAGGATGCGGGGGCCGAGGCCGACGGTCTTTGCGCCGGCTTTTGCGGCCATCTCGGCTTCCTCGGCGGCGAAGCCGCCCTCTGCGCCGGTGATGATGGCGATCTTCAGCTTTTCGCCATCGGCGGGCGTGGCCTCAGCCAGCAGCTGGCGCAGGGGTGCGCCGCCGCACTCGTAGCAGAAGAGCACGAGGTCATACTGGTCGAGGCTGCGGCAGACGGCCCCGAAGTTGGGCAGCGGAAGGGCCACATCCGGCAGTACGCCCCGGCCGCACTGCTTGGCGGCTTCAAAGGCGATGCGGTTGTAGCGCTCGTTTTTCTGCTCTTCCTTCTTGGGCGCGGCCACGCAGTAGCGGCTGAAAAACGGGATGAAGTGGTCACAGCCCAGCTCGACGCCGTGGCGGATGACCTGCTCCAGCTTGTCCTGCTTGGGATAACCCACCAGCAGGGTGACGTCTACGGTGGGTTCTGCGACGCTGGGGTAGCCCGGCTCCACGCTGAACTCCACCGTCTCGTCGCCGAAACCGGTAATGGTGGCAGTATACTCGACGGCGCTGCCGTCGCAGAGGATGACGATGTCCCCCAGCTTGCCCCGCATCACGCGGGAGAGATGGTGGGCGTCGGCCCCCCGCAGCACGGCGGTGCCGTCGGAAATTTCAGTGGTAAAATAACGGTGCGGCATGGTTCCTCCTTGAGCGTCCTTGCCCTCTCCGTCATTGCTCACGCAATGCCACCTCTCCCAAAGGGAGAGGCTTTTGCCTGCCCGTTACGTCTTTGGCTCTCCCTTTGGGAGAGCTGGACGCGAAGCGGCCTGAGAGGGCAAGCCCGTTAAAAATTTTACGCTTTTTTGCAGACGATGCACTCCCAGCCGCGCTTCTCCTTCACTTCCAGCACAGCGAGGCCGGCGGCTTCCAGCGCAGCGATGACCTCATCCTTCCGGCTGTCGATGATGCCGCTGGCGATGAAGACGGCGTCGTCGGCCATCAGGCCGGGAACGGCGGGGGCCAGGGACATGATGGCGTTAGCCACGATGTTGGCTGTGATGATGTCGTACTTGCCGCTGGCCTTGTCGGACAGATCGCCCACGAGGACGGTCAGCTTGTCGGCCACGCCGTTGAGGGCGGCGTTCTCGCCGGCGGTGCGGACGGCCACGGGATCGATGTCCACGCCCTCAGCCACGGCTGCGCCCAGCTTGAGGGCCGCGATGGCGAGGATGCCGCTGCCGGTGCCGATGTCCAGCACCCGCTCGCCGCCCTTGACCCGCTCGTCCAGCACTTCGAGGCAGAGGTTGGTGGTCTCATGGCCGCCGGTGCCGAAAGCAAGGCCCGGGTCGAGGATGAGCTTGACGCGGTCGGTATCATAGTCCTGCCAGGACGGCACGATGGCGAGGCGCTGGCCCACGTCCATCGGGTGGTAGTATTTGCGCCAGCCGTTCTGCCAGTCCTCCTGCTCCACCCCCTCGGTCTCGGAGGTGTAGGGGATGCCTGCGGCCTCCATCCGGGCCGCGATGAGGGCCAGCGTCTCCACCGGCGAAGCGCCCGGCTCGAGGTACATGTGGATGATGACGGTGTCCCGGGGCTTGTCCAGCAGCTCCTGCTCGATGAGGTCCACGTGGGCGATCTGCTCCACCTGTTCCTCGATGTCGCTGTAGTCTTCGATATAAATGCCGCCCTCCGCGATCATGGTGGCCACGGCCTCAGCGGCCTCGGCGTCGGCTTTGGATACGGTCAGGCGAATATCAGTCCATTCCATAAGGATGCTCCTTCCGTGTATTGGGGATATACTGTCTTTATAGTACCCGATTCCGGCCCGGGATGCAAGCTCTCGGGCCGAAAGATGCCCGAAAAGGCTTTCTTTTTTCCCGGCAGTATGTTAATATGGTGTTGTACCCGGACTGGGTCCGGGCGGCTTCCTGCCGGAAGCGCCCGCCGCATCGTTCCCCAAAGGAGGAATTATCGTATGTTTTTGGGAATGGATATTTACAGCTGGATCGCTGCTATCGTCATCGCGCTCATCGTCACATTCCTTCCGATCACGCTGCCGTTCAAGATCGTTCTCGCCATGGTGGCCATGGCCTGCTTCTATTTTGGACGCAAGTATTATCACAACCATAAGAACGGCGGGGCAAAGACGCCCAGCATGAGCTCTGCCGAGAGCGAGGCACTGGCCTCCGGCATCCTGAAAGCCCTCGGCGGCAAGGATAATATCGCCAAGGTGGACTACTGCGCCACCCGCCTCCGCTTTGAGGTACACAGCTACGCCTCCGTGGACGAGGCCGCTGCCAAGGCCGCAGGCGCAGAGGGCGTCATCCGCCCGGCCAAGAACGCCTGCCAGGTGGTCATCAAGGGCGATGTGCAGGCTGTGTACGATGCCCTGCGCAAGCAGCTGTAACGAAGAAGCCGTTTTCTTACGCAAACAGCTTCTCAAACACCGCCGGGAACGGGCCGCTGCGCCCGGCCCGGCGGTATTTTTATCGGAAAGGAATTTTGATATGAAGCCCCAGACCTTTACGTGGAAGAAACTCACCGCCGACGAGCTGACGCGGGTGTATCTGGACGAGATGCGCCGCGACTTCCCGCCCAGCGAGCTGAAACCCCTGAGCATGATACTGAACAGTGAAGCCGTCGGCATGGCCCACACCTGGGGCGTGTTCGAGGGGGAGACGCTGGTGTCCTATCTGCTGATGGTGCAGCCTATGGGCTGTGAAGTGAGCCAGCTGGACTACTTCTCCGTCCTGCCCGCCTACCGCAGCACCGGCATTGGCGCACGTCTGCTGGCCGCTCTGCCCGCCCACGAGGAGGGCGCAAAGGCCATCCTCATCGAGGCCGAGTGTCCCGAGAAGGCCGACGACGAGGCCATGGCCGTCCGGCGTCTGGGCTTTTATGCCCGTTGCGGGGCCGTTGACACCGGCTGGACGGAGCATCTTTTTGACGCATGGTTCCGGGTGCTGGTCCTGCCTGCCGAGGGGGAGACGCTGGATGCGGAGACGGCCAACAGAGAGCTGGCCGACTGCTACAGCCGGGTGATGGGCGCGGACAAGTGGCGCAGATATGTCCAGCTCTACCGCCCGGACGGCACGGAAGAGAGATTCTGATTCGATCATAGAGTCTGAAAGGCTGCTTTACGTTCTGTGAAGCAGCCTTTTTTGCACCCTTCAGCGGGCGGGATGCACAAACGAACGTGCAGATTTTTGACAGTTTGACCGGGAATGTAAAATCGAGTGTCCTGTTTTCCACACCGACTTTACCAGAGGATAACAGCAGCGCAAAAACACCGCACAAAGCTTTACCTGCATTTTGCGCCGCCATGGTCGCAGCCGGATGGGCGGTGCGCTACAATAAAGGCGTCCCAAGAGAGACACAACGAGGAAAAGGAAAACAGCCCGGCCAGAACAAAAGGGCCGGCCCAGTTGAAGGAGATATTATGATGAAAAAGATCACTCGTCGTTCGTTCCTGTCCATCTGCGGTGCCGCTGCCGCTGCTGCTGCCCTGACCGCCTGCGGCGGCGCAGCTTCTTCCACTGCTGCCTCTTCTGCCGCCGCATCCGCTTCTTCTGCGGCTGCGCTGTCCGGCAATGTCGCCACCGGCGGTTCCACCTCTATGAAGAACGTCATCGCCGCCCTGACCGAGGGCTTCGCCGAGATCGAGCCGGATGTCACCATCAGCTATGACCCCACCGGTTCCGGTGCAGGCATCACCGGCGCTGCCGATAAGACTCTGGACATCGGTCTTTCTTCCCGCGCCCTGAAGGCTGACGAGACCGGCGTCACCGGCACTATCGTAGCTCTGGACGGCATCGCCATCATCGTCAACAAGGACAGCAAGGTCGAGGACCTGACCGTTGACCAGCTCAAGCAGATGTTCACCGGCGAGATCACCAACTGGTCCGAGGTCGGCGGCGACGACGGCGAGATCGTTCTGGTGGGCCGCGAGGCTGGCTCCGGCACCCGCGATGGCTTCGAGAGCATCGTGGACGTCAAGGATTCCTGCAAGTACGCGCAGGAGCTGACGGCTACCGGCGCTGTCATCAGCGCTGTAGAGGCCAATCCTCTGGCCATCGGCTACGCTTCCCTGTCTGCCGTCGGCGACACCGTCAAGGCTGTGACCGTCGGCGGCGTGGAGTGCAGCGAGGAGACCGTCAAGGACGGCAGCTATGAGGTGCAGCGCCCCTTCGTGTTCGTCACCAACGACTCCGTCGCCCTCTCCGCTCAGGCTCAGGCGTTCTTCGACTTTGCTGCCAGCACCGACGCTGCCGACCTCATCCGCACCGCAGGCGCTGTGCCGGTGAACGAGTAACTTTGTGAGGGATCCCTCAGGTGTTTTTATGAAAAAATTCGAGCTTCCCCGCACCCCGGCCCAATGGCTGGAAGCTGTCATGAACGCCATCTTCTTCCTCTGCGGCATCCTCGCCGTGGGCTGCGTGGCTGTCATTACCATCTATATGTTCCTGTCGGGCCTACCCGCCATCGGAAAGATCGGCCCGCTGAACTTCCTCTTCGGCACCGAGTGGGCTTCCACGGCGTCCGAGCCGAAGTACGGCATCCTGCCCTTCCTGCTTTCGAGTATTTACGGCACCCTGGGCGCGTCCCTCATCGGCGTGCCGGTGGGCCTGCTGACGGCAGTCTTCCTCTCGAAAGCGGCAGCTCCCGGCGTGCGCAATATGGTCGTCACGGCGGTGGAGCTGCTGAGCGGCATCCCCAGCGTGGTGTTCGGCCTGCTGGGCATGCAGGTGCTGGTGCCTGCGGTGGCGAAGGTGTTTGGCAAGGCGTCGGGCGCCTGCCTGCTGTCGGCCATCGTGGTGCTGTCCATCATGATACTGCCCAGCATCGTGTCGGTGTCGGTGACGGCCCTCAACGCCGTGCCGCCCGAGTATGAGCAGGGCAGTCTGGCACTGGGTGCGACCGATACGGAAACGTGGTTCAGGATCAGCATCCCGGCGGCCAGGAGCGGCATTGCAGCCGGTATCGTTCTGGGTATCGGCCGCGCCATCGGCGAGGCAATGGCCGTCATGATGGTGGCCGGCAACAGCCCCAATATGCCGGACAGCCTCTTCCGCAGCGTCACCTTCCTGACTACGGCCATCGCCAAGGAGATGAGCTACGCCAGCGGCCTGCAGAAGCAGGCGCTGTTCAGCATCGCGCTGGTGCTGTTCGTCTTCATCATGGTCATCAATGTGCTGCTCAACGCCGTGCTGAAGGGAGGAAACAGGGATGAAAAGTGACTTCTCCCCCTCCCGCCGCGCGTGGAACGTCATCATGACCGCTGTGGTCTGGGCGGCGGCAGTGCTGGTCATCGCCCTCACTGTGGGCGTCATCGGGCTGGTGCTGGTGCGGGGCATCCCCCACATCAGCTGGGGATTCCTTTCCACCACCGCCAGCGTCCTGAAAGGCACCGACGGCATCCTGCCCGCCATCCTCAACACGTTCTATGTCATCCTGCTCACCCTGCTCATCGTCCTTCCGCTGGGCGTGGGCGCGGCAGTTTACCTCACGGAGTACGCCTCCAACCGGAAGCTCATTAAGGTCATCGAGTTCACGAATGAGACGCTGGCGGGCATCCCCAGCATCATCTACGGCCTCGTGGGGATGCTGGTCTTCGCCCAGACCATGGGCTTCAAGACCTGCCTGCTCTCCGGCAGCCTGACGCTGGTGGTCATGAACCTGCCCACCATCATCCGTACCACGCAGGAGTCCCTCAAAACGGTGCCGCAGGGCTACCGGGAGGGCGCTCTGGGCCTCGGCGCGGGCAAGTGGCACATCATCCGCACCATCGTGCTGCCCTGCAGCATCGACGGCATCGTCACCGGCTGCATCCTGGCCGTGGGCCGTATCGTGGGTGAGAGCGCGGCTCTGCTCTTCACCGCCGGTGCGGCGGAAGTTATTGCAGGCAGCATCGCCAGGGCTTACACATCCAACGGCGCGACCCTCTCCGTCCTGCTCTATCTGCGGGCCTTCGAGGATGGCGACTTCGCCTCCGCCTGGGGCATCGGCGCAGTGCTGCTGGTTCTGGTGCTTCTCATCGACCTCGCAGCCCGTCTGGCAAAAACAAAGCTCAAACAGAAACAGTAAGGGGTATTTTATGGATAACAATATGCCGGTCATCTCGGCAAAAGACCTGAACCTCTGGTACGGCGACTTCAAGGCCCTCAAGGGCATCTCGCTGGACGTGGGCGAACAGGAGATCACTGCCCTCATCGGCCCCTCGGGCTGCGGCAAATCCACCTTCCTCAAGACCCTGAACCGGATGAACGACCTTGTGCCGAACGTCCGCATCGAGGGCGGCGTCCGGCTCCGGGGCGAGGATATTTTCTCAAAGGAGATGCAGCTGACCGACCTGCGCCGCCGCGTGGGCATGGTCTTCCAGAAGGCGAACCCCTTCCCCATGAGCATCTACGACAATATTACTTACGGCCCCAGGCTCCACGGTGTCCGCAATAAGGCGGAGCTGGATGAGCTGGTGGAAAGCTCCCTGCGGGGCGCTGCCCTCTGGGACGAGGTGAAAGACCGCCTGAAAAAGAGCGCGCTGGGCCTCTCCGGCGGCCAGCAGCAGCGCCTGTGCATCGCCCGGGCTCTGGCTGTCAAGCCCGAAGTCCTGCTGATGGACGAACCCACCAGCGCCCTCGACCCCGGCTCCACCATGAAGGTGGAAGAGCTGATGAGCGAGTTGAAAAAGAACTACACCGTGGTCATCGTCACCCATAACATGCAGCAGGCGGCCCGTATCAGCGACCGCACGGCATTCTTCCTGCTGGGTGAGCTGGTGGAGTGCGGCTCCACGAGCGAGATTTTCAGCACCCCGAAGGATAAGCGCACCGAGGACTACATCTCGGGCCGCTTCGGTTAAAAAGGAGGGTTTGCGATATGAGCACACGCACACAGTACGAAGCCGACCTCGCGGCCCTGAAGGGATCGCTGGCCAGGATGAGCCAGCTCTCTGCCGACGCGGTGGAAGATGCGCTGGAAGCCCTCTGCACGGCGGACGCCGAGGAAGCAAAGGGCATCGTCAAGGGCGACACCGAGGTCAACCGGATGGAGCGGGACATCGAGCACCGCTGCATGACCCTGCTGCTGCGTCAGCAGCCGGTGGCAGGTGATCTGCGCTTTATCTCTGCTGCCATGAAGGTGGTGACAGACGTGGAGCGCATCGGTGACCATGCCGCCGACATTGCGGAGATCGTCCCCCATCTGGCCGGCGTCCGCAAGGCGGGCGACCCCGCCGTGAGCAGGAGCATTGAGATGGGCCGCAAAGCCCACAAGATGCTGCAGGACGCCATGAGCGCCTTTGCGGCAGAAGATGAGGCGGCGGCAAAAGCCGTCATCGACGCCGACGACGCGGTGGACTACGATTTCAACAGCATCAAGCGGATGCTGGCGGCGGAGATCGCCGCCGACCCCGGCAAAGTGGACGCCGCGCTGGATGTGCTGATGGTCATCAAGTACCTCGAGCGCATTGGCGACCACGCCGTGAACATCGCCGAGTGGGTGGAGTTCCTGCGCACGGGCCGGTATCACCACGAGAAGATGTTCTGAGTTCTGTTTTCCTCTTTTTCTTTTCCTGAAAAGCTGCTGCCCCACGTGGGCGGCAGCTTTTGCTTTGTCGAAACCCTGTCTGAAAAATTTTGGAGTTTTTTCTTGTCTTATGCAATTTCCGGCCCGGCTGCGCCGTATTATAGGCAGAAGCCTCCCAACAGAGGGACGCTTATGAGACCTGAGCGCGGCCCGGCTCCGACATCCCCCCTGTCCCCGGCTGCGCCGCAACGGAGGATACCGATGAACACCAAGAATTTCCCGCTGGAAGCCTACGGCGCGGCCGTCAGCCGCGAAGAGCTGGTGCAGGCGGCTTTGGATGAGATTACCAAGAATTACCGCGAGGCCAGCCTCTCCAATGTGGCCCGCAGCTACGGCGTCTCTCTGGCCTATGTCAGCGAGTGCGTCCGGGCGCAGACAGGCCGTACTTACAAGGAATTGCTCCAGAAGCACCGGATGGAGACTGCCGCCCGCCTGCTGCGCCGCAGCGACTGGAACATCCAGCAGATCATCACCTACGTCGGCTACGAGAACACCAGCTATTTCTACCGCCTGTTCCACGAGCGGTACGGCCAGAGCCCCCGTGAGTACCGCCAGAGCCGCGCGGCCCGCACCCGCACACCGGCCTGACCTTTGAGCACACCGCGAAAAAAGACGTCCCGTGTCTGCGGGACGTCTTTTGATGTCTTAAGATGGAAAAACGATGCAGAGTGTGTTACAATAAAAGCCAGACCTGAAAAAATGCGGGAGTGCGCTGCGGCGCACGGAAAGAGAAGGTGGAAACGGAATGTTTCGTGGAGCACGGCGCTCTGATCTGGAGCAAATTTTAGAGATCTATGCCCATGCCCGGAAAGCAATGGCGGATTCGGGCAACCCGACCCAGTGGGGCGACAGCTATCCGCCGCAGGAGATGCTGGAAGAAGACATCGACTCCAACCGGCTGTTCGTCTATACGGTGAACGGCTGTCTCGAGGCGGTGTTTGCTTTCATCCTCGGGCCGGACCCCACCTACGCGAAAATCGAAGACGGCCAGTGGCTCAACGATGAGGTGCCTTACGGCACCATCCACCGGCTGGCCTCGACGGGTGACCGCAGGGGCGTGGCGTCTGAGGTCATCGCATGGTGCCTCGAGCACTGCGAGAGCCTGCGGGCCGACACCCACGCCGACAACAAGATCATGCAGCATCTTCTCGAGAAGAACGGTTTTGTCCGCTGCGGCATCATCCATGTGGAAGACGGCACGCCCCGCGTCGCCTACCAGAAGCTGTCGGCCACCGTACACATGCAGGAAGAATAAGGAGGGACTGGCATGAAGATCACACAGGTAAAGCTGGGCCGCATCTCGACCCCGCTCCGCGTCCCCTTCAAGACAGCGCTGCGCACCGTGAGCAGCGTGGAGGACGTCATCGTTGAGCTGCACACCGACACCGGCGCGGTGGGCTACGGTGAGGCACCTCCCACCGGCGTCATCACCGGTGACACCACCGGTGCCATCATCGGCGCCATCCGCGACCACATCGCCCCGGCCATCCTGGGCCGCGGCCTCGACGAGTTCGAGGATCTGACCGCCGCCGTGCAGAAGGCCCTCGTCCACAACACCAGCGCCAAGGCTGCTGTGGATATGGCCCTGTGGGACCTGCTGGGCCAGAAGTACAGCGCCCCGGTCTACCGGATGCTGGGCGGCGCGCGCAGCAATATCGTGACGGACATCACCATCAGCGTCAACCCGCCCGAGGAGATGGCCCGGGACGCCCGCACCGCCATCCAGCGCGGTTATGACTGCCTGAAGGTCAAGGTGGGCATCGACCCGGAGCTGGACGTGGCCCGTCTGGCCGCCGTCCGCGAGGCCGTGGGCAAGGACGTCAAGCTCCGCATCGACGCCAATCAGGCGTGGAATGCAAAGCAGGCTGTCCGTATCCTCGACCAGATGCAGGAGAAGGGCCTGGACATCGAGTTCGTCGAGCAGCCTGTCCCTGCGGCTGACCTCGAGGGGATGCAGTACGTCACCCGCCACGCCAGCGTGCCGGTGCTGGCCGATGAGAGCGTGTTCAGCCCGGCGGATGCCCTGCACATCATGCAGACCGGCGCAGCCGATTTCGTGAACATCAAGCTGATGAAGTGCGGCGGCATCACCAACGCCCTCCGCATCGCCTCGGCGGCAGAGGTCTACGGCGTGGAGTGCATGATCGGCTGTATGCTGGAAGCCAAGATCTCGGTCAACGCAGCCGTGGAGCTGGCCTGCGCCAAGAAGATCATCACCAAAGTGGACCTGGACGGCCCGGTGCTCTGCAGCGAGGACCACATCCTCGGCGGCGCGGTCTTCGACGAGAAGAATATCACCGTTTCGGATGCACCCGGCATGGGCATCCAGGGCTTTGTCCCCGGCAAAGTGACCTATCTGGACGACTGAAAGATCAGAAAAAAATAAATAAGAATGACTACCCCCCGGCAGACGAACTCTGCCGGGGGATTTTTCTGCCCTAAGCGGTGAAATATTTTAATTGTGTATTTCTGTGACGCACACATAAGGCGGCGCGGAGGAAGGCCGAAAACGAAAAATCTGCCGAAGCAGCCCGAAAAATTCACTGAAAACCTTTGACTTTTCTTCCGTGTGTGCTATAATAACAACTGTCTTTGGGTAAGAGACAGGAAAAGTGTGCGTCGAGGACGCACAAATACAGAGGAGTGTTTTATATGATGAATGGTGCAAAAGCCATTGCGAAGAAGTACAATGAGGTCAGCCTCATCCTTCGCATCGTCGTCGGTCTGGTCATCGGCGCGGTGCTGGCGCTTGCGGTGCCGGGTGCAGGCTGGGTCGGCGAGCTGGGCAGCCTGTTCGTCGGCGCACTGAAGGGCATCGCTCCGGTGCTGGTGTTCGTCATCGTGGCGAGCGCACTGGCACAGGGCAGCTCCAAGCTGGACCGCCGCTTCGGCACGGTCATCTGGCTGTACATGCTCACCACCTTCCTTGCGGCTGCGATCGCTTCGATCACCAGCTTCATGTTCCCTGTGTCGGTCGTTCTGGCAGACGCTGCCCAGTCGGACGTGGTGCCGCAGGGTCTGGGCGAGGTGCTGAGCACCCTGCTCACCAACTTCGTCGCCAACCCCGTCAGCTCTCTGATGAGCGGCAACTACATCGGTATCCTGTTCTGGGCCTGCATGTTCGGCCTTGCCATGAAGAACATCGGCTCTGACACCACCAAGAAGTTCCTCGCCGACACTGCCGACGCTGTGTCGCAGGTGGTGCGCTGGATCATCAATCTGGCTCCCTTCGGCATCATGGGTCTGGTGTACACCAACGTGGCCGGTAACGGTCTGGCCATCTTCACCCAGTACGGCAAGCTGCTGGCCCTGCTGGTGGGTACCATGCTCTTCATGGCGCTCATCGTTTCGCCCTTCATCATGTTCCTCTATCTGCGCTGCAACCCGTATCCTCTGGTGTTCCGCTGCCTGAAGGAGTCCGGCCTGACCGCTTTCTTCACCCGCAGCTCTGCGGCCAACATCCCCGTCAACATGGCCCTGTGCGAGAAGCTGGGCCTCGATAAGGATATGTATTCCGTCTCCATCCCGCTGGGCGCTACCATCAATATGGATGGCGCGGCTATCACCATCACCATCATGACGCTGGCTGCGGCCAACACGCTGGGCATCCCCGTGACCCTGCCTGCCGCCATCGTCCTGAGCGCCATGTCCGCTCTGGGTGCCTGCGGCGCTTCCGGCGTGGCCGGCGGCTCTCTGCTGCTCATCCCCATGGCCTGCTCCCTGTTTGGCATCTCCAACGATGTGGCCATGCAGATGGTCGGTGTCGGCTTCATCATCGGCGTGATCCAGGACTCTGTGGAGACTGCGCTGAACTCCGCCGGCGACGTGGAGTTCGCCGCGACCGCCGAGTATCATCAGTGGCTCAAGCAGGGCAAGCCCCTGCCGGACTTCCTGAAGTAATTGCCTTCCTTCTTTCTTCGTGTATATTCATAACGCAGAGCGAAAGCCCTGAAAAAAGACCAGCATTGCATCCGCAACGCTGGTCTTTTTTGCGTGTGTAAGGGATCAGAAGAAGAACCCGAAAATCAGGCGAAGCTTAGAACGGGAAAAGGTCCTTGACCTTGTTCCATACCGCTTTCAGGCCGGAGCCGGAAGCGGAGAAAACGCCGTTGGTCGTCAGCTGGATATCGCTGAAGGTGACATTTGCATTGCGTGCCACATAGAAGCCGACATAGATGTAATCGGAATCAATGGCGGTCAGTGCGTAGTCGAAGCCTGTGGAAGCCGTCTCGTTGTCGCCGTAGATCAGAGTGAAACCGTCTGCCGTGCCGATGAGCTTCAGGTCAACGGTGTCGCCTGCACCGTACTTGACAGTCGCAGCCGGGCCGTCGTACAACTCACCGCTCTTGCGGCCGAAGCAGTTGATCGCACCCTGATTCCGGGTGCCGACGGCGACATAATCGCCGATGGGGTCGGAGATGCTGGTATCAATATACATCTCATCACGGGCCATCAGGCCGAAGGAGACCTGATTGTTTTTTGCCAGTGAGTTGACGGTGGCCTTTGCGGTCAGAGTGAAGTTGGTGCCTGCAGGCAGCTTGACGTAGTACATCATCAGGCCGTCCACCGTGGACGCGATCTTACCGCGGTTGTTGGTGACGCCGAGGGTGATGTTTTGGCCGTCAACTGTTGCGGTGAAATCGCCACCGGAGATTTTATCATTGCCGCCGACATTGCCGAAGACGGAACCATTCCAGACGGTGCCGTTGGCGTCGGTAAAGGCCGGCCAGAGCGTGCTGTTCTCGGTGGGAGAGACATAGCTGGAAGGAACGTAATCCGGGTTTGCGGCATCGCCGTAGAACTGCTTGTAGGTGGGCTTTTCCTTGTGTTTGCTGTACGCGCCCAGCGGCGTGTCGATGGTGAGCTGGTCGATGAGCCATGCGTTCAGCTTTGCACCATAGCTGTTGGTGTGGGTCAAGTCAAGACCGGTGGGAACCAGATTGCCCTTTTTGCCTTCTTTTGCGCCGGTAAAGCTGTGGGTGTACTGAGCCTTTTTGCCCATCGTGATGTTCTCGTTGATGGTGGCATCGGTCAGATCCACGCAGATGAGGTGCAGCTCGCTGCACATATCACGGATGGCCTGTGCGTAATAGCCGCCCTCATAGACGGTGTCGCCAATGGTGACGGTCTGGGTCTTGTGGCCGGAAGCACTGTCGTAGCTGGCCTTGGTGTTCTCGTTCGTCAGGCGCGCAATAGGCGTGCAGACGACCGGGATGACACCGCGCTCCAGAGCAGGCTGGATGTAGTTGACATAGAGGCTGTTGGCAAAGGAGCCTTCGGTTTTGTAGTCGCCGTTGGGGTTGGTGTAACGGGCAGGCTCGGTCTTCTCGTCATTGTGGCCGAAGCCGATGATGAGGAACTTGTCGCCGGAAGCGTCGCCCAGAGCCGGAACGGTATCGGAACCGTTCATCAGGGTATTGTAGCTGCTCATGCCGGTAAAGTCCTTGCTGGACGCACCGGAGACAGCCAGATTGTAGACATCTGCGTTGAAGTAGTTCGCAATCTCCTCACCGTAGCCTTCACGCGGCAGATAATAACTGTCGTCGAAAGCGGAAACGGTGGAGTCGCCGACGACCCAGATGGTCGCCTTGGCCGCCTCGGGCTGACCCCATGCGGAACCGCGTGCGCCTGCATCGGTGGCGGCCAGACCCTCAGCGGTCAGCAGGAGCAGGCCGTGCATATTGATGCTGCCGTCTGCGTTCCGGGTCGGAGCAACGGAGGTGTCGAGGCTCTCAAACCAGCTCTCCTTCACCGTGACGGTGTTGGTGGATTTGTTGTGGCTGGTCTGGGTTTCGGAATCCCAGTAGAAGTTGTTCGGGCCGTAGACAGCGGTGCTGCTCTGGCTCTGGAGGGCCAGCTGCTCCTTGCCGTCGGTACCCTTGCGGAAGGAGATGACACCGTCGGCGGCATAGTCGGTCACAGCGGACTTGTTGCCGGTGTAGAGCGCGACGTTATAGCCCTCGTTGTTGTAGGAAGTGGAGCTGTAGACCTTGACGTCCGGGCAGGAGTTGGAGTCGATGCCCTTGGCGGCGTTGTCGTAGGAGATGGAGTTGAGGAGCTTGTGGTTGCCGGGCAGATTGGTGCCGCCCATCTTGAAGCCGTTGCCGTTGCCTGCCGCGATGGTGACAGCAACATTGCTGAAGCTCAGGTTGCCGTCGTCGTCACAGGTGACGGTCGGGAACTGGAGCGACTGCTTCTTGACCGGCTCTGCAGCCAGCATCAGATAACCGTTCTTGTAGGCGACGCAGTTCTGGATGGTGACCGCGCCGATGGAACCGGTTGCAGCCTTTGCGAAGAGATCCCAGCCGTCATCGGCGTTGTAAGCAGCGATGCAGCCGTCGAAGACGTTGCCCTCGCCGGTGGTCAGTTTGGCGGCAAAGCCGTCGGCGTCTTCCATCGCGCGGTCTGCGTTGTTCATGGAGGTGCAGTTCTTGATGGTGTTGTGGCTGGGCCACAGAGCCTTGTTATCAGTGGACAGGCCGGAGACCTGCAGGCCGGTGTTGCCGTTGTTGTAGAAATTCATCTGCTCGAGGACGCAGTAGCTGCCGGCCAGCTGCATACCCTTCGCGCCGTCTGCGGTGTTGGTGATGTTGATCTTGCTGATGTTCCAGTAATTGCCCCAGACACTGAAACCAGTGCCGACGCCGCCGAAGTCCAGCGTTGCGTACTTGCCGTCAGCAGTCGTCATGGTGATGGGAGCTTCTGCGGTGCCGTCGCGGCCGCGCTCGACTTTCAGCTCACCGGTCAGATGGTAGGTGCCGCTTTCCAGCTGGATGGTCTGGCCTGCTGCGGCGTAGTTCAGCGCGGTCTGAATGTCAACTGCGTCTTCCGCACGGGTGCCATTGTTAGCTGCGCTGCCGTCCGGGGTGACGACGATGATGCCGTTCGCGCCCAGAGTACGGAGCGAAACCTTCTTCTCGATAGCAGCGGAATCGTAGCTGCTCAGCTTTTCGTACGCGCTGATAGCGTAGTTTTTGTCCGGGGTGAACTTGACCTTAAAGGTGGTATCGCCGGTCACGGCGTAGCTCTTGGAGAAGGGCTCACCTGCCTTGATGTCCACATTTTTGTCCACGACCACACCGTTTGCGGAGACGGTCGCTTTGCCGTCGGCGTTGGCCTTGAACACCAGTTCATAGCTGTCACCGGTGCAGGTGGCAGGGCTGGTGATCTGGTAAACGGGGGCAACATAGCTGGTAGGCTGGAGCGTCCACTCGGAAGCGTTCCACGTGCTCGTGGTGTAGGTGATGTTGGAGAAGGTCACGTTCATGCCGCGCGCCGCCGCAAAGCCCAGATAAGCTTTGTTGGCTTCCTGCACGGTCATGGGGTCGTCCAGCTCTGCGTACTTGGAGACGCTGGAAGCGGTGCTGTCCTTCGCCGAGATGTACAAGGTCGAAGAGCCGACGACGTCGCCGGTCGAGCCGTCGGCGTTGATGGCGTACTGGGTGGCGACGTAGCTGTTGCTGGTCTTGGCAAGGCTCACACGGTAGGTGTCGCCCTGCTTGATGGCCTGCGAGCTGAACGCCGCACGATTCGACTTGACGTCGTTGGAAGCAGCCGTCTCGTTGGAGATGATGCCGGTGTAGCTGCGGACGCCCACAGCGTCTTTGATCTCAACACCGTCCAGAGGGAGCTTGGTGCCGACGACAGAAATTTGATTCGAGAAATAGCTGCCGGAGCCGCTGATGCTGTCGCGCACCATGAGGGCAAATCCCTCCTGACCGTCCGGAGCCGGGTTCACATAATCGATGGTGACATCGGCCTGCAGATAGAAGTTCTGGGTGGTCGGGTCGATGGTGGTGTAGTAGAAGGACAGGCCGTCTGCCGGGGAGTCCGCGACGAACTTGCCGCCCTTCTTGTCGATGGTGCCATCATCTTTGATGGTGCAGGAGTTGAGGGTGACCTTGCCGTTGATGTCCGCGCCATCTGCGATGGTGTTGACTCCTGCTGCAGTGGAGGTGCCGAAGGCTTTGAACTGCCAGTCGCCCGATGCGGAGGAAGACCCCTCCGCAAACGCGGCCAGCGGTGTCATGCCCAGAAGCATCGCGCCTGCCAGCAGTCCGGCTACGGTGCGCCGGATGCTTTGCTTTGCGTTTCTCATAGAAACTCTCCTTTTCCTGCCGCCCTGCCGGAAAGCGCAATCTCCCCGTTGCGGTTGCGACACAATGTTGTATTCTAGTTTACATGATTCCTGCAACTTTACAAGATTTAATTGAAGATCGCGGGCAATTTCGGCGTTTGAAATAAACTTTTTAGGATTTTTTTGGAAGAAACGCTGAAATACGTCAGGGAGAAAGCAAACGAAAAACCTCTCCGTCATGGCTTCGCAATGCCACCTCTCCTACGGAGGAGAGGCTTTGACAGAGAGAAAAACTTTCTCTTTTTGCCAGAGGCTCCCCCTATCAGGGGAACTGGCGAGCGTAAGCTCGACTGAGAGGCTTGATGACAGCAATTCAACTTTTTAATGCAACAGCAACAGCGTTGAATTGCATATCGAAAAGATGTTGTTTGGATGCTGCACCAATTTCTTGACTTGCGATAAAGGCAGCGAGAACCTGTTACTCCAGCACCTTGGCTTTCTGCAGAGCGGTGATGATGAGGGGGATGAGCACCAGCTGTGCGATGATGCCCGGCACAGCGGTGAAGAGCGCACCGGACAGGAAGGCCGAGAACGGGAAGCTCGAGCCGGACAGACCCGCCAGCACGAAGCGGACCGCGCCCCAGACGAGGCGGCCAGCCACCATGGCCGCCGCGAGGGTGGCGTAGGTCATGGGCAGGGTGTGCTTCACCCGGCGGTAGAGCCAGCCGGACACGGCGCCGTAAGCTGCCAGCTCAAAAGCCATCGAAATGGCGATGGGGAACATCGGGGGCATCCCGAAGAGCACCGAGCGGAGCAGCGGGGCCGCGAAGCCCACAGCCAGACCCCAAGGTCCGCCCAGCACGAAGCCGCAGAGCAGGATGGGGAAATGCATCGGGCAGAGCATATTGCCTACCTGCGGCAGATGGCCCGTCACCATGGGCAGCACGAAGGCCAGCGCCAGAAAGAGTGCAGCCAGCACGACATTGCGGGCCGGAGAAGAGTTTTTGGTTTTCATCTGTTTCCTCCTGTGACTGCGCCGCAGAAAAACAGAAAAAAGGGGCCTGCCAGTCGGCTTGCAAGCCAACGGCAGACCCCTTCATGGCGTCTGTTTCAAAAATGCGGCGGCTGAAAATAGTGTAAGGCGGGCTTCGGCCCGCAGGCCCGGCTTCCTGCCGGAAATCGTGAAAATTATAGCAGAGTGCCGCAGGATTTGTCAAGACCGTCCCCGGACAGGCTGCAAATTGACCAAAAAAGAAAGCGTTTGGAGCAGTTTTTGACCGCCTGTGTACATTTTGCTGAAAGAAGCTTGACCTTTTTGCACAGAATAGATAATATAAACTTGAATTATAGCGCAATGGGGCGGCGGGAGCTGTGCCTTGCGCGGCTGTATACTTGCAACTTCTGAGGTTCATACGGGAGGACCATCATGACAAATGCAGAAAAGCTTACCCTTGCCAAGCACGCCTGTCACATCCGCATGGGCGTGATCGAGGGAACTCACAGCGCCAAGTGCGGCCATCCGGGCGGCAGTCTGGACATCGCCGAGGTGCTGTCTTATCTCTACTTCGTGGATATGAATATCGACCCCAAGGAGCCGAAAAAACCGGACCGCGACCGCTTCGTGCTCTCCAAGGGCCATGCAGCTCCGGCACTTTACGCCACGCTGGCCGAGCGCGGGTTCTTCCCGGTGGAAGACCTCAAGACCCTGCGCAAGATCGGCAGCTACCTGCAGGGCCACCCCAACATGAATGAGACTCCGGGCGTGGATATGTCCACCGGCAGTCTGGGTCAGGGCGTGTCTGCCGCCTGCGGCATGGCTCTGGGCGCAAAGCACAGCGGCAAGCCCATCAATGTCTACACCATCCTCGGTGACGGTGAGGTGGAAGAGGGCGAGTGCTGGGAGGCTTTCATGTTTGCCGCCCACTATAAGCTCTCCAACCTCTGCGTCATGCTGGACCGCAACCACCTCCAGATCGACGGCACCACCGAGACGGTCATGAACAGCGCCCCGCTGGAAGAAAAGCTCAAGGCGTTCAACTTCAACGTCCTGACCATCAACGGCCACGACTACGACCAGATCGAGTCCGCCATCAAGGCGTTCCACGCCGAGAACGACAAGCCCACCTGCATCATTCTGGACACCGTCAAGGGTACCGGCGTCTCCTTTATGACCAACTCTGTGGATTGGCACGGCAAAGGCCCCAACGACGAGGAGTACGCTGTGGCCATGCAGGAGCTGAACGCAGCCTACGCCGCGCTGGAACAGGAGGACAAGTAAGATGGCAGATGTAAAAATGATCGCTACCCGCGAGAGCTACGGCAATACTCTGAAAGCACTGGCCGCTGAGGGCCACGACGACCTGGTGGTCCTGGACGCCGACCTCGCTGCCGCTACCAAGACCGGTGTGTTCCGCAAGGCTCACCCGGATCGCCACTTTGACTGCGGCATCGCCGAGGCCAACATGATGGGCGTCGCCGCCGGCCTGTCCACCATGGGCTATGTTCCCTTCGTGTCCAGCTTTGCAATGTTCGCTGCGGGCCGTGCCTTTGAGCAGATCCGCAACTCCGTGGCCTACCCCCACCTGAACGTGAAGATCGGCGCTACCCACGGCGGCATCTCCGTCGGTGAGGACGGCGCTTCTCACCAGTGCTGCGAGGACTTCGCCCTCATGCGCAGCCTGCCCGGCATGACCATCATCTGCCCCGCCGACGACGTGGAAGCACGCGCTGCTGTCCGCGCCGCCTACGAGATGCAGGGTCCTGTCTACCTCCGCTTTGGCCGTCTGGCTGTTCCCGTGTTCCACGATGAGGCCAACTATCACTTCGAGATCGGCAAGGGCGAGCAGCTCACCGAGGGCAGTGATATTGCCATCGTGGCCACCGGCCTGATGGTCAACGAGGCCCGCAAGGCCGCCGAGACCCTGGCCGCCGAGGGCATCCACGCCCGCGTCATCAACATCCACACCATCAAGCCTCTGGATGAGGACATCATCCTCAAGGCTGCCAGGGAGTGCGGCAAGATCGTCACCGCCGAGGAGCACAACGTCATCGGCGGTCTGGGCGAGGCTGTCTGCTCCCTGCTCAGCGAGAAGCTGCCCACCCCTGTCCGCCGCGTCGGCGTGCAGGACAAGTTCGGCTGCTCCGGCCCCGCATGGGACCTGCTGAAGGAGTATGGTCTGGATGCTGCCACCATCTGCAAGACCGCAAAGGAAATGCTGGGCAGGTAAGCTCTTTCTCTGAAATAACGAACGCCGCTGTGCATTGCACGGCGGCGTTTTTGCATCTCACAGAGCTTTTATCAGATTTTCCCTCTCGGCGTACACCTCGGCGAAGACTTTGCGCAGGGTGTATATCTCGGGGCGGGGGTCATCCCGCAGGGTCAGCAGGCAGGTGTCCGGGATGGACAGATGCAGCGGAATGTGCCACCCGGCAGGGAAAGCCGGGTAGATCATCGGGCAGAGGAACATCCCCCGCCCGGCCAGAAGCTCGGCGTAGACCGACTCATAGTTTTCCACCATCCGCCAGACCGGTGTGGAATAGGGCATCCCCGGCTGCTTCCGGGCGAAATCCACCATGTCCTGATAAAGGGGCTCGTAAAATATCTGCTGTCCGGCAAGGTCAGAAAGCTCGATGCTGCTTTGGCCGGAGAATGGGTGCTCCGGCGCGGCGATGAGGTAAAACCGGTTGCCGATGATGGTCTCACAGCGGATCTCTGGCGGCAGCGGGCCGAAGGGAAGGTAGAGCGCCGCGTCTGCCTCGGTGCAGAGCATGTGGTGGTAGCTGGAGGGGACAGGCGTGGTGTCCACTTTGAACTCATAGCCCGGCAGTGCGGCGTGGAGCCTCGCCATCAGGATGGGGTAGATGGGGTCCCGCTGCAAAAGCACCGGCGGCAGGCGGAGGGTCAGGGTGTGGTGGGTGCCGAAGCCTTTCAGCGCCGTGCGGGCGTTGAGGATGCCGCGGTAGAGGTCTTCCGCATGGGGCAGCAGGGCGCGGCCTGCCTCGGTGAGGGCCACCTGCGTCGTCGTGCGGCGGAACAGTGCGGCGTCCAGCTCCTTTTCGAGGCTGCGTATCTGGTAGCTCAGGGCGGGCTGGGTGCAGTAGAGTTCCCGCGCGGCGGCGGAGAAATTCAGCGTCCGGCTCACGGTGAGAAAGCAGAGAAGCTGGTGCTCGTTCATGACAAAAAACTCCTTTCCGGCGGCGGGACATCCGTACAGCCTCAGTATAGCAGGAAATAGGACACTTATAAAGCTTTTTTATCAGGATGCTTAAGATTTTTTAATTCCCTTTTACTTCGTTATATTTTATACTATCTCTCGGAAGAACGATTTTCTGCCTGAAAACGTCGAAAGAAGAAAGAGTAAGGAGCATTCCAGATGAAAAAGATCTCTCGTAAAGGCTTCCTGAAGGTTGCCGCCGCTGCCGCTATGAGCGGCGTTACCGCCAGCGCACTGGCCGCCTGCAACGCAGGCTCTTCCAGCAGCACTGCCGCCTCCGCCGGCGAGGCCATCTACACCCCCGGCACTTACACCGGCACCGCCACCGGCATCGGTGAGGTGAAGGTCACCATGACCTTCAGCGAGACCGCCATCACCGACGTGGTCATTGACGCCTCCAACGAGACCGAGAGCATCGGCGGCGTGGCAGCCCCCACCCTGAAGGACGCCCTGATGGCTGCTCAGAGCACCGAGATCGACAACATCTCCGGCGCTACCATCACCACCAACGCCGTCAAGAAGGCCGCCGCAAGCTGCATCGAGCAGGCAATGGGCGTCCACACCGCAGGCGGCGACACCGCTGCATCTTCCTCCGATGAGGACTGGCTGGGTACCGAGCCGGAGATCGACGAGAGCAAGGTCGCCAAGACCGTGGACGTGGATGTGGCAGTCGTGGGCTGCGGCATCGCAGGCGTTGCGGCCTGCCGCAGCGTCGCCGAGGACGGCGGTCTGGTGGCTGCTTTCGAGAAGGCCGACGGCCCCCAGTGCCGCAGCGGCGAGTACGCCGTCATCAACGGCAAGGTGCAGGCCAAGTGGGGCCGCGACACCTGGACCCGCGAGCAGATCGACGACATCATCGACTCCCACATGGTGGAGAGCACCTACCGCTGCAAGCGCAGCATCATGAGCAAGTGGGCCCACAACATCGGCGACGCCTTCGACTGGTGGGTGGAGGCAAACCCCGACCTGTACTACGCCGAGACCACCCGCAGCGCTATCCCCGACGAGAGCGCGGACAACTTCATCATCCCCATCTTCTACCCGCTGCCCGAGCACTACGACTGGAAGCAGGAGCGCTTCCCCTGCTACCCCACTTCCGTCGAGTTCAAGCCCGACCAGCACGTCACCGTCGAGGCCAATATGCAGAAAGCCGTCGACACCGGCAATGTCCAGACCTTCTACGGCTGCTTCGTCGAGAAGCTCATCATGGAGGATGGCCGCTGCGTGGGCCTTTACGCCCGCGATGCCGCCACCGGTGAGTACATCAAGTGCAACGCCTCCAAGGGCGTCATCCTCTCCACTGGCGACTACTCCCAGAACGCCAGGATGCTCAAGCACTTCTGCCCCGAGGTCATTGAGAACAACATCCAGTGCCTGTTCACCAACGTGGACGTGGAGGGCAACTTCACCAATCAGGGCGACGGCATCCAGCTGGGTATGTGGGCCGGCGCTCAGGTGCAGCAGAGCCACGCCCCGATGATCCACCACATGGGCGGCGGCGCCGACCTTGCCGGCGTGGGCGTCATGGGCAATGCAGGCTTCCTGAACCTCGACCTCAACGGCAAGCGCTTCATGAACGAGGACCTGCCCGGCCAGCAGCTGGAAAACCAGATCGAGCTGCAGAAGAACCGCGAGAGCTGGCAGATCTTCGACTCCAACTGGCCCGAGCAGCTGCCCTATATGCCCGCAGCCCACGGCGGTGCCTGCTACTATGAGGACTATGCCAGCGAGGACGAAGGCCCCAAGAACAACACTACCTACCGCAACTACAAGAGCCCCTATCAGCTGGAAGCTGCTGTGGCCGATGGCCGCGCTGTGAAGGCCGACACGCTGGAAGAGCTGGTGGCAGAGATCTACCCGGACGATACTGCCGCCCAGCAGACCGCTCTGGACTCCATCCAGCGCTACAACGAGCTGGCCAAGGCCGGTTACGATGAGGACTTCCACAAGCCCGCTTCCCGTATGTGGGCAGTCGAGAACGGCCCCTTCTACGCCGACAAGTTCACCACTGCTCTGCTGCTGGTCTGCATCGGAGGCCTCGAGAGCGACGAGGACTGCCACACCTTCGACGTCGACCGCAATGTCATCTCCGGCCTGTACGTCGCCGGCAACATCCAGGGCAACCGCTTTGCCACCGAGTACCCCATCGGCCTGAAGGGCGTCAGCCACTCCATGGCCATGTACTACGGCTACGTCGCCGGCAAGAACGCCCTGAAGGACATCTAAGCCTGAAATCGCAAAATAATTTCCGGAGCCCGGAGCAGAAAATGCCTGCCCCGGGCTTTTTATGTGACTTGCTCACGGAAAAACGCCGGAGTTTGGGGTATACTGTCCCTGTCAGATGAAAAAACACTCTTTATGGAGGAAAACGATATGGCAGTCATCACCATCACGAAAGAAAACTTTGAGACCGAGGTGCTGAAGAGCGCTCAGCCCGTCCTGCTCGATTTCTGGGCCGCCTGGTGCGGCCCCTGCCGGATGCTGAGCCCCATCGTGGACGAGGTGGCCGAGGAGCGCACCGACGTCAAGGTGGGCAAGGTCAATGTGGACGAGCAGCCCGATCTGGCCGCCGAGTTCGGCGTCATGAGCATCCCCACCCTGCTGCTGTTCGAGAACGGTAAGCTGGTTCGTCAGGCCGTCGGCGCACGTCCCAAGAGCGGCGTGCTGGAACTGCTGGGCTGAGGATAAAACGGCGAGGAGCCGCTGCACGGAAAACGCTGTGCGGCGGCTCCTTTTTTGCGCTTCCATCATCTCAAAGCGGGCTTTCGTGAAATCATTTCGCCTTTCTGTACAAACGCACAGAAAAATCGTATCATAAAAATGAAAACACGATCACTTTCACACTTTACAACTTTATCTAGATAAAGTAAAATAACCTTATCATAAGACAAAAGCGCCCGGGAAAAGGCGGGGCGCAGGGGCCGGGGCGGGCATCTTCCACCAGAAGCTGCTCACCATCCGGGAGCTAAAGGAATACTTAAACGAAAATGGCGTGGAAATGCGGCTCTGAGCCCTTGCGTTTGCCCGCCGAATACGCTAAACTATAGCTGTCCCCCTGCGGGGAAGGAGAAACATTATGGATCTGAAATTTGACGAAAAGGGCCTCATCCCTGCCATCGTGCAGGACCACTACACCAAAGAGGTGCTGACCCTCGCCTACATGAACGCCGAGACGCTGGCGCTGACCATCGCGGAGGGCCGGACGGTGTTCTGGAGCCGCAGCCGTCAGGAGATCTGGCGCAAGGGCGAGACCAGCGGCAACGTCCAGCGTGTGGTGTCCATCACCGCCGACTGCGACGCCGACGCGCTGGTGGTGGAGGTCGTCAAGAGCGGCCCCGCCTGCCACACCGGTGCCGAGAGCTGCTTTTTCAACGAAGTGTATGTTTCCCCGGAGCTGAAGCAGTTCAGCTGGCAGGGGCTGTATGACCTCATCAAGGGCCGCAAGACCAGCCCCAAAGAGGGCAGCTACACCACCTATCTCTTCGAGAAGGGCAAAGAAAAGATCCTCAAGAAGGTGGGCGAGGAGTGTACTGAGGTCATCATCGCGGGCGAAAAGGAAGACAAGACCGAAACGGTCTACGAGATCAGCGATCTGGCATACCATGTGCTGGTGCTGATGGTGCAGGCCGGCATCACGGTGGAGGACATCACCCGCGAGCTGGAAAAACGACACGTGATCGACCACAAGGTCAAACAGGAAAGGATGCAGTGATTCACTATGGCAGATTATAAGAAGTCCAGTGTCCATTGTCACTCGACGATGTGCGACGGCAAAAACACCTTGCAGGAGATGGCCTCCGCTGCGTGTGCGAAGGGGCTGACCACATTGGGCTTCACGGGCCATAGTTATACCCAGCGCGACCGTGAATACTGCATGAGCCCCAGCCGCACGGCCCAGTACAAGGCCACCATCGCCAAGCTCAAGACCGAGTACAAGGGAAAGGTGGACATCCTCTGCGGCATCGAGTGGGATCTGCTGAGCGAGGACAAGCGCACCGGCTACGACTACTGGATCGGTTCTGCGCACCACCTCTACGGCAAGAACACCGGCAAGTACTACGAGATCGACTTCCGTCCCCAGGATCTCCACGACTGCATCTACGACGACTTCGACGGCGACCCGCTGGCCGCTGTGGAGGCATACTTCGCCGAGGTGGAGAAGGTGGCCGCCATGGGTCCCGACATCCTCGCCCACATCGACCTCATCAAGAAGCTGAACGCTGCCGGTGAGTTCTTCGACGAGGAGTCGCCCCGCTATAAGGCCGCAGCCCTCAAGGCGCTGAATGCTGCCAAAGAGCACGGCTGCCTGCTGGAAGTGAACACCGGCGGCGTCTACCGCGGCTACCGCAAGGACTTCTACCCCGGCGCATGGCTGCTGGGCGAGTGGCAGAAGATGGGCGGCAAGGTCATCATCACCTCCGACGCCCACGATGTGGGCAGCCTGACCTTCGGCTTCGACGAGGCTGCTGCCGCCGTCAAGGCCGCAGGCTTCAAGAGTGTGGAAGTGCTGACCGTCAACGGCTTCGAGACGCAGGAGCTGTAAAATCAGATAAAATGCTTAAAGGGAGCTGTTGTGTGCAACAGCTCCCTTTTGTGGGCAAAAAGGAGAAGCCTATGACCCAGTCCCCTGCGAAAAAATCATTCTTCAACCGGAACGTCGATTTGATGAACGGCCCCATCTTCAAGAGCCTGTTCGTCTTTATGCTGCCCATTCTGGTGTCGTGCCTCTTCCAGCAGCTCTATAATACCGTGGATACCATGATCGTCGGCAATGTGCTGGGCGATACCGCCCTTGCCGCCATTGGCGCCTGCGGGGCCATCTACGAGCTTTTGGTCGGATTTGGTATCGGTATCGGCAACGGCCTCGCCATCGTCGCAGCGCGCGCCTACGGGGCCGGAGACGAGGACCAGCTCAAACAGACCGTGGCGGGTTCCATCGTCATCGGCATCATCGCGTCGGCGGTCATCACGCTGGCGGGTGCGGCGGGCCTGCATCCGCTGCTGGAACTGCTGGACACCCCGGCGGAAATTTTAGCGGACGCCTACGGCTATATCATCATCATCGACCTCGGCGTCATCGTCATGTTTGCCTATAACCTCTGCGCCGGCCTGCTGCGGGCCATCGGCAACAGCTTCATGCCGCTGGTCTTCCTCATCCTCTCGTCGGTGCTCAACGTCATCCTCGACCTCTGGTTCATCGCCGTGCTGGGCATGGGCGTGGCCGGTGCCGGTGTGGCGACGGTCATCTCTCAGGGCGTGTCGGTGGCGCTCTGCATCCTGTATGTCTTCCGCAGCGCCCGGCTGCTCCTGCCCGGGAAAAAGCACTTCCATGTGGAGAGCCGCCTCTATTGGGAGCTGTTCAGCCAGAGCATCTCCATGGGCCTCATGAGCAGCATCGTCTCGGCGGGCTCCGTCGTTTTGCAGTACGGCATCAACGGCCTCGGTACGCTGGTCATCGCGGGCCACACCGCAGCCCGAAAGCTCTTTGCGTTCACGGATATGCCCCTGTCGGCGATGGCCTCTGCCTGCTCGACCTACGTCTCCCAGAACTACGGCGCGAACCATCCCGACCGCGTCCGCCGCGGAATGCGGGACATCTATCTCTACAGTGTCGTGGTGGCTGCGGCTGCTGTCCTGCTCATGGCGGCAGGCGCGGAGTGGATGGTAAAGCTGGTGTCCGGCTCTTCGGAGCCGGTGGTGCTGGAAAACGGCGCACGGTATCTGGTCTGGAACGCACCCTTCTACGCCGTGCTGGGAATGCTGCTCTCCACCCGCTACGCGCTGCAGAGCATGGGCGAGAAGGTGCTGCCCCTGCTGTCCAGCGTCATCGAGTTTCTGGGCAAGATCGTCTTCGTTCTGCTCTTCATCCCCCGCTTTGAGTATAACGCGGTCATCCTCTGCGAGCCGGTCATCTGGTGCTTCATGACCCTAGAACTGCTTATCGCATACCGGCAGAATTCCTTCGTGTTCCCGAGGATGAAAAAATAAAAACAACGAGGCCTTGCGTTCGCAAGGCCTTGTTGTTTTTTGTCAGAAAATATGTTATCATGAAACTGCCGCTTTTGGCGGCGGGGCGCTGTGCCACAAACGCAGGCGGCTTTCTCCTTACCGGCACCTGAGTGCGCCGGGCAAGGCGATTTTCTTGGATTCTCGCTCCCCTGCACGCTCAAGGGCGGAAAGGGGGGATGCACCATGACGTTTGAACAGGTCGTATTACTGCTCTCGCTTCTCGGCGGAGCAATTTTTGTGACGTTTCAAATCACATGGACTGTTTCTCACAGTAATGATAAAGACAAGAAAAAATGACCGCCTGACTCTCTACATCTGTGCGGTCATTTTTTCTTGATCCACTAAGGTAAGGAGCAAGCCGTTTGCAGGCCAGCGCCTTTCTTATTTGTAGTATAATCATTTTTTAAATGGCTGTCAAGGGCAATAAAATGCCTTTGACGGCTCTTTTTTATAACAGAACTCCCCGCCATGCAGCTGCACGGCGGGGAGAAAGAGGGAGGATAATTTCAGATTCAGAGGGCCGAATAGCCGAAGCTGTTCACCAGCGCGTCGATGGGCTGGCCGGCCTTGCACATGGGGCAGTCGCGGCTGTCGAAGCTGGCGTAGTCGGGCAGGCTGAAGGGGTCGAAGATGGAGGTGACCGGGATGCCCAGACACTCGTGGGTGGTGGCGAAGATGGCCGACAGGCCCGCCACGGTGCCGCCGTAGTAGTTGACCGCCTCGATGGCCGCCTGCACGGTGTAGCCGGTGGTGATGGAGGCCGACAGGATGAGGACGTGCTTGCCCCTGACCATCGGGGCGAGATTGTCGCGGAGGATGATCTGGCTGCCGCTGGTGTACTCGGGGGTGATGACGTAGATGGTCTGGTGGGCGTTCATGTTGGCAAAGCCATCTTTGGTCAGCTCGTTGGCCAGACAGGTGCCGATGACCTGCGTGCCGTCCAGACAGAGCACGGTGTCCACGATGGTGCTGTGCTGATAGGCGGCCACCAGCTCCTTGGCGACAGCCTTCGCCTCCGAGAGGCGGGCTTTCTGGGTGGTGACGTCGATGTAGTAGTTGATGTGGCTGTGGCTGGTGGCAAAGTGGCCCTTTGCCACGCGCAGGAACAGACTGCTTTTGTTGGTGGGAAGCTTTACCATATTGATCATAACTGCACACTCCTGTTCTTGTGAAATCAGGCAGGACGCCCATCCCGAAAAACAAAACCGCGCGGCGGCACATCTGTCCGGCCGCTGCGCTCCCCGGTTGGGATGCTCTTATTGTAGCAGGAAAGGCACCTTATGCACAAGACACAAAACCACTAAAAATCTTCGCTTGCGTTTTGGCAGAATGACGGAGAGGGGCAAACAAAAACGCCCAAGGCGTGAGCCTTGGGCGCAGAGTGCAGAAAAGAGATCACACGAGAGTGATGTTACCGGTATTGTTATCCTTCTTCGCGGTCATCTTCCAGGTGCAGAAAGCACGGGTGTAGCCGCTGTTGCCGCTGCTGGCCTGAATGCGGGGCCAGTACTTGAACTCGACCGTGTCGCCGGCAGCGATATCAAGAGGTTTGGTTGCAGTACCATTGACGGTAATGGTGAAATCCTTTGCATCCTCGCTCTCTTTCAGATCAAATTCCGGGTCGGTAATCGTGATATACTGCTTGGCATAGTTCTTCTCGGTCTTATCGTGGGTCACAGTAAGCTCAAAGCACTCATTGGTCACATACAGAGGAACCTTTTTGGTGGTGCACTTGATGCTCAGGTTGAACACAGCGCTGCCGTAAGTGGCGGAGGTGGCGCCACTGCCGGAAGGAGCGGTGTACGCAGGAGCAGCGGGGCCGCTGCCGGAACCATCATACAGCTTGAAGGTACCCATCAGCTTCAGGGTGCTGCCGATTTTACCGGTCTTCTGGTACTCATCCTCACCACAGCCAACGAGCAGGCTGGAACCAGCCACAGCCACGGCAGCGGCGGCGCTGTACTTCAGGAAAGAGCGGCGGTTGAATTCTAAGGACATGATCGTTCCTCCTTTATGCAGAAACAGATAAATTCATTGTACTGCCCCGAAGGGCGTCTTGCCTATACAATAGGCGAAAAATGAGCAGATGTCAATGGTTTTCACGAAATTTTTGCGGGGAAAGATCTGCCCGTGGGACGGAATTCCGTCTCGGAAAAATGCCTCAGACCTGCGTCAGGTCAGAAGAGTTCAGAGAGAAGGTAAGGCTCTTGTTTGCCACGAAGGTCGGGGTGAAGGTGACGCTCAGCTTCTGCCAGCCGGTGGGGACGCAGCAGATCAGCTGGATGTAGCCTGCGCCCTGCGGGGGCAGGTTGGTGGACTCGGAGAAGCTCTGAGCGGCGGCATCATAGAGCTGGATGTAAGCGCCCACCTCGGCCTCAGCGCCGTCGCAGACAGCGGTGAAATCGGTGGTGGAGGCAGCCAGAGCGTGGAAGTACTGACGGGCGACATCGAGCTTGGTGGCCTCATCGTTCAGCGGATAGGCGGCATCCAGTTCGGCGAGGTTCTGTGCGCCGATGTTGAAGGTAGTCGCGCCGGAGCGGTTCACAGCGGTGACGAGCACAGCGACATACTCGTGATTGGGCAGGTCGGGGGTGTTGGCCATGGTAAAGACGCTGGTGAGCTGGACGCCCAGATTGTTCCAGTTGCTGACCTTGTCGCCGACCTTGACTTCGATGGCGTTGCTGGTGCTGGAGCCGCAGCCGCCCAGCATGGCAGCAGCGCCCAGAGCTGCTGCGGAGGCACCGGTACACTTGAGGAAGGTGCGGCGGGAAATTTTATTGGACATGGATGTGTCCCTCCTTGAATTCGCTTTATTATGAAGTGCGATGAAAATGCTCTGCTTTGTTTATAACATCTTTTGCACGCAGATGCAAGCAAAAAACGGCATAATTTACACTAGTTTCACAGAGACTTAAGTGCGGTCCTCTCCGGTCAGCTCCCGGGCGCGGGTCTCGCTGGTCTTGACCAGATTGAGCAGGCTGGGAGTATACAGCGGGTATTCCCGGGTCAGGCTCTCGGTGGTCATGGCGAGGCAGGACGGGTCGGCCACGCCCTCGCCGCTGGGCAGCGCTTCGCCGGCCAACAGGGCCTCCACATTGGCCTGAGCCGAGTGCATCACAGCGTCGGAGTAGCCGGGCCAGCGCCGGGCGTCCACGCTGAACATGCTGGGGGCATTGTGGGACTCGGCAGAGTAGAGCAGACGGAACATCTTGGCCACGGCGGTCATCAGGTAGGCGCTCACCTCGGTGGTCAGGGCCTTGCTGTGGCACTCGCCGATCTTGGCGTAGAGCACGTTCAGGCTGTTGGAGATGAGCTTTTTGTTCATCGTGGGCAGGACGCTGCCGTGGTAGATGTTGTCCTTCATTTTGTCGGGGTTGGGGATGTCCTCTGCCGAGAGCATCATGCCGTTGCGCTCTGCCGAACGGCCCAGCAGATAGTCGCAGGAGACATTGTAATAGTCTGCCACCCGTACCACAAAATCCAGGCCGCACTCCCGGATGCCTTTTTCGTAGTGGGAAAGCAGGGCCTGCGAAACGCCCAGATCCTCTGCCGCCTGTTTCTGGGTGATGCCGCGCTCCTTGCGCAGCAGTTTGATGATACGATTGAACTCCATGATGTTTGGCTCCTCAGATAAAAATAGGACTTCCTTGATTTTTGGTTTACAGCACGTTGATTATACACAATGGAAAACGACTTGTAAAGCGAAAAAGTGACGGTTTTTCCGCCGGAATTTCGGTGTTTTTGTCAAAGGGGTTGCTCTTTCTACCATATCTATGTTAAAATAAACCTTACCGGCATATATTTAGTGTCTGATGGTGCCGGAAAAATCAGCAGAAAAGCAAGATTTGTGCGAATCAGCACAGGAATAGATAGCTCATAAGAGGTGTTTTTGCATGAAAACCTTTAAGCTCCATCTCATCCGCCACGGCCTGACTTCCGGCAACTTACAGGGCCTTTACATCGGCAGCGGCACGGACATCCCCCTGTGTGACGAGGGCCGCGCCCAGCTGGCCGAGCTGAAAGAGCGGTTCGAGTATCCGCAGGTGGATACCGTTTTCTCTTCCCCGCTCATGCGCGCCGTGGAGACGGCCAACATCCTGTTCCCCAATGCGACCCACCAGTTCTCGGTGCATGACCTGCGGGAGGCCGGTTTCGGCGTCTTTGAGAACCACCCCGTCAAGGAGCTGGTGAAGAACGAGGACTTCAAGAAGTGGATCACCCCGGGCTCCGGCTTTGTGCCGGAGGGCGCAGAGCCCACGGAACAGTTCCACGCCCGCTGCTCGGAGACGCTGCTCAAGCTGTTCGAGTATATGATCCGGATGGACGTCACCGAGGCCGCCTGCGTGACCCACGGCGGCGTCATCATGAGTATGCTGAGCCAGCGCGCCCTCCCCTCCCGCCATCCCGAGCAGTGGATGGCTGACCCCGGCTGCGGCTACACCGTCCAGACCGACGTTCAGCTCTGGATGCGCGACCGTCTGGTGGAGGCCATCGACATCGTCCCCTTCGGCTATGCCGACACCCTGCGGGGTCAGGCGGAAGCCGAGGAGAATGAAGCATTCGAATAAGAAAGAACGCTCTGCCGCCCTGCGATTTTTGCCGCCGGGCGGCATTTTTGTACTCTTTTGGTACAAAATCAGCAAAGAAAACGCAAAACCTGCAGCAGAACGCTTTCAAACCCTTGACAGGGGGCAAAGAAACCGATACTCTATAAAGTGAATGATTTTTCTCGCTGCAAGGAGGAGTCCCCGATGTCTCAGTCTCTTTCCCGCCGGTCGTTCCTGAAATGCGCCGGTTCGGGCGCGGTCAGTCTGGCCGCTGCCCTGCTCACAGGCGTTTCGGCGGCTGCGGCACAGCCCCGCGTGATGGGCCAGCCTGCCCTGCTGGACGGCAAGGCGGCGGTGGAGCTGCTGGGCTATGCGCCCGCGCCCGGGCTGGGCGGCGTGTTGGTCTACCTCTCGGTGGAGAACCTCTCGGCCCGCACCCTGCCGGTGGGCGCAAGCTACCTCCACAGCCGGGATGTCTCGACTCTGAAGGAGCTTTACAGTCTGGACAGCGGTGTGACTGCCCGCTGCGGAGGCCAGAGCGTCCCCTGCGGCAGCTTTGCGGCACCGCTCTACGCGGAGAATGCCGCCGATGCCTCGGTCTTTACGCTCAACCTCGCCGCCGGGCGCGGCGCGATGCTCCATTGCTTCTGCGCCGTCCCGGAGGATTGGGAGGCGCTGGAGCTGAGCTATCGCCCCGCCTTTGCCGCCGGACAGCCGGTGGAGTTCGTGGTGCGCCGGGAGGCCGACGCCGTCCGCCTCGGACCGGTGCCGGCGGCGCCGGCGGAAGTCGGAAGCGTTGTGGATTTATAAACGGCTTCGCGCGCCTGTGCGCGGGGGTAGAGCGCGGTTACGCGAGGTTAAGTTCTCTTTTGCGCACCAAAAGAGAACCAGAAATGGTTGTCGCGCCTGTGCGCGGGGCAGAGCGCTTTTTCATTAAGGCTAATTGTTCTCTTTTGATGTCAAAAGAGAACCAGAAAACCACCAGCGATTTCGACGCGCTGGACCCACGAGAAAGGGGCTGCTCGCCCCTTTCAGACCCCGAAGGGGTTGTCGAAGCCCAAAAATGCTAGCCGCTTCGCTAAACGCATTTTTTGGGCTTCTCCGGTTTACGGCTCCGCCGATGGTGTTACGCTTTCGCAGAACTTTACGTTCAGCAAGGGCGTAAAGTCTGCTGCGAAGCAGCAAATTGGAGAAACGAGAAAAAAGCGTTAAGCGCAGCGACTAGCTTTTTTCCGTTTCGACT
>OGFX01000132.1_pt1 | contig 44844 bp, 30 predicted proteins | sample 1571011 | NCBI WGS metagenome assembly OGFX01 (sample SAMEA2582035, study PRJEB24529) | metagenome | biome: Human gut stool | place: China | collected 2011
AGATAATGATATGGTATATTTTCTGTTTCATATTTTGCATTACTGTTTATAATGGTTCAGCGGGGAACGCTGTAAGGCGTTATCACGCTTCGTTAACATCATATTTAATTTCATTCCAGTGTACCATGTCGTATGGATAGTAGGGTAATCCTTTCAAGCTGCTATCATCCAGCTTCAAAACCTTGACCAATGCACCACTTTCAAAGCTCCAATAGCCGGAGTGTACAGATATATTTATCTTGTGCATGTTGTGCCAACCACAACCGGAATGACCTCTATACCATTCTTGTGAAAGATATTTCTTTAACCTATTTACACTTAAAGCCTTATCTTTATCTGCAAACGAGATAACTTCCTTTGTCGCCGCATAAGGGCGAGGAAATAAAAAATTAACGCTATTCACTGAAACATCTATTTTACATGTGTAGTGAAAAAAATAATTTATTAAGAAATCGTTCAGTTTCTCCTTTTGGGAAACCATTGCTAATTGACAGAATATAGCATCTTCTACACCTAACAATATACCGATAGAAAGCATATTTACCATAAGGATATACCCATTGTCTTTATTCCATGCAATAGGCATCAACGAAACGATTTTTTTGTATAGCGGCAATATCTTATCTATACTCTCTCCCATAGAATAAGTTGCAAGTAGATTATCATATTTATACATTAAAATTGTTTCATGTTTATTCTGAATAACTTCTTTGTTTGGTAGGCTGTATAGTTGAATGCCTTTATCCTCACTGTCTTTCAAATCCTGTATATCCTTTTTACAATCATCAATAAATTCCGTTTGCAACCTAATAAGAGTTGCAAAATTTTCTTTTGTACTAAACTTATCTCTTGCTTCCATAATTATTTCATATTCAGAGTTTTATAATGGTTAGAAAGGAGCATCGTCAGATGCTATCTTTCGTTGTTAGTTGCTGACTATATTTACTTAATGATTTCAATGTCTTGAATAGGTATATAACCTATAGGAGCATTAAAAATGGAATTTATTTTGCACCAGTCATTTGTTAAATTACTTATAACAACAGGCATTCCAAAATTGACTGCTATACCATCTTCGCCTTTGGTGGTTTTTTCTCCATTAGGCAAAGAATAAATGTAAGAACTGCATAGTATGGCACTATTTCCAACTTGTGGCGTAAAAATCGTCCTTTTAGCATTTGGAGGGCTCTGTAATATTATATTATACTGAGCTTCCATGCATTTCGTAGATAAGAATAGATATGCTTCAAAACAGTCATTACATTCATTCTCTTCAGGAAAATGCTCTATATGAAAACCCGGAGCGTCAGCATACAGCTTTCCGTGAGTTTCATCTCCTCTATTATATACCCCATATATCAATCGCCCATTAGAATCATAATATGCGATACTATGCAATGCACCCCCGTCAGCCCATCGCTTGAATACTTTCCTGATTTTGTTATCGCTATCGAAATACATAGTGAACAATATATTGGTATTCTTAATTTGACCATCATCTAAGATTTTGTATGAATGGATTTGATCAAATTCCATATATTCATCCTCTATTACTTTTCCTAAACTATCTAAAGGAACAAGGTATGCAATTCTCAAAGGCATTTTGTTTATTGCATCAATCTCTGTTTGAATAGTTTCCTTATAGTTTTGTGCAAAAGTATAAGGTGAAAGCAAGAATAAAACATAAAGTATAATTACTCTTTTCATATTGCAACTAATGGCTTGACAAGGAGCTGCGTTCAGCAGCTATCTTGGCTCGTTAATAATAATTACAATGTTATTCGTATAAAAGATTCACATTTAGCAGAGGAATACTTTCTTTTAAGCACCCCTCGCTTCTATGAATTAGAAATGAAACTAATACTGTTTCAAATTCAGAATCTTCAAGGATATAAGGAGTTAAGTGTGCTATTTTTCCTTTGCCATTCAATGATATTTTAGTCCATTCTTTTTGTGTAAATTCCGGCCACTTCCTTAATTCGTAGCCCGGAATTAAACTCAACTCTCTTATGTCTTCCTTGATGTAAAAGCGACCCTCTTGCTTATACTCTCGCCCCAATAAAGGACGGATAGAATCAACATTTTCAGAACTGTAAATCGGATAAGAATAGGGATGAATACCCCAAGTTATCATGATTATTTCTTGGCTGAACAGTTCATCGATTAGCTCTGTATTGGAAAATTCGTCTATTAAGTCCAACTTCCGATTGCCATATTTTCGAGTTATTATTTCTTCCATTTTTGCTAAGTCCACAAGAATGAAGCCGAGATAATCATAAGAATCAAAGTATTTGTCAGATATAGAGTAAACCAAATTTTCATTTAGTTTCATTTCTGAAAAATAGAAGTAAATAGTGATAATTTCAACAGGTATTGGAAGAACATCAATAGCGGGCAAGGTGTGAACAGGCTTGTCCTTAAAAATCTTAACACCTATATTAAATTCTCCTTGTAAGCTAAAATCTATTTTATGTTCAGACAAACCACTATTCGGAGAAAGCAATCGTATATCTGACTTGTCATTGATATAGACTTTCCCCAAATAAGTTTGATTTATTAGTTCGCCTAAAATGGAATCACTAAAGGTTAATTGGTTTTCAACCTTTTCAAACACACATCTAACATTATATTGACCTGATATACGATTCATGACATCAGGAATAGTATAACTAATCCGGTCAATACATAGCTGCAAATTGGCAATTAAATCGTTGCCACCTCTAAATGCTATTGTTTTTATTCTTTCCATTTTATGTGAATCTTTTTTACGAACTCAATTATTATTAATGGTTCAGCAGGGAACGGCTTGCCGTTATCCTGCGTTGTTAGCGAAATATTCTTTCTGTTATTTACTTTGTCAAAATGAAACTTAAACTTAAACAACAACAGGCTATAGTCACACTATAAGATATTACATAACAAATAAATAGTTTCCAAAATCCCTGTTTTCTGAATTTCTTGAAATAGGAAACATATTTATCGTTTCTATCTATAAAAGCATTATAAATAAAATATATCATTAAACAATAAACAATTAATAATAATCCTAACACTATTTCATTATTGAACAAGTCATATGCTCCTATATCTGTTATTATCTCTATGACATTTAGCATTGTAAGTAAGTTAATGCCAATGAAGAAAATAATTCCTGTGTCTGCCATACTAAGAATGCGAAAAGGCGGCTTCTTTTTATTCTCAGAACTCCACACCATTTCATTATACTTCTGTTTAACCCTGTTTACATATTCCCAGTAACCATTGCTTTTACAGAACTTTCGTGTACATGTATTGTCCAGTATAGAGAAGAAAAGCCAATCAAAACCTTTTTGTACCTTATAAAAAATCATATAATTACAATAGTATAGCATATTCATAAACAATTCTATCCGTTTCATTTTGACATGTTTTCGCTAATGTTTAGAGGATAGCCGACCGTTTAGGGCGGTTCATCCTCATGTTCGAGACAATTTTTATTTCCTTTATTACATACTATATAGAACTTCAATTTTTGACTGCTGTTTCCGGCAGAAAGAGGTGTGAAGTTCATGCCCGCACCCCGTTCGTTTCATTACTGCTCTTATCCGTATTTCATTCATTTTTCAGTTCTCCTTTCTTTCTTTTCATGGGATTTCACTGTTCTTGTTCACGGCAGGACATAGCTATCCCATGTTGCTGTCATGCCGCTTTTTTCCGGTGTATGTCGCAATGCTCCAGTATTACCGTGTATGTCATGCCGCCACCCGTTACCGTGGTATGGCTGTAAACTCTCGTCCGTCCGCAACGTTCGCAGAAGTACGGGTTTTCATATCCGCTTTCTGCCTGTTGCAACTCAGCTTCCTCTATCTCGCTTTCATCCCGTCCGAAGTATTCTTCCGGCAGGCTGCCTTTATTGGAATAGAAGCCGTAGTACCTCACGATGCGGAAATAGCGCAGTGGAACGTGTTGCAGCAGCCGGGGGAAGAACTCCCGGTAATGCAGTGTCAGTTCCTTTTCAACCGGGTTCCTCCTGTCGGGTGAGTTTTTGTAATCACGGTAACGGAATGAAATGTTTTCGCCGTCCATTGCCGTAATCTTGTACTCGCTCAGACACGCCCGTTTGGAATACCTGCCCACATATTGTATCACCTGTTCCGGCATCTGTATGGGCTGCTCCAAATGTACAATCCAGTCCTTTTTGTTCACCACCTTTTTGATGAAGCCCATAAACTCCATGCGGTCGTGGAAATCATGCTCCAACCTGCCCGCATCGAACAACCCTATCAGGGCGTGTTCAAACTTGTAGCGGAATACCTTACAGATAGAGGGGATATGCACGTAGTCATGTTCGGGGATGACTATCTTACCGTCGTTATCTATGCCGCCCCATGACATAATCATGTGCGTGTGTACATGGAGCTGTTTCGTTTCCCCGTAGGTATGCAGTACGGCAATCACTCCGGTTTTCAAGCCGAACTTGTGCATCATCCAGTCTTTCAGCGTTTCAGCCGAAGTACGCATCAGTATATTCAGCATTTCTTTCCTGTTGCGCTTCACCAAGTCCAGCAGGATATGCGGCAAGGTCATCACCACATGGCGGTGCGGCACCCGCAGCATCTTTTCTTTCATGCGTGCCGCCCATTTCAGCGTGTCACGCCAGCCGCATGACGGGCAAAAACGGTGTTTGCAACTATGGCTGATTTCCCGTACTTCCCCACAATCGGGACAAACGTATGTGTCTATCCCCAAAGTGGTTGTGCGACATACACGGATAGCGTTCACCGCCTTGTACTGTTCGGGGGTGATGTACTCCGCCGGGTGCTGTGCGTATTCATCCCACCACCGATTGAAGAAATCGGACAAGCGGTACTTCTTTTCTTTGCAACCGTCTGTATATATGTCGTTTAGCACTTCTTTCATAGCTCGCACACAAATCCTTTTTTACTCTATTTCAACATCTAATCTTTTGATTATTAGTTGTTTATTGTCTTGAATGTTATTTATAACCGCACCTTATGGTGTCGTTCCTACACTTCTATAACTGCACCTCACGAATTATCCAGTGTATCAAGGGGATTAGGGATTTTTGCTTTATGGGTACTTGACACATGAAGATAAATGGTTGTGGTCTTGATGTCGTTGTGTCCCAGCAATTCCTGTATCGTGTGCAGGTCTGTTCCCTGTTCCAGCAAGTGTGTGGCAAAGGAGTGGCGCAGCATGTGTACGTGTACACGGTGTTTGATGCCTGCACGATGTGCGGCTTCTTTCAGCACTTTCACCAATGCACTTGCCGAATATTGCTCTCCGGGTGTTTCGCCCTCAAACAGCCATTTTTGTGGGCGATATTCCCGAAAGTAGTGCCGTAGCTCTTCCAGCAACTTGGGCGAAAGGAGCGAATAACGGCATTTCTTCCCCTTGCCCATAATGCGAACCGACATTGTTTCACTGTTGATGTCCTGCGGGGTCAGGTTAAGCAATTCGCCTCTTCTAAGTCCGGCAGAGTAAACCAACGAAATCATGCAGTGATGCTTGATGTTGGAAATTTGTGCAAGGATGCGCTTAATTTCATTCTTGCTCAACACTTCGGGCAGGCTCTTGTACTCTTTGGCACGGGTGATACCGCCGTAGTATTGCCGCTTGCCGCCTTTCACCTGCTCATAATAGAACTTGATAGCATTGATGCGCATATTCTGTTGCGACACCGAGATTTTCTTCTCGTTCACAAGATAGAGTATGTACTTGTTGATGTCCGGCACTTTCAGGCGGTCGATGTTCCGTCCCTTGTGATATTCCATGAAGTCGCTGAAATAGGCACGGTATGTTTTGACGGTCGAGGGGCTGTAACGCTTCTGTTCCAGCAGTTCGAGGTAGCCTTTCGGCAGTGTGTATTCCCTTTTAGGTTTGGGATGCCGCACGTAAACCCGGCTGTAATCAATATAGGCGTGGGGTGAATAGCGGTCGTAGAAATCCGGCAGGCTGAAAGCGGCTGACGCTATGTATGCAGAGCCGTTGCCAGCCATTTCTATGTCCGTATCTTGGGCGAGCAGCAGGGCGACAGCCTGACTGTTTACATACTCTATTCGTATGTAGTCCGCACCGTTTCTTTCTTCCTTGTACAGAACGATGCTTCCTCTCTGTTTCTGAACCTTATCCATGTCGCTGAATTTTGCTTCGCTCCAAAGATAAGATAAAAATATCACTTTTTGAACATCTGTTCAAAAATAATAGAGGTTAAAAAAACAAAAGAGTATCAGGCTTTAAGCAGCGAATAGATATGGCGAAAATTTTCTGCCAGTTCGTCCACGTTCAGACCGTTCAGAAATGCTTGTTCGTATGACAGTCCTAAAAACATTTGCCGGAACATGATAGCCGTTTTCTTCACGTCCGTGTCACTCCTGATTTCCCCGCTTTCTTTTGCTTTCTGTATGACTTTCTCCCATAGGTCATAGTCTTGTCGGTAGATTTTCTCAATTTTCTGCCTGATACCCGGATAGTACATGCGCACTTGTGACAGAAAGTGAAAGTAGTAGAAGTTAGGACTACAATCATGCGGGCTGCTATTATCGCCAATCAGTTCAACAATCCTTTTCATGGAAGCGGCTACTCCAGCCACGTATTGCCCGATGAACTCTGCCAACGTATCGGCAGGAGCGGCAAACTTGTTTTCCGGTTCGTGCATTTGCAACACGTATTTGTCCGCCACAGCCATGAATAAATCCAACTTGTGCGGAAAATAATAAACGATACCCGTTTTTGTCACCCCGCAGGCTTTGGCAAGCGTGATGATGCTTGCTTTCTCGTAGTTCATCCTGACAAATACGCCGAACGCTTTATCTATTACTTCTTCACGGTTAGTTATTATCATACACGTTTGTTTTTAATCGGTTACGAAGATACGGATTTTGTTTTAAGCATTTGTACCCCAGTGCTTTTTTTTAGTGCAAGGTGCAAGTATATATTTATATATATAGCTTGCACCTTGCACTAACCCAAAAATATTTATTATCAGATATTTGCGAGTTTCAAAAGAAAGCCGTATCTTTGAACCCGAAAGTTAGGCAGACAAACAGCGGTCAAAGTTGGACAAGCCCAACATCTGAAAATCGTTACTGTTTCGTTACCTATTTGAAATTTTGAAAGCGAAGTAGCTGAAATATAAGCGGTTAGAGTTGTAGGTTCAAACCCCTCTCTGATAGGTTGCTTGCCATTTATCATATAATCAAACAAGATTCCCTTTTTCAAATCAATCTTACCTGAAACGGCACCTGATTGAAAAGACAAAATATTGTCTTTTGTTTCATAAGACAGTTTTCCCGAACAAGGCGGAAGCGATGTGAAGAAACTACTTTTATTTAATTGCATTTGCTCTCTAGCTACTTCATAGCCAGCAGGTACTAAATCGGTAGCAACCCGGGTGTGCACATAGAGATTAAGGAAATACTCATTTCCGTCTTCTGGAATAACGGGGAGAGATAAACGTATCTCTTTCTCTTCGTGAGGTTTTAAATCAACATTGAAATCCCCCGTAGATATTTTTTCTCCGTTTTTGTATATTTCCCACATGAAAGCATACTCATCCAGATTGGTAAAGTCATAACGGTTTTTAATAGAAATAATTCCTTTCCCCAAGTCTTTTGCGCTAAACTGAATGTACTGATACACTTTCTTCACTTCATACGCTTGTGGTTTAGGAATACCATTAGCAGAAATCAAACCGTCAGTTCCCGTGTTTAGTTCCCCTTTCTTATCTTCCAGCCATTTATAACTACCCATCTTACCATTATACGTCCAATAAGTACGTCCGTCTCTTGGTTCGGTCTTTATCTTAAATCCCTGATCCATAAAATCCCAGATAAAACCGCCCTGCAAGTTAGGGCTGTCATAAATAATATCCCAAAGGTCTTTAAAATTGCCATTGCTGTTTCCTTGGGCGTGAGCATACTCACACATGATAAATGGTCGCTGTTTGCCAGACTTCCGATATTCTGTTATTTTCCACATATTGGGATACATCGGACAGACAATATCTGTATTCCAATCTTCCCAAGCCTGCTCGAACTGTACAAAACGACCGGGGTCATATTTCTTCAAACGTTTATACTCATCGTGGAACACGATTCCATTGCCACATTCGTTTCCTAATGACCATCCGATGATACATGGATGATTTTTATCCCTTTCGACCATTCGGGTGATACGGTCGACATGAGCAGCATACCATTCGGGACGATAAGCAGGATGCGGAATGGTATCTTTAAAATAAGGAACCGAACCCATTCCATGAGTTTCAATATTGGCCTCATCCACTACATAGATACCATATTGATCACACAATTGATAGAATAATGGATGATTGGGATAATGACTGGTACGAACAGCGTTCATGTTCAGTTGTTTAATCAGTCGCAAATCATTCATTATGATTTCGCGAGTCTGCGTATGTCCCAAGCTGTCGTTATGTTCGTGACGGTTAACACCTTTTATATAGGTGGGTACACCATTTACCAGTAGCCGTGTATTCTTAATCTCAATGCGACGGAATCCGACTTTATGAGCCACTACCGTTTGTTGCTTGTCGTCATTGGCTCGAAGTGTCAGAATACAGTCGTAAAGCGAAGGGTGTTCAGCGCTCCATTTCCGTACATTGCGCACAGTGCCTTCGAAAGTAAGTGTAGTACTTATATCTGAGATACAATATGCTTTCTGCGCAGATAAGACAGTCTTCCCCCCTGCGTCCTTCAATTCGAGTGTAAGTGTCCCTTTTTGTAGAGTTGCATTAGCATTGAACGAACGCAAGTCTACAGTAGCCCGAAATTGCCCGTGTCGGTAGGTATCGTCCAGTCCTGCATGCAAAAAGAAATCCCAAATGGTCGTTTGGGGATAAGCGGTCAGAAAAACATCGCGTTCGATACCGCTTAGACGCCAAAAATCCTGGTCTTCCATATAGCTGCCATCGTGCCAGCGATACACCTGTACAGCAAGTAAGTTCTCTCCTTTTTTTAAATAGTTTGTCACATTAAATTCTGCCGGAGTCTTGGATGCTTTAGTCATACCCACCTGCTGTCCGTTCACATAGATACGGGCGTAGCCGCTGATGGAACCGAAGTGCAACAACACTTCACGCCCCTGCCAGTTTTGAGGAACCGTAAATGTGCGCCGGTAAGTCCCCACAGGATTATCAACGTCGATATAAGGTGGATTGGGTGAAAACACATACTGAATGTTGCGAATTATCGGCTCACCGAATCCTTGGATTTCCCAGTTGGAAGGGACAGTAATTGTATCCCAATCATTGTCGGATAAATCTGTACAATAAAAATCTTTTATGCTTTCTGCGATAGAGGGAGCATAAACAAATTTCCACGTACCATTCAACGAGTATTGCCAAGACGATTTTTGTGGATTATCGTTCACAGCATCATCTGTCCGCTCATAAAGGCGAAAGTCAGCGTGTGGTTTCTCTTTGTTCCACTCATATTTGGTGGGATTTTCCCACTCGTTGTTTTGCGCCTTTGCCGTTTGAGACAAACCACCAAAAAGACAGGAAAGGAATAATAAGGTAGAAAATAATCTATTTATCATAAGATAAAGGGTTGTGAGGGTTTCCATTGAGTAACGTCAAGGAGTTAAGAAGCCTAACCTCTTAACTCCTTGAAATCAGTAAGAAAATCTCAAAAAGTTATTCTTCAGTATACAATAATGTTCCAAACCCCAAATCACCGGCTTCGGCAGTACCACGCTCGCCATATCCTTCGGGGCGTTCTTTTTCGGCAAAAGCTTGCGAATATGGAGCATTCATACCTTTCACCTTGGCATAATGGTTGTAAAGGAGTTCCCATCCCGGACGGGCACGCCCTTTACCGTCGGCCGACACCTTCTCGTGCCAACCGTATTTGGGGTGATAGTAAGGTTCGAAAGGCATTTCCACATCTTCGGTCGAAGTTAAGTTATACTTAGCCGTATACTCGCAGAGGTCGAGAATGATGTTGTCGTTATAGGCAAAAAGGTCGATACCCATGTTATAGGCTGTACGACAGAAGTAAGCGTGTAAGCCTACGTTGAGAGTAGCGTGCCCCTGGTCGCGTCCCATCTCTTGGCTCTGTGCCAAATGTCTGCCTTTCACTTTTCCCGCAGGATCCTCGTGCATGCCTTTCACCGACCATTCGATACAGCCCATACCTTTTCCGTGATAGAAAAATTCCAAGGCTTGTTTAATCTTGGCATCGTCATCGTTCAGCACGCCGATAGAAAGAATCGTGAGCATGGCGGGCAGATCCCAACTCATCCAACCCGAAATGGCTGAAGAATTAAAGTGGTTATCCAAAAAATCATCACAGATAGGATAGAAAGTTTTATCTATCCATTTCTTGAAGACTTCAAAATCTTCGGTTTTCCAGCCTTCGTAATCCCGCATCAATTCAGCGGGAGCAGCAAACTGGTATCCGATAAATCCGGCGGCAAGCAGACGATGGCTGTCGTCGGGCCATGTTTTATAATTCACCCCCTTACAAGTCTTAGCCCATCCGTTCAGAATTTTAACAGCTGCCTTGGCATAATCTTCATCTCCCGAAATTTTCCAGCGTACAGCCAACTGATAAGCGGCACCGGCATCGAAAGCGGCCGTATTGAAGTTGCCACCTTGCGAGTGACGTACAATTTCTTCTTGCGGGTTTGCGTTGTAGCTCAGTTGGGCAAATCGGCTTTCGCACAATTTTTCCCAACCGCTAATCCAAGGTTCGGCACGTTCGTTCACTTTGCGGCGTGCGCGTTCAAAGTCAGCTTCGGTGTTCACCAGACAAGGATGCTTGATGATGTACTCATAATTTTCATTGGGGTTGATTTCGCGTTGCCATGGTTCGGGAGTTCCATTCTCAAACTCAGCACTACAGCCGATCAGCAACACAAACGTTATGCTGCTCACGAAGGTATAAATCAGATTTTTCATACATTCAATTTTCATTTTGTTATTCAATCAGTTTCCAGAGAAAGTAGATGCTATTGTTTACCACTTTCGTTCTTTATCAAATCTTTCAGTTCTTGTTCCGATTCGAAAGTCTTTATCCAATCCACATAAATGCTACCTGTTTCATTGGTTTCATACCATATTTTCCAAAATTGAAGTTCCACCGTGTCGTACTTCGTCAATGAGGTAGGCATATACTGTTGGTTTTTGCCAAGGAATTTCTTCGTGAAGTCGGCGTAGAATACTTTGTATTCACCGCAATCTACCACAGTCATAGCATTTTTTCCTTTATCGGTATCTTCGCCATATTTACCGGCTACGGTAATACCGCTTCCGCCCCAAATGTCTAGATACCACTCTATACTCGTTGATGCTTCGAACACATTTTCGGGAAATTTCATTTTAAAGGCTAAGATGGGATAGTTGGTTACGTTGAACCCAAAACCGCCGGTGCGACAAATGCGAACAGCTTTGTAAGTCTTATCTTCACCGGGGAAAATACGAAGTACTCCGTCATTCTCCATCCATTCAAATTCCCGGTGAGTAAAGTTTCCGAATGGCTGCCAGATATTCTCGACAGTAAACTGGTCGTTCATTAAACCTTCGCTCACGCTGACACTCATCGTAGCTTTGACAGGTTTACCATCACCATAGTCGGCCAAAGCGGTAATTACTGCATTGCCATAAGCCTTCGCCACGAACCGGCCTTTTTCGTCAATCTCTACAACATCCGGCTTACTGCTTTCCCATGCGATGTACGAAAGCGTAGCATCTATCGGCGTTACATTCATCTGTGGAGTGTAGGTTTCGCCCAAAGCTAGTTTGTCTGTTTCTTTCACAAATTCCATACTTTCGATATAGATAATGGGCTTCACCTTAATTTCAAACTCTTTCGTGAAATGTTTGTCGTCGGTAGCGGTAACTTGGATGCGTGCCTTTCCTTCAGCTATGCCCTTCACCTCGCCTTTTTCATTGACGGTGGCTTTATCGGGAGTTAGGCTTTTCCAAATCAACCCGGGGTAAGTGGGGTCGGCCGGAGTAGTCTGCCAAGTGAGGGGCAAAGTCGAGGTTACAAACACTTCGAGGTCTTCATTAGTGAGATTGATATCAGTGATGTGAATAATTTCGTTTACTACCTTCACATTAATGGTCGAAGTGACAGAATAGCCCACAGCCGGCTTGGCCGAAATTACCGTACTACCGGCCTTCACTGCCGTGATGCGTCCTTCGGCATCTACGGTAGCCACATCGGGCACAGTCGATTTCCATACCACCTCTTTGTTGAAAGCCTCATCAGGACCTACAGTATATTTTATCAAAGTGTCAGTGCCTATCAGCAGAGGCAGTTCGGAGGTCACTTCAAGGTTGATTTCCTTAACGAGCACTCTCTCTTCTAAAACAGGGGATACATCGTCATCGTTGCACGAAACGGTCATCATTAAGCCAGCTGTAATCAGTGCTGCAAACGCACCCTTTTGAAGTATATTTTTGTATGTCATAATTCGATTACTTTATAAATGAATAATGAATGGATTATTGGTTCCAACCCGGATTTTGTTTCAAGTTGGAGTTCAGTTTGAGCTGGTCGGTGGGCAGCGGCAATAAGTAATGCTTTTCATGCCAGTTGCGTCCTTTCTCGTGGATAATACAACCTTCACCATCTTTCTCCTTAAAGGAAGCATCAGGCCATCTGTTTTCAAAATCGGTACCTTTCCACTTCACACCGGTGAGGTTCATCGGCATTTCGTCTTCGGCCGTTTTCCAACGCTTCAGATCATCAATGCGGAAATTCTCATCGAAAAATTCGATGGTACGCTCACGACGAATCTCTGTGCGCATATCCAAATTATTTGCCGTAACAAAGTCGTTAGTCAAGTCAGGCATTTCGGGGTTGATGCGTTTGCGTGTCAGGTTCAAACTGATGGCTAAGTCTTCATCCGATATTTGTCCATCGCGTTCAAACACGGCTTCGGCATAGTTCAGCAGTACCTCGGCATAGCGGATTATAGGGAAATCGTAAGCTTCCATACCGGTAGGCACTCCGTCGCGTTCGCTACACCACTTGTGGGGAAAGTACCCCGTACCCGTCTGAGGCATGAAGTTCCTATGCGAGGCATTGGCTATTTCGGCTGCATTGCCGCTCCAATCAATGCGTCCGCCGTTTGTACCCCAGTAAGTTTGTCCGGGCACCATAAGCTGATTGTTCATGCGGTTGTCGCGATTTTTATATTCATCATCCACTTTCGTGTAATTCCACGTTTGGGGATTGATGGGCAACCCATTGCTTTGCAGATACATATTAGCCATTTTACGAGTAACATACAAGGCATTACCCAAACGCCCTTGGGTTATGTTGAACCCGATAGAATTGATAACAGGGTCGTGACGGCGGGTAAAGATATACTCTTTATTACCTGTTTTATTGATACTGGCAGGGTTCGACTTTTCATTCTCCAAGATAAAGAGATACTTGTAGGCCTCCGTACCCAATTCTTGAGGAGCAAAAAGTTCGAATGCTACGCCCGCCATCACATCATGAGCCGCCTGTGCTGCGGTATTGAGCAAATCTTTTGTACGTTCGGTATTTTGACCGCCATTATGGAATTTCTCCCATGTACCTTCATAGAGGGCTACACGCGAAAGAAATGCCAAAGCGGCTTCGCAGGAGAGGCGGCCTTCATCGCTGCTGCTGATAGCCTTATCGACGGGTAATAGTTTAGCGGCTTCTTTCAAGTCGTCAATGATGAAGTCAGCTACCTCGGTACGCGGATTACGGGCCTTCTGCATCTCAGACGAGTCGATGTCGAGCGGTGTGCGGGTAATGATAAGATCACCATAAGCCTGCAACAACTCAAAGTAACAATAAGCACGGAAGAAACGGGCTTCCCCCACCGAAATGGCAATGTCGGCTTGTTGTTCATACGTATCGGCTTGTTGCAATAAAGTATTGGTTTGACGAATACGATTGTAATTGTCGGTATAATGCTTGTCTGACGACGGAATACTGTTCGTTCCGTTACTATAGATGTTCACCGTGCTACCGGCAAACAAGTCCGAGCGAATATCAGCGTGCTGACTGTCGTCGAGCCATCGAAAGTCGGCCGACCAGCTGTAGAACTGGGTGGCAAAAAGTTTGAAGTGTTCGGGCGACTTCCAATAGTTGGTATCCGCCAATTGCGTCTTGGGTTCAAGGTCCAAACACGACTGCATGGTCATGGCGCAAATGATTCCTAAAATATATGCTATTTTTTTCATTGTTATCTTCAATATTAAGAATAAAAATTAGAATATGGCATTCACACCGAAAGTCACGGTGCGGTTAAACGGATAGCGTTGCTTGTTTTCCACTTTGCGGGTGGCTTCGGGATCCCAACCATCGGTGATATACGATTTTTCCCACAAGTCGGCGCCCGATACATAAATACGCAGGTTGCTGATAAAACCGCTCTTATTCATCCATGCCTTTGGCAATGTGTAACCTAGTACAATCTCTTTGAGACGCAGGTAAGCTCCGTTATCGGCCGACCAGGTAGAGGGAATGTAGTTGTAGTTATTGATGTCATTACTGTTTGAATAAGTAGGGAAATGGTTATTGGGAGTTTCAGGACTCCATACATTACCTACCGACTGGTTAGTAGTGTTCAGCCAAATAGCTTTAAAAGGCACTTTCCAAGAGTCGATTTCACGATAAATGGTACGCTTGCCCACACCTTGGAACACGGTATTGAAATCAAATCCTTTCCACTCGCATCCGAAATTAAACGAGAACGAATATTTTGGGTCGTCGGAACCAAGAAATACAAGGTCGTCTTGTGTCAGTTTACCGTCTTTGTTCACATCTTCATACATGTGGTCGCCCAAACGCAAGTTGGCAGGTAGAGCGATAGAGTTGCTGCCCACATATTTGTCCACGTAATAGTCCAGTTGGTCTTGGTTTTGTACCTTGCCCACATAGCGGTAACCAAATACCGAGTTGAGTGGGTAGCCATTCACAGCTTCGTTATAACCTGCGCTCACCACGATGTTACCTCCATCGACTAGTTTGTTGGTCATATAGGTTAACGTACCGCCAACGTGGTAGTTGAAACCGCCTATCTTGTCACGCCAAGTCAAGCTGGCATCGTAACCATTGGCCTCAAACTTACCGCTATTAGTACTGGGAGCAGTTCCACCCAATACACCGGGGTGCAGACGCGAAACCAGCATATTGTCGTTTTTCTTTTTAAAGACCTCGAACGTACCCGTAAGGCGATTGTTGAGGAATCCGAAGTCAATCCCCAAGTTATAGTTGTAGATACGTTCCCAAGTACGCATGGTGCTCACCAGTCCGGCAGATTCCACATAGGTTCCTTTCGAGTTGCCCAACAAAGCGCCACTGTTCGATTTGTAATTGTAAAGTTGGATGCCATCATAGCGTCCAATACCATTTTGATTACCTACCTCACCATATGAGGCACGTAGTTTTAGTTCATTCACATAGTCACGCAAGTTCTCCATGAATTTCTCTTCAGTGATACGCCATCCAGCTGATGCGCCCCAAAAGAAGTTCCAGCGGTTCTTGGGCAAAAATTTCGAAGAACCGTCGTAGCGAGCATTCACTTCAACCATATATCTCGACTTGTAATTATAATTCAAGCGACCGAAATAAGAGAGAATGGCTTCCTCCCAACGGTCTACCTTGTCTATGTAAATTTGTCCTTTACCGTTAAGCGATTCGATTGCCGCTTCTACGTCCATTGCTTTGGTGCCGCTATAATCGTAAGCGGCATAATCGTATTGCACACCTCCCATAAGCGATATGTCATGAACCTCATCAAATAATTTCTTATAAGTGAGGAAAGCTGATGCCGTGTAATTGTCGGTACGCGCAGAACTTTTAGTATACGATGATTTTTCTTTTGCGGGATAGGGAGAGTTCTCATTTTGAATCGGTGTACCGTCGTATTGATACCAATCAATCGAAAGATATTGTTCGTCACGGGCCGCATTGTTCGTTGAGTATCCCAAAGTTCCCTGAAAATCAAGACCATCCAAAATGTTCACTTTCAAAATCTCGTTCACATTCATTGTGGTCACCACAAGTTTGTTGTCACCACCCAATTCGGCCGACCAGTTAGGGGTATGAATGCCTCCCCACGCATACGGTTTGCCATCGATAGTCGAAACCGGTAGCCCTGGCTGTGGTATGCTACTGCCTAATATACTACCAATCTGTGTAGGAGCCACCTGATGCTGACGACTAGCTGACATGTTGGTTTCCAAGCTGATACGGTTGTTTATCTTGAAACTGTTGAATAAACGTACGTTATAGCGTTCGTTCGAGTTGTTCCCCCATTGCAACGTCCCCTGGTCGTTCAAATAACCCAACGAAAGTCGGTAGGTCGATTTTTCCGAACCTCCGCTTACGCTGAGGTTATGCTGGGTAGAAGTGGCATTTCCCCAAAGCACATCAGTCCAGTTCATATCGTGAAACACAAAATCGGCCACACCACGGAATCCTCCCGGAATGGGATCTTCATCGGGGTTGTTTCCACCATGCAGATTAATCCAACTCCCCTTCATCGCTTTAGCCAAACGGGCATAACGTACCCAGTTGTCATCTTCGCCATAGCCGTCATTCAAACGGGCTTGGAGCACACCGTCCGTCCATTCGTCCATGCTCATCATGCGGGGCTGTAAACCCACAATTTTACGTGTAACCGAACCACTATATTCCACTTTGGTTTTGCCGGCATCGGGACGTTTGGTAGTTACCAAAATCACACCACCCGCTGCTTTTGCGCCATAAATAGCAGCCGAAGCATCTTTCAGAAAGTTAATGGTTTCGATGTCATCGGCATTGAGTTGAGCCATCTCGCTCACACCACTGGCTGGTACACCGTCAATAATCAAAAGAGGTTCTACCTTGTTCTTTGAGACAGAGCCACGGATTGAGACACCCCATCCTTCTTCACCAGGAGCAGCCGACGATCGGGTGATGCGTAAGCCCGGAACCTGACCTTGCATAGCCGAAAGCGGATTGGCCACCGTACCTTTGTCTTTAAAAAGTTTTTGGTCGACCACTGTTACCGAGCCTGTCAACGATTCTTTTTTCTGAGTACCATAACCTACCACGACAACCTCATCCAGCACCTCTGTATCTTCGTGCATGATAATTTTAGCCAGATTCGTCCCTTTTACAGAAACTTCCAACGTCTTATAACCAATAAAAGAAATCACCAACGTACCACCTGATACATTATTCAAAGTAAAGTTTCCATCCATATCCGTTATCGTACCATTGGTAGTGCCTTTCACCTTGACATTGGCACCAATAACAGGTTCGCCATAGGAATCCACGATTTTACCTTTGATTACCCCAGTCTGCGAAACAGCCTGCACTTCTCCCACATTGGCAAATACCGCCTGCGGAGCACCTGTTACAAGGGCAAAGGCCATCACCGTAGAGAATAGAAATCTTCTCGATGAGAATCTGAAGAGATTTTTTTTCATATACATAAAATTTAAAACTAACATTTATACTATTTATTCTAATATTAGATACACTGTTGGATATACTCACGGATTTCTTTCCGACTGATAAACAAGTGGTTTTCCACCGTACGGGAAGAAATTCCCAATTGGGCGGCAATATCAGCCGAGGATTTATTTTCGAAACGACTCATGATATAAATCTTCCGACGTTGTTCAGGAAGCTGATTGGCGCGCTCCCATTCGCATGTCAATAGATTATTGGCAATGATCTGACTCTCCACTTCATTGATACAAGTAGGAATCCGGTCGAAAAGATAGGAAGTTACTTCTTGAGCTTTGTAAAAACGACGCAAATAGTCCGTTACTAGATTCCGGCAAATCGCGAATATAAAATGTTTCACTGTTTCCGGACGCAATATCTGCTTATAGTCCATCAAACGCAAAAAGACATCTTGTGACAGATCTTTTGCTTCTTCGTCCTTACCTATTTTATAATAGATATAAAGATAAACGGAATGATGATAACTCTTATAAGAGTCAGCAACCAGTTGAGTGGATTTCATGTTTATATTTTCCATTGCTTAGATTTTTGTTTATCATTACGCTGGCAAATATAAATGGTAAATACGGAAAAGAAACAATAAAAAAGGGCGGATAGATTTCATCCTATTGGAAGGAAAACAGAAGTCGTAATACCTACTGGTAATCAATCAATTATACAATCACAAACTGGAGTCTCAAATTATTATATGAGACTCCGACAATCAATCTTCATTAGTTCGTCCTATACTTTGGACGTATTCGTTCGGGGTTATTCCAGTTGTCTTTTTAAAATAGCGGAAAAAGGAAGTGCGAGAACTAAAACCACACAGTTCAGCTAAAGCACTTAAGGTATATTTTGAATATTCATCCTCATTAAGTAACCGTTTAAACTCAGCTATGCGGTAATCATTCAGATAATCATAATAATTCTTGTTCAAGAACTGATTAAACACGTAGGACAATGTATATGGAGAGACGTTCAGCACTGACGCCAAATCCGCAATCTTTAAATCAGGGTTAACATACAGTCTTTTTTCCTGCATCAACATATCCAATTCGTCTGCCAGCCGATGACATTCTTCCATACTCACATTGCTCTTTCTGTATTTTTCTTCAACTATCGGTTTTCCGGTTTCTATGGCATCCGCCGCAAGAGCCGGAGAGTTCTTTTTTCTCCGGTAATAAGCATAGCTTAAGCATATTATTGCAATCAATAATAGAATTGTTCCCCATAAGGTCGCGTTAAAAGAGGAAGCAATAGTCACTGATAAACAGATTTCTGAACCGGGCTCACCAATCCGACGGATTTTGAATTGATATTTCCCAGAAGACAAGTCATAATAGGTCAGTTCGGATTTACCACCTAACAACTGCCAATCATCATCCATCCCTTCCATTTTATATTCATAAGACATATATGCAGGATCGGAATAGGTAAATCCGGAGAAACAGATAGTCAGATTCTTGTGCGACGGTTCCAAAGAGACTTTATAGAGATGCTGTTCTCTCTGTATAGCAGGATGATAAGGTTCTTTACCATTCACATATACATCTGTGATAGCCAGGGGATAACTATTTTCTTCATCTATATCACGTAAATCCCTGGTCAAATAAATCAATCCTTTGGAATTGCCAAACCAGATTGTTCCCGAAGCATCTATAACAGGGCAACAGGTAATAAAAACAGAACTCGGTAATCCATCCACAAAAGTATAAGGAACAATTGTACTTTTTTTATCATAACGGTACAAGCCCAGATTCGTACCAATCCACAGCCACCCTTCACGGTCTTCGATCATAAACATGGCATCTTTCCCTTCCAAAAGAGTACCCGGCTGGAATCTTCGGAAATGAGTCATCGACAAATCGGAAATAAAAATAGGGCCTTTATCCGGAAGGAAATAAAGCTCGTGGGAAGAGTCTTCATATACTGTCCTGATTTTCTCTTTATGTATAAAGCCTTCGGGGAATACATCTGATTTTATACTACGAGTGGAAGGATCCCAGATACATAAACCGGTAGCCGTACAAATCCAGCCTTTTCCTGTAGAATCAAAGCATATATCAAGCACATTACCTTCCAGGAGTTTGGAATTCGAACTGGTATAGTGATTGAGTTGTTCGCCGTCTTTATACTGATACAACCCCATTGAAGTGGCAATCCACAGACAACCGTCATTGTCCGACCTGATGCAGAAAACATGTCCTTTCACAAAAGGAGACTCCGAAGGTTCAAAATCACGGATAGTTAATGTAGAAGAATCCAGTATATACATGCCACCACCATACGTACCGATATAATACTTTCCCTGAAACGGGTAAATACACATTATCATATTAGAGCGTAATTGAGGTGACTTGAAACTCCTAAAACGCCGATTCTTCTCATCAACATAGAACAAACCATTGCGGGAACCTATCAATCTTTCATTCTCATTGATAACTATGGCCCGTACCGGTATGTCTTTTGAGTCAAAATAAGGAGAATAAGAATAGGTAGAGAAAAGCCCGCTCTGATACAGTGTATAATCAAGTCCCAACTGATAGAATCCAACCCATATCAATCCTTCCCTATCCACCAGCAATGAATAGACTGAGTTAGAGCGGATTCCGCCATTAGTACCGGGTTCATAGCAGAAAGATTTCATAACCTTATTTTCCGTGACAGATACAAAATGTACTCCATTTCCGTCTGTTCCAACATAAAGTATATCTTTTCCGTCACCCGACAAAGAGGAAATTACATTGCATCCCAAATCAATCCAATTATCCCTGAACTTCCCTGTCGATATATCGAAAACAACCACTCCATGTTCCATTGTTCCTAAATAGAGCCTGGAACCAATTCGTGCCATTTTCCGATAAGTATAATCCTGTCTATCATTGTCACCGTATGGACATAAAGTTATTTTTCGGGTAGACAGATTCATTGAATATAGTTTGGAGCGGGTCAGAATCCATAATGTATCTTTTTCTCCCATATTCAAATCGACTATGAAATTATCCGATGACCACATATCCGCATTGATAGTAATCTGCTTCATTTCATTATTTTTGCAGACAAACAATCCTTTTTCGCTGCCAATATATAAGGTTCCCTGCGCATCGGTCAATAAAGAACGAACTCCGAATTTTATCACTTCAGCAACAAACGGTTCTAATTTACCGGATTCTTTATTTATCCGCCAAAGGCCCATATCGTTTCCCACCCAAATCTGATTGCCTTGCGTTTCTGCAATAACATTCACCCATTTCAGTTTCTCATCATCTCCGAATATCGGATAATGCTTGAAACGGAAGCCATCAAAACATTCAACTGACGTAGCTGTTCCAATCCAAAGATAACCTACGGAGTCTTTATACAAGGCACTGACCGTTAAATCAGATAATCCATTTGTTTCTGACAGACCGCGAAAGGAATAAGAAATAGGATAGGCAGACAGAAAAAAAGAAATAAATATAAGGCTTGTTATATGTCGTATCAGATTATTCATAGGATTCATATTTGATAAAACAATGCAAACCTACATAAAATATCCCTAATTTTATGTAGGTTTATACAAAAACAAAACACATTCCTCATTAAAAATGAGTGTTAATCTACCAGCTTTATACTCAATTGGGATTGTTTATAAACAACAGGAATTCTCTTATTATTAACCTCTACTCTTACAGGCTTTTTCTTACTCCTGAAACTGGCATTTATCTTCGGTTGTCCGTCTATCCAAAGATTGAGTTTCTTATCTTCTTCCTTTTGAATGACAAACAACTTGGCCAAAGAAGAAAAATAGGTTTCCTTATCACGTCTTAATGCACTTCCATAGCAGATAAAGAAATCTGTGGCGTCTTTGGCTTCCGTTCCTTCAGGATAAGAGACTGCAAACATATAGGCATCTGTCATCCAGCCGTCCGGCATAATCCATGAGTTGCTGTGCATCAGCCTGCCGTCTGCTAATTGATTAATATAAAGATCGGTCACTTTACCTTTGTGGCGGATACGAAGACCAATCCAGTCCTGCCCATCCCGCCGTTCCATTTGCGGCAGATCTTTTTCATCAGGAGTATCCTTCAAAATAATAGCAGTCAGCCCTTTTACACGGTTCACTTCTGCGGGCAAATGGAATGAATAATAAGTTTCGGTACCTTTCAGATCTTCAGTTGGAGCCTGTATTTCTTCCCAATACAAATCTTCCGGATAATCGTGCACAAAATCGGACTTAGCAAGCAAACGGGGATAAAGAGGACGAATCACAACGGAAGAATTACCATTCGTCACATTCACGTCAACTCCCGACTTTTTATAAGTCCCGTTGGTATGCCACAGCCATTCAAAACGACCGACCTTATGCGTCTTTAAATCATCAATCATGTAAATCACATCATCCATCCAAAGAAAATGACGGAAATTACGGCTGAAATTGTTTGAAACGGGCCCCGTTCCATTAGCCAGGACATATTTCACATTTCCCGCATCCAAAAGATGATATAAATATCCCCGCAAAGTAGAACCGCTATATTGCTGCTCACGGGGTTGTCCCTCGCCATTGAACAGTACTACATTATGCGCCTGGCTTTGAAAGAAATAGTTTCGATAAGCAGGATTAGGATACCAGCAATTTCCACCGTCTTTTATAATGTCCACTCCTTTGTGAAATATAATAAAGGAATTGGCGTCCGCATGAGAGTGATTCCATGTATGACCGCTTTTTACAGCCAGCATCGTAGCATCCTTTTCCCACGAATTGCGCATCGTAGCCCAGCCAAAATCAGAAAATAATTGAGAAGTCGGTAATTGAGGTATAGCGGGTGCCTTACTCAAATCGGGAGTATAAAGAAAGCCCATCGGACGATTCAGAAAATATCCGTCACGATGTTGTCCTTGTTCCACTTGACTGATATACCATAGAATAACAGGATCTTTTATACCTAATGCATACAATAACATCATGCTGGATTCGGCTGATACATTTTTATGACTATCACCAAAGTTAAGACTATGTAGCATGCCGGTACGCGGGTAACATACTTGCGAAAAGTAATTGGGAAGTTTTGATAATTGGGGAATATCGCCCGCGCTTTGTCCGGGATGCGTATTTATCCACGCAATACGGAACAACAAAGCTTCCTGAATACCAAAGTTGGCGTAATTCAGACTTTCATACATTCCTCCGACCTCATCAAAACTTTTGGCTTTCTGCTGCAATACATCACCTGCAAAGTCGAACCATTCGGGAAGAGATTCGTGAAGTTGTTCCACCCATTCCCTGGCTTCGGGGATTTCGTTTTGAAGGCTCATTGCCAATAATCCGCCCTGGCAAACGCAGGAGGTCCACCAGTTATGCCCCATTGAATTCAATGAGTGGATACGAGTCGGTTCCAACAGCCAGTCACCTAATGCGGGTTCCAGGGCAAGTCGTTTTAAGCCTTGGGCAATCTCTTTCTTTTCCGAAGATGAAAGAATATCATAGGCTGCATCATAACCCATAGCGCACAGGAAACTTTTATGTGCCAACCCCAGATGTGAGCGCCACACCGGGATACGTGCCAGCATTTCCTTATCTCCCCATGTTTCGGCTTTCACAGCTTTCAGCAGTATCTCTTTTATTGAATTTACATAGCTTTTGTCTTTTGTCATCAGATAAGCCAATGCCAGATAATCCAGTTTGTTGAAGTCATTCTTTTGTAAAGCTGCATCGGCAGTCTGTTTAATGCTTTCCCAGGCTTCCTGCAATTTCGGTTCATTCTGCATACGCTGCTTCACTTGCTGAATGCGTTGCGGAGTATATAAGAGTGAAGGATGATTTATTTTCTGCGCTTGTATGTATGATGACGAAAGACACAAAAAACAGATGATAGCAATAATAGTTTGTTTCATAATATTTGGCTTATTCTATATATTGACTACTTAACAATCTCCGAAACCGTCCGCGAAATCACAGGACTGCCATAGAACGAAGAAAAACCGTCTTCCTTAGCAGAAGAACCTACTACATGGGCGATAAAGAAGCCGTAAACACTATCACGTTTATTTATCCAGGGGTAAGCGCCAGCCCAACCCGGAGAACTGATTTGATAGGCTTCGCTCGTCTTCTTATCTATTAATTCACGCCATTCGCCCAATCCATAGATACCGGTATGCGACTGTCCCAGTGCTATTTCCGTGTATTCCCCGGGAGAAACAAGGGCATCCTTTACTTGATTAGCCTGCATTTCCTTTACTGTCTCCGCAGTCAGTATCCGTTTTCCTTCATACGTTCCTTCATGGTAAATCATAGATAGGAAATGAATATAATCGTTCAAGGTAGTACACAGACCACCACCTAACATCGGGGCATGTCCGCCATCAGTATTTATCGGAGTAAAATGAGAATTCTTCATTTCCAATGGTTGCGCCAATAGTTCTTGAAAGAGAGTTTCAAACTCCTTTTCCATTGCCACTTCCGCCATTCTTCCGGCAATCTGCATGGCAAGCCCTCCATACTGGAACCGGCTTCCCGGAGTAAAAACCGTATCTAACGGCAATATCTCAATAATGGCAGAATCCAAATGATTGTAATTATCTACGCGCGGTTCAGGAAGATAGGGACGCACTCCGGAAGTATGAGATAACAATTGTCGTAAAAGGATTTTTCCTTTGGCATCTCCCTTAAACTCCGGCAACCACTTTTCCACAGGGTCATCCCATTCCAAACTAGTACTGTCCACTACCGCTCCGATAACAGCAGCAGCCACCCATTTTCCGGCAGAGGCTACATATACTTTTGTATCAGGAGTATAGCTACCATAGTTCTTCTGAAAAATAACAGAATCATTCTTTACTACGCAGATAGAAGCACCGGGATAGTACTCTTTACTCACCCAGCCTTGAATAACAGAATCTAATAAAGAGAAGTTATAACGACTCCCTTGTACGGATGATACATTGCAGGAACCTGCAATAAAACAGATACTTATAAAAATTACGATTAATAATCTTCCCTTCATTTTCGTTATCTATTAACTTCGTATTAAACACAAATTACACGAACTACGCTATTGTTTGATGCAATTATAATTATAAAACTGCGTAATTCGTGTAATTCGTTCTTAAAATCTTCTATTTCGACTGCAAATCCCAATATACCACATAACGCTGATGATGCAAATCATAAAGCGGACGAATCACATCTCCTTGTTCTGTTGTAAATTTCAGTTCTTTTCCTGTACGCTGCAAAGTACGTTCCGGATGTTTCATATCTACTTTCAATGAGGTACGCAAATCGGCAGGTACATGGAAATTATAAGTATAATAATCATTATAAAGAGCAGGATTAGAGAAAGGTGCGGGAGCCTGCATATCTTCCGTACCCCGTTCTCCGGCAAGCACTAACGGGCCATACAATAAAGCTACCTTATTCGGATTATCGGGAGTGGCTTCCAATGCAATCTGCATCGGGTAAGTAGCCGAGATACGGTCATTATCTTTCCAGTCACGGGTGATAGCGATGTAAGAACCCGGCTTTTGTTTTACTGCCACTTTTTTACCGTTCACAAGAACTTCCGCTTTTTTACTCCATGAAGGATATCTTAAATAAACAGTAGTGCGAACCGGTTTCTCGGCACGAATAGTTAACAGGGTCGTTTCCTCTTTCGGAAATTCCGTTTCCTGAAGAAGAGTTAATCCTTTTTCTTTCCAGGTGACTTGGGAAGGAATAAACAGATTTACATAGATTCCCTGGTTGTTGTGGTAGTAGATAGCTTCTCCGTATTTAGCATGATTTTCGAATCCGCTGCCGACACAACACCAGAAAGAGTTCTCTTTGGTACTATACAGTTTATGTGAACCCGAAAGTAAGGGTAAGAAATAAGTGACCATTCCTGTTTCCGGATCTTGCTGTCCCAGGATATGATTATATAATGCCCTTTCATAATAATCGGCAATAGATGAATCGCCCGTCCAACAGAAAAGATGACGGCTAAGCTTCAACATATTATAAGTACAGCAGGTTTCTCCGGTATAGCCGGTCAAATGTTTAGAGAATTTCTTCGGGTCGAAAAAATGCTCGTTATCACTACTGCATCCCGGAGCAAAAGTATGGTGGTCAATCATGGTATGCCAGAAGAATTCCGAGAGCTTTTTGCTGGTCTCATTCTCTGTCAGTTCATAGTTACGCGCTTCGGCTATGACTTTCGGGATAAACGTATTCGTATGTTTGGTTCCCAAATCGTCCCGAAGTTCTTTCAACGGGTCAATTACATCATTATGGTAGAAATATTCGGCCAACCAACGGTAACGTTCATCTCCTGTGATAGCATACAAATTGTAGAATGATTCGTTGACACCTCCAAACTCATTGCGTATCATGAGTTTGCGGGTTTCTTCACTAAGTGGTTTCAGTTTGTTATAAGCCCAGTCGCCCATTTTGGTCACTGTTTTCAAAGCCTGCTGATTATCTGCATACAGATATTGGTCTATCAGACCGGAATAAAGCTTATGCAAGGTGTACCAAGGTGCCCAAACACTCTTTCCACGGATATTACGGTTTATCAGTTCTTCGGGAAAAGCACTTAAATATCCGCCTTTCAAAGCGTTCTGAACTTCGGTCAGCCCGTTGACAAGGCTATCCCCTTTCAACTTGAAAATCTCACTTCCGGTAGCGGCATACATCAAAGCGTAAGCCGAAAGCAGATGTCCGGTAGTATGGCCGCGAAGCTCACAGTCCAAAGATTCCCAGCCACCAAGTTTTTTCACTGTCATATAACCGCCTTCACGACCGGCAAAGACTCCGGCATTTGTCCGGAAACTATGTAACAGGCGACTTACGTCGATAGAGGTCATCCAAGCGGAATCCCGCAACATATTGTCACGAAAGCGACTCGGTAATAAACGGACGTCCTTCAAATCAAAGCTTTCTACCCGAACAGGAGCCACTGTCTCTTTTTTCATTTTCCCCTGGTGCTGTCCGGGGTACACAGATTGAGCCGACGATATAGCCGATACTGCCAATAATGCGATTGCAACTAAAGATTTCTTATTCATAATCATTTTTAATATCCTTATTTATTATTGGATACGAATAGACTCCGCCTATTACTCAATGCAAAAATACGAATTTAATATTTCATGGATAAATGAAAAAACTCCGTTCTACCGGTTCGGCAGTCTGTACTTCTCCTGCCAATCCATATTGCCATGCCACCACAGTCACTTTCAACGGGAACTTACTGCGTGGGGGAATTCGAGTAAATACCAACTTGTTTCCCTCTATTTCTGCCGGCCCTTCTTTCACGTAGTAATATACGGGTAACCCGCAATCGGAAGTTGCATGTAAAGAGATAGTTTCCGTGCCTTGCTTCACATCGTCAAGACCCGGGAAAAGAATATGCTGGCATTTACCTTCCGTATTGCGATAGGGAATCCGGAAACTAAGTTCCTGAACTGTGCTTTTATAATGTTTGTCACCGTCATTACCGGCTAGAAGGCAAATATCTCCCGTACGGCGCTGATTGTACATTCCCATACGGTAGAAACGGACAGTAAAAGTAGTGTCGTTCACTTTCTGAACCGGGCCACAGATACGGGTTATTTCAGGAGAAGTGAGCGAATGTTCGTCAGAAATTGCAGTATGCAAGCTATCCGTATATACAGCTTTCAGATGAAAAGTCAATCCGTCTTTTTCCGGCAGGAAGCGGGCGGCAACTTTCACATGGGATTTGGGATTATATGTGAGTAATTGCCCCTTTTGTACAAAACCTAAATATTGTGGTTTCTTCCCTCTCTCCCGGCGATAGCGTTCTTCCGTCATTTCAGCCATTTCCTTATCGAAATACCAGAATGCATCGTGCGAGTCTCCTTTATACTCTTTATAAGGAGCAGCTTTTGCACGTTTCTTCTGATTCGGATGCCACCTTTCGGCAAGCCAGCCATTCTGCGGATTCAGCTTCTTCAATTCCACAGGCTTATTCAAATCATACGTTGCGGGCATACGATATTCCAGTGCTTTCTTTAAGAACAACGCGATATAACCAGCGGTGCGGTCGGCTATATCGAAATGTCCTCGTCCTGTGTCGCAAAGGAAAGAGACGCAACTTTTAGGATACATCATACGGAATGCCAAAGCCGGATTTACACGGTCTTCCCACCATTCGTATTCGCCTTCAATCATCAATCCAGGGATGCCGTCAATCGTACGTTTCCCCCACTCCATATTGTCACGACCATATCCGGTAAGGTTAGTGCGTGGCGCATCTCCATGCAAAGAGATAATGGCTAATGTGCGGTCGGGATTCCAGGCCGCAAAGTTCCACGGATAGGTAGCCATTGCCGAATGTCCGAACGGAACAATCGGAGCATATTTCAATTCGTTATATCCGCTAACAGAAGCAAAGTCATCCAGCATTTGTTCAAATGCCTTCTGGCTTCCGGCAGTTATGTCCCATTTCTGATCCCACCCCGGAGTTATCCATATCAGTGCCAGACCTATTTCAGACATTTTCTCCCGAAACAAGGCGTTCTCAAACAAAGTTTCTTCCGTCATATTATGAGTACCTATCATAACCCCTTTTACTTGGACACAATCAGACGGTATCCATAAAAAAGCCTGCGGATGGTCATTCGTCTCGTTGGAAACAATACCCGAAATCTGCACGGACCACTGCCATTTGGCAGCTATGCTACTTGGCAATAAACTGACAGCCAATATTACAAATATAAAAAAACGAAGTAGTTTCATGTTTAATTCATTTATCATTCTCCCATATAATACGCAGTAATGACTACATATACTCAACCGAAAAATATAAAAAAACTATTATTATCGGAAGCCTTTCACCGACTATTCCACAAAAACGTTGTATCTTTATTCTCAATTAAGAAAGGAGTTATATGGATTTACGTACAGCAAATGTCACAAGATATATTCTTCCCCTACGGGAAGGGGGCTCATTACCGGCTTTGGCCGAAGCTGACGATGAATTTAAGTATGTGGTAAAATTCAGAGGGGCAGGACACGGGACGAAAGCGTTGATTGCCGAACTGATTGGCGGGGAAATTGCCCGTACGTTGGGGTTCAGAGTACCGGAGATTGTTTTTCTGAACCTGGACGAGGCTTTCGGACGGACGGAAGCGGACGAAGAAATACAGGATTTGCTTCAATGGAGCCGCGGGTTGAATCTGGGGCTGCATTTTCTGTCGGGAGCATTAACATTCGACCCCGTTGTGCATAAGGTAGACGGTAAGACAGCCTCGCAAATTGTGTGGCTGGATGCCTTATTGACCAATGTAGACCGTACTATCAAAAATACGAATATGCTGATGTGGCATAAGGAACTGTGGTTGATTGACCATGGGGCTTCCCTCTATTTTCACCATTCATGGACTACTTGGCAAAAGCATGCGCTTAGTCCGTTCGTGCAGATAAAAGACCATGTGCTGTTGCCGTTTGCCGATAAACTGGAAGAGGCGGATGCTGAGTTCAAGCAACTGCTGACTTCTGATAAAATCCGGGAAATAGTAAATGCAGTTCCCGATGACTGGCTGAACTGGACAGACGGGCAGGAAACTCCGCAAGACCTGAGAGATATTTATATTCAATTTTTAGAAGAAAGGATAAACCATTCCGAAACATTTGTAAATGAAGCGCAAAATGCAAGAAAGGCACTTATATGAATACGCAGTCATCCGTTTTGTCCCCAGGGTTGAACGTGAGGAATTTATTAATGTAGGTATTGTACTGTTTTCCAAACGGTGCAAGTATCTTAAATCCCTTTATACAATAAATGAAAATAAATTGAAACTGTTTTCTTCCGAATTGGACGTTAGTTGTTTGAAAGAGGGATTACAGGTCTTTGATAAGATATGTCTGGGGAATAAGGAAGGGGGAGCGATAGCGAATATGGATATTCCCGACAGATTCCGCTGGCTGACTGCGGTGAAAAGTTCCTGCATACAGGTATCCCGTCCGCATCCGGGATTTTCCGCTGACTTGGACAGGACTTTGGAAAGACTGTTCGAAGAGCTCGTATTATAATAATAGGAGGCTGTTTAACAAGTTATATAATGCCTACCACCTCCCCCTACGGGTACTCCTCCTTCCAGAAGGAGGAGACTTTTAAATACTATCGACTTGTTAGACAGCCTTTGAACATACATAAACCTATCATATTAGTATATCAGGTTTCCAGCCTATAAATTAATTTCATCCCCGTAATCCCTCTTATGTTTCTTTGCAGACAAATGTAAACAAAAAGAAGATACATCTTTATCCACCACAAGATTGTTCTATTAATTAATAAGCCTTGTTTCCGTAGAAGCCGTTATTTATTCATAAGGCTTCTTTTACTTGATTTAACTCCATATACCACGAATCCGGAGAACAAAATACGCTGAAAATAAGTATATATATGGAAGGCCGAAGCGAAGACAGAGTTATCCGTAAAAATGGTAGCAAAACCCGTAATCTATATAAATACAGATTACTTTTTACTGAATAACTTTGCATACAGAAAAAAGGTAGTAATAATATTAGAATATGCTTTTAATTTAAGATAGCTTGATTATGGAAAAGGTAAAATTGAACAATGGCATTGAAATGCCTATTTTGGGTTATGGTGTTTATCAGGTTACTCCTGAAGAGTGTGAACGTTGCGTGTCGGATGCAATTAGTGTAGGATATCGCTCTATTGATACGGCACAAGCCTATCATAATGAGGAAGGTGTAGGAAATGCAATCAGTAAATGCGGTGTGCCGCGTGACGAACTGTTCATCACTACAAAAGTATGGATTTCAAATGCCGGTTATGATAAGGCTAAAGCTTCTATTGATGAGTCGCTGCGCAAGTTAAAGAGCGATTATATTGACTTATTGCTCATTCATCAACCATTCGGTGATTATTACGGAACGTACCGGGCTATGGAAGAAGCATACAAGGCCGGAAAAGTTCGTGCTATCGGCGTCAGCAACTTCTATCCCGACCGTTTTGTAGACTTGGCGGAATTCTGTGAAATCACTCCTGCCGTCAACCAAGTGGAGACGCACGTTTTCAATCAACAGATAAAGTTACAGGAAGTAATGAAGGAATATGGCACTAAGATTATGTCATGGGGGCCGTTTGCCGAAGGAAGGAACGACTTCTTTACCAATACAACCCTTCAGGAAATCGGGAAAAAATATGGTAAGTCTGTGGCACAGGTTGCACTGCGTTATCTGATTCAACGCGATATTATAGTAATTCCCAAATCTACCCACAAAGAACGTATGATTGAGAATTTCAATGTATTCGACTTTGCGTTAACACCGGACGATATGGCTGCTATTGCCGAGCTTGATACAGCCAAGACTCTCTTCTTCTCCCACTATGACCCGGAAATGGTGAAGTGGCTGATTAATTATAGTAAATAACAGTTCACTATAATTTTCTTTTTAAGGCACAGATTACGCAGATTACACTGTTGCTTTATGTTATCATAATTCATAAAACCGTGGAATCCATGTAATCCGTGCCTTAAAGGGATAATTATTAACTTGCTTATTTAAGCGGAGTAAAATGCAACGCAGCTCCGCCACTCGCCTTCAACTTCAAGACAAGTTTGTCGCCTGCCTTTATTTTCTTATGAGTACTGCGTACTTTCGTCCGTGTATTCAGCTTGTCGTCATCTTCATACAGATGAAGCATATACTTCTTTCCCGGTTCCAAGAAATCCGTAGTCAATGTGACAGTGCGGGCTTCCGTGTTTGTCATTGCTCCAACAAACCAGTCACTTCCCGAACGACGTGCCTGAACGATATACTCACCAATTTCTCCGTCAAGCGCACGGCTATCGTCCCATACACTTGGAATGACTTTCCAAAATTCGAGTTCTTCTTCTCCTTTATAAAATTCCGGTCGGTCATACCAGAACATAAATTGCAAAGGGCTGTAATACACTGCTGCCATTGCTAACTGATGCGCTTTCGTATTCTTCACTCTGCCATTAAAATAACACAGTGTATAATCCGCAGCGCCTGCTAGGAAACGTGTATACGGAAGAATCGTGTTATGTAAAGCATCCGGCATCTCTTCATTGCCACCGATGCCTTCCTGTGTCATCAAGTTAGGATAAGTACGGCTGAAACCTGTCGGACGATATTCATCATGAATATCCACCATCAGACCGTATTCTCCACATTTACGGACTGCATCATGTAGCCAGGTACTCCAACGCTGATTACCAATCTGTACAAAACCGAACTTGATACCTTTCAATCCCCACTTCTTATATAAAGGTAATAAAGTATCCAATTGCTGCACCAATGCACGCTGATTGACGTATACCATAAGTCCGATTCCCTTCGATTCGGCATACTGGCACAAAGCAGGTATATCAAGGTCTTTATCCGGAGAAACAGTAGTAGCGTCCGAACTCATCTTCATTTCCGGTCCATACCAACCTGCATCCATATGCACATACTGAATACCGCGCTCTGCCGCAAAGTCAATAGCCGCTTTCACCCTTTCTTGCTTCAAGTCGCCCGAACGGAATACTTTTCCCGGTTTAATCCAAGAAGTATCAGCCAGTTTGCAAGCCGGATTCAGATTCAAGACAATATCATTGTTGTTAATCAAATCGACCGGACGTTCGCCAACCATGATTACACGCCACGGAGTACTATAAGGAGAAATTATATCGACACTGCTATACAGGCTTGTCTCCAAAGTGGAAGGTTTGTCTGCCGACAAACGGAATTTGCCACGGGCATAATCCACCATTTCCGCTTCCAACAGGGCAACTGATAACCCGTCGGGCAGTTTCAACGTCAAAGGACGTTCACTTTCTTCTTTTCCCCAACCTTCCAGCGGACGAAGTGCATAAGGCCCTTGTGCCCAACGCTCATAATAAGCCATTGTTCCTTGAGGCATTGTGAAACTGGTTTGCTCGCCTATGATATGCAGGAAAAGCCCATTTGTTGTTTCCGGGAAATGATAGCGGAAAGCGACTCCTTCATTATAGGCACGCACTATGATATTCATAAAGTAATTCTTACGTTTATCATAGCCACCTTCCTGTGCTCCGTCTCCTTCGCCTTTCTTGAATTTCAGGGTCATCTCATTATAACAGTCACGAATCTCGGCACGTTCTCCATATACAGGTTTCCATGTTTCATCCGCTTTCCGTCGCTCTGTTCCCGTCAACTTCAGATTCTCACACCAGAAATGACAAGTGTCATTCGGAACACCCAGTGCCGACTCGAACAACTGATTTTCAATCAGGACACCCAATTTACTTTCTTCAATTACCGGACGGTTCTTGTAAGTCAAGGTATAATACATTTGTGCATTATCCTCTCCCACCGCACGCTGATAGAAGGTAAAACGATATGCTCCGTCGGGAGATGTCAGTTCCTGGCGGGTTTCTGTCATTACATCCTGCGCTTTCAACAATGCCGGTACCACCAGCAATAAAAGCAAAATTCTTTTCTTCATTCTATTTACGTTCATGTTTATTCTTCTTTCCTATTAGATACGAACGAGAAGGAAATTATACTCAACACCAAATATACGATAAAAAATAAAATATAATTTTTAGTTCCACTGTTTAATAGTATCTTTACTATCTTCGAAAATGAGAATCCGGGGTTACCCATGCGTGTAGACCACGGACGTATGCTGGCTCTAGCACAGGTGGAAGGAATGATGGCTGTAATAGATGATGAGAACGCACGTCAGATGAAGTTTTAGCCAGTAATAGCAGGTACAACGCAGCCGATAAGCACTAGCATATCTTATGAAAAGCCATAAGTCCTATAACAACAACCATATAGATTACTTATGTTTATCTCCTTTGTTCTTTAATAGCTAACTATTGCCAGCCTGTCCGTTAACCCGTGTTAGCTGATAAGCTTACCAAGGTTAACAGACAAGCTAACAAAGGTAAGCCTACATATTTCCTTATTGCTTTATGCATTAATCCCGTATGCTTTTAGTAACAAATGTATAGGAATAACACAATGGATGACAGTGAAGGAGCGAGGGTAAAAACGTCATAAACTTTTTTTCGTATCACTTTATATGCATCTTATCCACAAACTCTCTCTTGTTTATATTCAGCTCATCCGGTGAAGTCACCCGCTTGCCATTCAATACGATATTTTCAAACAAGATATCCTCCACTTTTCTATCTTTATCGTAGCCTTCAAACAAAGAAGGATTAACAAACTTTCCCGTGCAGGAAATATTACGAAAGACGATGTTCCTGACACCTCTGCCGGGTCCCGTGTTATATTTTCGGTTATACATCACCCGAAGATGAAATAGCTGCCCTTCCTGAATATGTTCCACACGAATATCCTCAAAAGTTATATTCTGCGCAAGATTATGGTCGCCCACATTGATAGCCATACAACCTTGATAATCACGGTCATCTTCATCATGTTCCAAAATATCTATGTTCTTAAATAGCATATCTTCCAAAACTTCATCTCCCGTTTCGGTGTTCCCGTGCGTACCTATATTGATAGGATGCGCAATATCCGCCCATAGAGTAGAATTCAGAACACGAACATTACGACAATCTCCATAAAAATTCCAACGATGCGTATAAAGAGCTATACAATCATCCGAATTACGGAGAAATACATCATCAATCGTCACATCCGAGCAAGACATAAAATCCAGTCCGTCACTCCACCCCTGATAGCTAAATGATTTCAAGTTCTTTATGGTGATTCCGGTAGACTGTCCGCCGGAGACTGTATAATGTCGTGAATTAATGACCGTAATCCCCTCAATCAGTACATTTTTGGAATAAGCGATTGATATTCCCTGTTGAGGTTCAAGCAACATCCCATGCCCCAGAATTTTCACATTCTCTACACTGTCGCAATTCAAACGCCCTTTCAGCACTGCGCCACCTTCGAGATAAACCGTTGTATTGGAAGGGATACGGAAACACTTACCGGTCGTATCGGTAGGCTCATGTATTCCTGATTCGAAGTACATCACATTCGGATCGTTCTTATCCGGTACATTCTCAATGATAGGATTGGCAAACACGTGCAGGTTACTCAAACGGTCACCATTAAACTCGACTGACAGTTTCTGCGGTTTGTCTATCGTAAATAAAAGAAAGTTCCCGTCTATCTCCGGTTGAATGCCTTTAGCCAAAGGACGCACTACTGCCGAACGGATCTCGCCATTGTTCTTTTGCACAAGAACTTCCACCTTTCCGGAGAAATCGAATTGAACCATTGTGGCATCGGACTTCGTATCCATATCCACCTTTACATTATATTCATACAGGTCTACCCACTCCTTTTTTCCCACCTGTCGCACTTTTACAGTATAATCATCGTTGTGACGGGCATAGTAGATGCCTGTCGGAACAGGATAAGTAATGATTTTCGCTTGTACGCCCAAACCTGTCAAAGCAAGCAAAAATGTGATTGTTATTCTTCCCAATTTATTCATTTCCAATTTTTATTAGATACTAATGTGGATTCCGATACCGTTCCGTTTTTTATCTTTTTTCCTTCAATAACAACCGTACAGGGAGCGGAAGAAAGAATATACCATTTCCCCTGTTTCTTTTCAAGCAATACATTAGCAACAGTATCGGCCTGAATCCTTATTCCTGGTGCAACCAACAAGGTGCCGTTTCCCAGGAATAAAGTCCGGTTTCCATCATATTCATTGCTGATAACCGCATAATCCGCTTTTACTTTCATCCCCTGATAAGTAGCGGTCTGCGCTGCATCAGAAAGAGAGAATATGTGGTCGATGCGTCCGTTCTTACTTTTTACACAAATTCCTGCAAAGTCATTCAAAGCAGTTTCCTCCACATCGAAGTAAGAAACCGACTCAATGGCCGACGGTTCTTTCTTCGTACTCGGCTCATAGACAGACACAAAAGGACGATTCCAAGCCTCTCCATGCTGACGAGCCACAAAAGTCAATGTCGGTTGTTCCTTTATATTATATGGCATACCGGGTGTACGGCTTAGCCCTTCGGTCATAGGAGCAAGCGCAGTAAAGACCTCGCGTTCCGGTTCTCCCTTCATCCAGAGATTCATGTATATATCATCACCGCCTTTATCTTTCATATCAATTGTAAAGGTAGCTTTCACATCTTTATTGGTTGCAGCCATTTTCTTATCATACAAATAAGAGTAAGCATAAAGATGCGCTCCCGCAAAAGCCAGTTCTTCCGTTGGTTGCAAATTCAAATCCGTGCCGTCGGCTGCGGTTAATGTCATTGACTGTCCGAGGTTATGATAGAAGTAATCATGCATTTTATCCCCTCCCCGTTCTTTCCGGCTGCGGAAGACATCGACATAATATCCTGTATCAGGACCTGTTGTTACAATACTCATCATACGAGTCTGGTCCGCCCGACTTTCCGGTTCACGGAAATAAACATTGCTATACGTAACAGAAGTAAACTCCTTGCCCGGTTCCGCTGAAGCCGGAAAACAGGAACGCAAATCAAAGGAATGATTGCTTTTCATCACCGGATAGCTTGATATCCCGTCTACACAAACCGTATTATGGCTGGGGAATTGAGAATAATATTCGGCATAATCCAGTCCGCTATACAAAAAAAGACCGATACCGGCATCGGGACCGAGCACATACCCTTTTCCGTAAAGCTCCATTGAGATGCCATTAGCATGCATGTGGTTTCCTTCACTTGCATTCAGAGAAATCATCAGGCTGTTACGCGGGTTCATACCATTCCGTTGCACCAGCCATGACATATTGGGAGCATAAAACAAAGGAGAGACATAATCCTCTATTTTTCCCGGTTTCACATTGGAGTCGAGTTTCAAAGGCTTGTCCTCAAAGAAAGAGTTGACAGATACACGAACGTTCTTCTTTTCCCCTTTATCCGCATCCGTTTCCGGATTCAGGCATTTCAGCAAAGCTGTGAAATAATCTTCCTGCTCCTTCTTTCCGTTTGCCTGTGCATTCTGTATCATACGGATAAAGAAATTCGTATTCAAATACCCCGGATGTGTATCACCAAAACCACAAATCATCCGATTAGGAAACAGATATTGAGGAGTAGCCGCCACAGCTTTCGACAGTACAGGCATTGCTTTTACTAAATCATAATGCAAGTTGTTGTCAAACTGATTGGCAAAATTTGCATAATCATTGATTACCACACTGCTATATCCCGGACATTCCGCCCATATTCCCGTTTCAGCATCAAAGCCATAGTCTGCAAGACGGGTTAAACTCCACTGACGGATTCCGGAACGGTTTAATACATAATCAATATAGTATTCACGTCCTTTACCGTCTGCGTATTCCTTATTATCTTCGAGCACCAATCCCACATTCATAATATATCGTGCCTGCAACAAATCCCAGTTGTTATGAGGGACACCGTTGGCTATGATATTATCCGCCCATTTCTTGAACGCCCCGGCATAGATTGTCATCTTGTCGGGATAATTGGTTTTCAGATAGTTGTATAGAAAATCATATAAAGGGACAGCGATATGCAATGCATCTTCGTGAATTACCTCAAAAGAAGTCAGTCCCACCAAAGTCTGTTGATGACCGTGATTCAGGTCAACAGGAACATTCCTGTAATAAATTCCGGTCATGTACGTATCAAAGACACCGGCAGCCAGCTTTGCAAACTTCCCGTCCCCCGTCATCCAATAGAGGAAAGCGGCGTCACGGGCTATTCCAAGGATTTCACAGTTCAGACTTTCTATATTCCGACCGGTTTTCGACGGATGCACACTCTCCAATGGTCGGTCGGGTAGTGCATTATTACAGAATGTCACGTTCCCATTCTCATCATCATCATAAGGCACTACATCCGCCAACTTAGGACGCCCGTGAGTGGCAGTTGTTCCTCGCGTACCGGTATAACGCACCGTAGGATAAGGAGCCTTCTTCCCTCCCGCATGATCAAAAGTCTCTCCTTTCACATATACTTCGGTCGCATGAGACTTCCAATACATAGCCAGACGGGATAACAACCACGTCGGCTGAACGTCCGTCAACCGGGTATATGCTTCCGTCCGCTCTTTCAGTTTATTGAATACATCTTCCACCCACGCTTCGGTTTTAATCAGATTCCATGTTTCCCGCTTTCCCTCCGGCGTAGTCAGCACACGCGGATGTTCTTGCGGCATATTCTCCGGCAACGGGATTTCCTGTCCCGACGCAACATTCAGAAAGCATAAAAAATAGAGTCCCAGTAAAAATTGTCTCATACTTTAAATATCTTTTTTAGGTTTACTACCTATTAAATACGAAGATAGAGATTTATTTACCTAACCACATCGGAAAAGTCCACTTTTTATTTGCCTCAATCCACGCCTTTATTCCAAACAAAGATTTATATTTGCAAAAAACCGACTAACAATTCTAATACTTATGAAAATTCTATCTATCCATGATTTGGCTACAATCAGGAAGAAAGCGGAACACAACTTATTATTGCGCGAAGAAAGCAATGAGAAAGTTTCCGAAAAATGCTACGGACTATCCTCCGGTGCACAGCATCTTCAGATACTTATCTGCGGAGGTACAGGTTGTAAAGCATCTTCCAGTCAAGGTATTACGGACAATCTTCTGAAAGCTATCGAAAAGAACGGAATAACCGGTAAAGTGGAGGTCATCACCGTAGGTTGTTTCGGCTTTTGCGAGAAAGGTCCTATCGTGAAAATCATTCCCGACAATACTTTTTACACCCAAGTCACTCCCGAAGATGCGGAAGAAATCATCAACGAGCATATCATCGGAGGACGGAGAATCAAAAGACTGCTCTATGTAGACCCTAAAACGGAACATACCGTCAGCGACTCCAAACACATGGACTTCTACCGGAAGCAACTCCGTATCGCCTTGCGCAACTGCGGTTTTATCGATCCCGAAAATATCGAAGAATACATCGCCCGCAAAGGTTATTTCGCATTAGCCGATTGTCTTCTCAACAAACAACCACTAGATGTAATCGACATCATCAAACGTTCCGGACTCCGCGGACGAGGCGGAGGAGGTTTCCCGACAGGACTGAAATGGGAGTTTGCCCACAAACAGAAATCGGACATTAAATACGTTGTCTGTAATGCCGATGAAGGAGACCCCGGCGCATTCATGGACCGTTCTATTATGGAAGGAGACCCGCACTCTATCGTAGAAGCGATGTGCGTCTGCGGTTACTCTATCGGTTCTTCCAAAGGCTTAGTTTACATCCGCGCCGAATACCCGTTGGCTATCAACCGGCTGAGAATAGCTATCAACCAGGCACGCCAGTACGGTTTGTTGGGAGATCATATTTTAGGAACAGAATTCAGCTTCGATATAGAAATACGTTATGGGGCAGGCGCATTTGTCTGCGGTGAAGAAACCGCCCTGATTCACTCTATGGAAGGGAAACGAGGCGAACCGACTTTAAAACCGCCCTTCCCCGCCGAATCCGGTTATCTGGGTAAACCCACCAACGTAAATAATGTAGAAACGCTTGCCAACATTCCCATTATTCTGACCAAAGGTGCCGAGTGGTTTGCCGCAATCGGAACAGAACGTTCCAAAGGAACCAAAGTGTTCGCCCTCGCAGGAAAGATTAACAATGTCGGCCTGATCGAAGTACCTATGGGAACTACACTCCGAGAAGTAATCTATGAAATCGGCGGAGGTATCAAAGGGGGAAAGAAATTCAAAGCTGTACAGACGGGAGGTCCATCGGGTGGCTGCCTGACGGAAAAACATCTGGATACCCCGATTGATTTCGATAACCTGCTGGCCGCCGGTTCCATGATGGGTTCCGGAGGAATGATTGTCATGGACGAAGACGACTGCATGGTGTCCGTCTCCCGCTTCTATCTGGACTTCACTGTAGAAGAATCCTGCGGTAAATGTACTCCCTGCCGTATCGGCAACAAACGATTACTGGAACTGCTAAACAAAATAACAGAAGGACGAGGTACGGAAAAAGACCTGGATACCCTTGCCACACTGGGACAGGTGATAAAAGATACTGCCCTCTGCGGGTTAGGACAAACCTCCCCCAACCCGGTTTTGTCGACACTGGACAACTTCTATGATGAATATCTGGAACACGTCAGAGACAAGACCTGCCGTGCCAAACAATGCAAGTCTCTGCTGACCTACACGATCAATCCGGAACATTGCATCGGCTGCCACTTATGTGCCAAGAACTGTCCGGCGGATGCAATCAGTGGTTTAGTACGCAAACCGCACGTCATCAACCCGGACAAATGTATCAAATGTGGTATGTGCATGGCACGCTGCAAATTCAAAGCTATTCTAGTTTGCTAAAATCTATTGCTATGGAAGATAAACAAATAACCCTCCAGATAGACGGCCATTTTATCACCGTCCCCGAAGGAAGTACCATTCTTGAAGCCGCTACTAAAATCGGTATCAACATACCTACGCTGTGTCACATCGACCTGAAAGGAACCTGTATAAAAAATAATCCCGCTTCCTGCCGCATCTGTGTGGTCGAAGTCATAGGCCGCCGTAATCTGGCTCCCGCTTGTGCCACCCGCTGCACGGAAGGCATGGTAGTGAAAACCAGCACACTGCGTGTGATGAACGCCCGCAAAGTGGTAGCCGAGTTTATTCTCTCCGACCATCCCAACGATTGTCTCACTTGTCCCAAATGCGGCAACTGCGAGCTTCAGACACTGGCGTTACGCTTCAACATCCGTGAAATGCCTTTCAATGGCGGTGAACTTTCTCCTCGCAAACGGGAAATCACCGCTTCTATTGTCCGCAATATGGATAAATGTATTTTCTGCCGTCGTTGCGAAAGTGTCTGTAACGACGTACAGACGGTCGGTGCACTCAGCGCTATTCGCCGCGGATTTAACACGACAATAGCCCCCGCTTTCGACAGAATGATGACGGAAAGCGAATGTACCTATTGCGGACAATGTGTCGCCGTCTGCCCGGTAGGCGCATTGACCGAACGCGATTATACCAACCGCCTTCTTGACGATCTGGCCAATCCGGACAAAGTGGTGATTGTACAAACGGCTCCCGCCGTGCGTGCTGCTCTGGGAGAAGAATTCGGTTTCCCTCCCGGCACAGTGGTCACCGGGAAAATGGTCTATGCCCTGCGCGAATTGGGATTCGACTATGTGTTCGATACTGATTTCGCTGCCGACCTCACCATTATGGAAGAAGGCTCCGAAATTCTGAACCGACTGACGTGCTATCTCAACGGAGACAAATCCGTCCGGCTACCCATTCTGACTTCCTGTTGTCCGGCATGGGTAAACTTCTTCGAACATCACTTTCCAGATTTGTTGGACATCCCATCTACGGCCCGTTCCCCGCAGCAGATGTTCGGTTCTATCGCCAAATCATACTGTGCAAAGAAAATGGGAATCCCCAAAGAAAAGCTGGTAGTGGTTTCTATCATGCCCTGCCTGGCAAAGAAATATGAATGTGCCCGCGACGAGTTTAAGGTAAACGGAATCCCCGATGTGGACTACTCTATCTCCACCCGCGAGCTCGCCCGACTTATCAAACGGGCTAATATAGGTTTTCCGCTGGTGTTGGATAGCCCGTTCGACAACCCCATGGGAGAATCCACTGGTGCCGGCGTTATCTTCGGCACTACGGGCGGTGTTATGGAAGCTGCCCTCCGCTCCGTTTACGAAATATATACCGGAGAATCTCTGAAAAACGTAAATTTCGAGCAAGTACGCGGATTGAGTGGAGTACGTCGTGCTACTATCAATCTCAACGGATTTGAACTTAAAATAGGCATCGCACACGGACTAGGCAACGCCCGTCATCTACTGGAGGACATACGAAACGGGCATAATGAATATCATGTAATCGAAATTATGGCTTGCCCCGGAGGTTGCATCGGAGGCGGCGGACAGCCATTACATCACGGCAATTCGGAAGTATTGTATGCACGCGCCAACGCACTCTACCGCGAAGACGCCAACAAGCCACTGCGTAAATCGCACGAGAACCCATACATCAAGACCTTGTATGAAGAGTATCTCGGCAAACCGCTGGGTGAGAAATCAGAAACATTATTGCATACCCATTATTTCAACAAATCGATTGATTAACTGTAAACGAAAAGTATTATGTCAGATATAAAACTAGCCTGTGACGTAGCTGAACAAATCAAAACGATTTGCGACAAGCACGGAAATAATCCGGGCGAACTAATCAACATTCTGCATGAAGCACAACATCTCCAAGGTTACCTGCCGGAAGAAATACAACGTATCATCGCTTCCAAACTAGAAATCCCCGTATCGAAAGTGTATGGAGTAGTGACATTCTACACTTTCTTTACCATGACTCCCAAAGGAAAGCATCCTATCTCCGTCTGCATGGGGACAGCCTGCTATGTACGCGGTTCCGAAAAGTTGCTGGAAGAATTCAAACGAGTGCTGGGTATCGAAGTCGGTGAAACAACTCCGGACGGAAAATTCTCATTGGACTGCCTGCGCTGTGTGGGTGCCTGCGGACTGGCGCCGGTAGTGATGATCGGTGAAAAAGTGTATGGACGCCTACAACCTGTGGACGTGAAGAAGATTATTGAAGACTTGGAATAACAGCCCGGAAACGATACTAAAAAACGGCTACTTTGTTTAACCAAAGTAGTCGTTTCTACAAAAAACTAAACATTTTTACAAACAATGTGCGGAGAGAACGAGATTCGAACTCGTGATACCCTTTAGGAGTATACACGCTTTCCAGGCGTGCCTCTTCAACCACTCGAGCACCTCTCCTTCTTTCGGAGCGCAAAAGTAGAGGAAGTTTTTGAAACTAACAAATATTTAGAGCGAATAATGTTCCAAAATTATTTGTTAAAGAACACTGATTTCCACAAAACGTCCATTTCAAGGACACATGTATAAACCAAAAACATCCAATTTTACATTTCTAAATGTAAAACCGGATGTTTTTGGTTACTTACAAATATTTTGCGGAGAGACAGGCTCTCGAACTTATACTTTCACAGAATCTCATAAAACCGCAAACAACTGATAATCAAGTGCAAATTACAACATAGAGTAAAACTAAATGTTTCTAAATGTCTTTTGCTATCTCAATAATTGGGTGTATATTTGGGTGTAGAATTTCAAACGCACCCAATTATGAATATCAAGCGCAACATCATTTTTGCATTGGAGAGCCGGAAAAAGAACGGTGTGCCAATCGTAGAGAACGTACCCATCCGTATGCGTGTCATCTTTGCCAGCCAACGCATCGAGTTTACAACAGGCTACCGGATTGACGTAGCCAAATGGGATGCAGACAAGCAGCGGGTAAAGAACGGATGTACCAACAAGCTAAAGCAGAGTGCAGCCGAAATCAATACGGACTTGCTGAAATACTATGCCGAAATCCAGAATATTTTCAAGGAATTTGAGGTGCAGGAGGTCATGCCAACGACCCAACAGTTGAAGGAAGCTTTCAACATGAGAATGAAAGACACCAGCGAAGAACAGCCGGAAGAAGCCCCTGTCAGCTTTTGGGAGGTATTCGATGAGTTTGTAAAAGAGTGCGGTAACCAGAATAACTGGACGGCATCCACCTATGAAAAATTTGCAGCAGTGAGGAACCACCTCAAAGAGTTCAAGGAGGATGCAACGTTCAACTATTTCGACGAGTTTGGATTGAACGAATACGTCAACTTCCTGCGTGATACCAAGGATATGAGAAACAGCACCATCGGCAAGCAAATGGGATTCCTCAAATGGTTCCTGCGCTGGAGCTTCAAGAAAGGACATCATCAGAACATTGCATACGATACATTCAAACCGAAACTGAAAACCACCTCGAAAAAAGTAATCTTCCTGACTTGGGATGAACTGAACAAGCTGAAAGACTACCAGATACCCAAGGATAAGCAATACCTGGAACGTGTGCGTGATGTTTTCCTGTTCTGCTGCTTTACGAGTTTGCGGTATTCGGATGTTCGCAATCTGAAAAGAAGCGATGTGAAGTCCGACCACATCGAAATAACCACAGTCAAGACTGCCGACAGCCTGACGATTGAACTGAACAAATACAGCAAAGCCATACTGGACAAATACAAGGACATCCATTTCGAGAATTACATGGCTCTGCCCGTCATCAGCAACCAGAAGATGAACGATTACCTGAAAGAGCTGGGCGAACTGGCAGAAATCAACGAGCCTGTACGTGAAACCTACTACAAGGGAAATGAACGTATTGATGAAGTCACACCCAAATACGCTTTGCTCAGTACCCATGCAGGAAGAAGGACATTCATCTGCAATGCGCTGGCTCTCGGAATCCCGGCACAGGTGGTCATGAAATGGACGGGACACAGCGACTACAAAGCTATGAAACCCTACATTGACATAGCGGATGATATTAAGGCAAATGCCATGAACAAGTTTAATCAACTATAAAAGTATCAAACAGTTTCATAGATAGTTATCAATGACTATATTTGTAGAAATTATCATCACAATATGAGCAACAAGGAATCCAACATAGAGAAAACGAATTTTGATGCATTCATACAAGCGGTCGGTTCGGAAATAGAACAGGCACAAGTAAGGCTGATTGTTGCAGCCAATGCACAAATGCTGTTCCATTACTGGAAGATAGGCAATTACATCCTTTATCACCAGCAGCTGCACGGATGGGGAAGCAAAATCATCAAGCAGTTGGCAAAGGCTATCCGACTGCATTACCCTGAAAAGAAAGGCTATTCGGAACGTAACCTTACCTATATGTGCCAGTTTGCAAAAGCATATCCTTTAAGAGCGTTGCAAAGTTTCATAGAAACAGATGCAAGCCTGTCTGTCCCAACCATACAGAGTGTGACCAATGAAGTATTAAAACTGAATGACAAGCAATTTACGCAGGAACTTACTGCGCAAATACAATCGATTGATTGTCAATCGTTAGCAATTACGCAGGAAGTTCCTGCGCAATTTGAAGATGTGGGAAAAACCGTGTCTGCCATTTACAGGATGGGAATCAGGGAAATAGAAGAAGTTTTCTTGACCTCTCCTATAGCCAAAATAAACTGGACAAGCCAAATGACTATACTTGACAGTTCGCTACCTTTAGGTCTAAGCTACTGGTACATGAAGCAGTCTGTGGAAATGGGATGGAGCAGCAATGTATTGAAAATGCAAATTGACAGTGATTTGTATAGCCGACAAATCAGCAACAACAAGGTAAACAATTTCACGACCACACTTCCGGCTCCACAAAGCGACCTTGCCAATTACCTGCTCAAAGACCCGTACATCTTTGATTTGGCAGGAGCCAAAGAAAAAGCAGACGAAAGGGATATTGAAGAACAGCTGGTGAAACACGTTACCCGCTACCTGTTGGAAATGTTATGCAAACCTTTACATAAAAGTTCTTATGCCAACAAATTTATTATGCAAAGTGACTTAAACTAAATCGCAGCTACA
>OGFX01000166.1_pt1 | contig 39755 bp, 38 predicted proteins | sample 1571011 | NCBI WGS metagenome assembly OGFX01 (sample SAMEA2582035, study PRJEB24529) | metagenome | biome: Human gut stool | place: China | collected 2011
CGAAGCTGATCTGGGAGAGAAGCATGACGCTGGGGCGTGGAAATGACCGCTGCGATTTTTGCATGAAGGTCAGATAATAGCGGGGAGGCAGATTGGTATGGAAATCAAACGATTCGGCAATATAGAGGGAAAGACCATGATGCTGCTGCACGGAAATCTTATGTGCTGGCAGCAGTTTGAGGACTTGATCCCGCTGCTGGAAAGGAAATTCTGCGTGTATGCCGTCAGCTTCGACGGCTTTGATGGAACCGGTGAAACGACCTACACGACTGCCCGGGATCAGGCGGACAAGTTGGCCGCTTATATTGAAAAAGAGCTTGACGGACAGTTGGATCTGCTTTTTGCAGAGTCGCTGGGCTGCGGACCGGCTGTTTTTCTGAAGGCTTCCCCAACCGTTCAGATCGATCGGATGATCCTCAGCGGGCTGGAGTATCTGGATTTCGGAGTGCTGAATCGACTGATTTTGAAGGTCATGCCGCAAAAGCAATATCGAACGGCACACGAAAAGTACATGCCTGCATGGGCACTGCGCTTTATGGGGCAGACGGAGCAGGGAATGCAGACTATGCTCCGCCGTATCCCGGATCATATCAGCTTGGAATCCGTCCGGGCCACTTGGGAGGCAGGACTTTATCTCTATCGAACGGACTTTTTGGTACAGCCCGATGCAAAGGTCGCCTGTTGGTACGGAGAAAAAGAAGGGCACATGAAAAAGGCCATCCAGCGGCTGCGGACGGCATATCCGAGCCTGATTGTCCGCTGCTTCCCCGGTTTCGGCCATGGCGAGATCATCAATCATCCGGCACTGCTTGTGTCGGAGATGGAGCACTTTCTGGCAGACGGCGAGACAGTGGCAGATGCGCAGCAGAATCAGGAAAGTGAAATACAATGAAAGTTACAACATTAGACGAGAAATCCATCCGTGATATCGGCCATGCCTTCGGCTATTATGACTATGGAGAGGAAACAGGAATGTCCGCTGCCTTTTCCGGGAAAGAAGCCACGGAAAACTATATCTGCGCTTATGTGCGCGGGGTGCTGCGGGGCGGCTTTCTGCACACCACCAGCGAGCGGGGCGAGGGCTATATCGCCTACAAGCTGCCGAAGGAGAAGATGGGGCTCAAGACCATGTGGCCCATTGCCTGCGGAATACTGCACAACTCTACTCTGAAGCGCCTTCTACGGTTTGGAATCGCCATCAAGCGGGGCGGCGCTTCCCTGCAAGACCGCATGGACAAGGAAAAGAAGCCTTATATTTTCGTTGGCCTTGTCTGTGTGCGGGAGAAATATCAGGGGCAGGGTTATATGCGCAAGGTGCTGAACTTTGCATTTGCCGAGGGCGACCGGCTGGGCGTGCCGGTGATTCTGGAAACGGATGCCAAAAGCAAGTGCGACAAATATGTGCATCTGGGCATGGAACTTGCCGGGATGCACGATCTTGGTGCATTTGGCAAGCTGTATGATTTGATCAGGTACCCGGAGCCGACCAAAGCAAACGGGACAGTGTGAGGAAAGGACGGCGGCGCAATAAAGAAAAAACAAAACTGTTCATCCGCTGGTGCATACGGTAAAACCAAAGGGAGTTCTGCCCGGACCTTCGTCCGTGACAGAACTCCCTTTTTTACTTCATAAATCTCAGTGCGAAGGTCTGCCGGGCAGCAGGAAAAAGACGTTCATAGCGCTGCCTGCTGCCACGCTCAGCGGAGCAAAAACCACACGCCCAGCAGAATCGCAAGGAAAATCAGATTGGACAGGGTGAACAGCCCGAAATACTGTTTCTTCCCCTGTGGCAGCTCCCGTGCAATCTGCCGGTAGGAAATAAGACTGGCCATGGATGCAATCAGAGTGCCAAGACCTCCCAGATTGGTGCCGATAATGAGGGCTTGTGTCTCTGCCGTGAACCCGGACAGCAGCAGGGCAGCGGGAACATTGCTGGTGACCTGCGAAGCAAGAACCGCTACCAGAACTTCCCGACCGGTCAAAAACTCCTGCAGCCAGCCGGAGAAAGCGGGAATGCGGCCAAGATTGCCAATGAAGATGAAAAAAGCCACAAAGGTCAGAAGCAGGGAATAGTCCACTGCCCGTAAGGTGCGTGGGTCTGCAAAAAGGGCACAGACGAGCACAGCGGCAAAGGCAATGCCATAGGGCAGCACCCGGATCACGGACAGCAGGCAAACGGCAAACAGAACCAGATACAGCAGGATGATCCTCTGATCCCCCTGAGATGCAGAAGAAGAAACAAGCTCGTCCACGGAAAGGGCGGCAGAGGCTTTTCGGCAGACCAGCGCTGCCCAAGCCAGCAGCAGGAGCAGAGAGACCAGGGTGTAGGGCAGCATAAGAAGCACAAAGCCTCCGATGCTCATGCCGCTTTTTCCGTAAAGATAGAGGTTCTGCGGGTTGCCGATGGGAGTCAGCATACTGCCAAGGTTTGCCGCAACGGTCTGCATACAGACCACCGGAATCAGAAGAGCGCGGCGGACATCTGCTCCCAGACGGTTCAAGACCACGAATGTAAAGGGAACGAAGGTCAGCAGGGAAACATCGTTGGTGATGAACATACTTCCGAAAAAGCACAGCCCGACCAGTACCATCGTCAGCTGAAAGGTGCTGTGAGTGCGGGACAGCAATGTGCGTCCCAGTCCATCAAAAAAGCCTTGCCGCCGCAGCCCGGCCATGACCGTCATCAGGGAAAACAGGATCGCCAGTGTGCGCAGGTCGATGTAGCCGATATACTGCACATCCGGCGGAACAAAGAAGGCGGAGACAACGGCCAGAACAGCGGCTGCGGTGAGGACCGTTTCCTGCTGGAGAAATTGTTTGAGTTTCATAGAGACACATCCTTGTAGTTGCAAAGGCAGTCCTGATGCGGTGCCGGACGGCCTTTTTGGTATTTCAGAACAGCAGCTTTTGCAATTCATTTTTGCAGCACCATCCTACTCCATTAGCGGGGCATCGTCAAGAGAAAACAGAAAAAACGCGATTCGAGCAAGAAAAAACGGATGGCTCCGCAGAACCATCCGCTAAAACTGGTATACTTAGTCTTTCCGATACTTATACGCACCCTCAATGGCGTCAATTTCCGTGGGAATACAGAAGTTTACGTCCTGATACATGGAAGAGTAGCCTTTTAAGCAAGGATCCCGGTGGACTGCAAAAACAGCACCAGCATCATCACCGGGGCAACATAGCGGATCATCACCCGGTAGAGCTTTTTGCGGCGGAAGGTCTCGCCGTTGCGCTGCATCTCGTCAATGACGTAATCCGGCGTCATGACCCAGCCGATCAGGATGGTGGACAGCAGGGCAATGAAAGGCATCATGACGCTGTTGCTGACGTAGTCCATGATATCCAGCAGCTGAGCCGCAGAGCCGTTGGGCAGCTGTACCTCAAAATAGAAAATGCTGTAACCCAGCGCAATGATGGCGGAAGCGGCCAGATAAATGACCGCCAGCACAAGCACCGTCTTTTTGCGGCCCGAGTGGAAGATCTCCATGCAGTTGGCGGTGATGGATTCCAGCACCGAGATGCAGGAGGTCAGGGTGGCAAAAATAGCGGTGACGAAGAACAGGATGCCCACGAAAGTACCGGCCTTGCCCATGGCGGCAAACACCTTGGGCAGAGAGACGAACATCAGGCTGGGGCCTGCGCTCATGCCCTCGGTGCCGGAGAACACATACACGGCGGGGATGATCATAGCACCGGCCAGCAGAGCTACGCCGGTATCAAAAATCTCGATCTGATTCACCGCTTTGTTCAGGTCTACGTCCGGTTTGACATAGGAACCGTAGGTGATCATAATACCCATGGACACGCTGAGAGAGAAGAACAGCTGGCTCATGGCGTCCAGCAAAATCTGCAAAAAGCGGCTGACGGTCAGCCCTTCCATATGCGGGGTCAGGTAGTAGCGCAGACCTTCCAGACCGGTGCGCATCTGCCCGGAGGCGTCCTCGTGGCGCAGGGTGAGGGCGTAGCCCGCGATCACGACCACCAGCACCAGCAAAATGGGCATCATGTAGCGGGACACCCGCTCAATGCCGCCCTCCACGCCGTTGTACACGATGAAAGCTGTTACGCCCATGAACAGCAGAGCGAACACCACGGGCGACACCGGCGAGGTGATAAAGCTGGTGAAATAGCCGTCCTCGGCAGCGGCAGCAGACTGCCCGGTGAGGTAGACCACCGCATATTTCGTGATCCACCCGCCGATGACGGCGTAGTAGGTCATGATCAGAACCGGCACCAGAAAGGTGAGGATGCCGAGAAATTTCCACTTGGGGCGCATGGTCTCGTAGGCGCGGATGGCACTCTGCTTGGTGCGTCGTCCGATGGCAATATCCGAGGTGAGCAGGGTGAAACCGAAGGTCAGCACCAGCACCAGATACACCAGCAAAAACAAACCGCCGCCATCCTTTGCGGCAAGGTACGGAAACCGCCACAGGTTGCCGACACCCACCGCACTTCCGGCGGCAGCAAGGACAAATCCGATTTGTCCGGAGAAGCTGCTTGATTTCTTTTCCATGATTCTCAAACTCCTATCCTAACTGCAATCCAGCATTTTGATTCGTTGGCAACAACGGCTGGATTGCGTGTCGCAAAGATGCTGCTTGGAGCAGGCATCTTGTTTATCTTGCGACGAACTATTGTAATATAGGATAACATGAAGTATCATATCAGTAAACACAATAAAATTACTACGACCTATAAATTTTACTTATGGAGTGTTTGCGATGCGGGAACAGAAAGACCGATACGAGATATTTTTGAAGGTATGCGAAACAGGCAGCTTTTCCAAAGCAGCGGAGGCACTGAACTATACCCAATCCGGCATCAGCCAGATGATGGCGGGGCTGGAAGAAGAACTGGGGGTGCAGCTGTTCGCCCGCATCAACCGGGGCGTGACCCTGACCGATAACGGAACACGTCTTTTGCCCTACATCCGGGAACTGGCAAACCAGAAGACCCGGCTGCGGCAGGCGGCGTTCAACATCAACCACAAGGTGGAGGGCAAACTGCGGGTGGGCAGCATTTCCAGCATCACAACGCTCTGGATGCCAGAAGTCGTGCACTATTTCAAGGAGCATTACCCGAAGGTGAAGATTGAAATTCTGGACGGCAACTATGATGAGATCCGGGAATGGATCATCCGTGGACAGGTGGACTGCGGTTTTCTCTCGTCCATTGTGGCAGACGACCTGAAATTCTACCCGCTCTGGGACGACCCGCTGTGTGCTGTGTTCCCGAAGGGGCATCCGCTGGCTGCACAGCCCAGTGTGACCCTGCCGCAGCTGTTTCAGGCTCCGCTCATCATCGAAACCCCCGGCTGCGACAACGATATCCAGCACCTGATGCTCAAGTGCCCGGTGAAGCCGAATATTGCATACAGCTTCCGGGACGATACCCTCATCATGGCCTTCGTGCGCAGCGGGCTGGGCGTGACCATCTCGCAGGAGCTGGTGATGCAGGCGTTCGGCTGCCCCGGTGTGGTGTCCCGCCCGCTGGAGCCTGCCTGCTGCCGGACGCTGGGGCTGGCGTTTTCCAAGACGGCAAGCTCGGTGGTGAGCCGGACACTGCTGGAATATCTGAAATCCACCCGGCAACGAAAGGATACATCGCAGATAAAATAAGAACGAAAAGCGTGATATACTGAGTGGGAAGACTAGGAATTGGGGGAGAGAACACGATATGAATTTAAAATACAAGAGAGCAACGCTTGAAGATATCGATATATTGACAAAAACGAGAATAGAGGTGTTAAGAGCGGCTAATAAACTTTCTGCTGATACGGATATGAGCGAAGTTGAAAGACGATCCTATAATTATTATCAAAAAGCGCTTTGTGACGGCTCTCATATTGCATATTTGGTTTTTGACGGAAATCGTTTTGTAGGGGCTGGTGGTGTTAGTTTTTTTCAAGTAATGCCGACTTACCACAATCCAAATGGAAACAAGGCTTATATCATGAATATGTATACTGATCCTGAATATCGAAGACTGGGAATTGCTTATAAAACATTAGATATGCTGATTAGAGATACTAAAAGCAAGGGGATTACAGCTATTTCATTAGAAGCAACTGAGATGGGACGACCATTGTATGAAAAGTATGGATTTGTAAAAATGAATGATGAAATGGAATTGCCAGAGTGATAACTTCGCGTTTGTAGAGCGAAGCGGAACATGAATGCCCCAGTGGAAGGCAATTACTCTGCGTTCTCCGGTTTCTGTTCCGCAGGCTTTATGGTCTTGACCCGCAGGGTGAAGTACAGCAAATGACAGACCCACACCACGGCAATGCAGACCCTGCCGATGGGCGCATTTTTCATGCAAAGAAAGCCGATGGCCATAACAGCGGTGACCATTGCGATGATCTTGCATTTTGTTCCGGCGGTCATGGCTTTTTTCTGAACGAAGCTGTCCAGATGTTTTTTATATAAGTTCGTACCTACGAACCAATCGTGCAGTTTTTGGGAGCTTTTCGCAAAGCAGAGCAGGGTTGCCATGTAGAAGGGGACGGTGGGCAGAATGGGAAGCACGATCCCTACGGTGCCCAGAACCATGCAAAGAAAGCCCAGTACGATCCAGAATGCTTTTAAGAGTTTTTTCATCATCTTCTCCTGTTGATTTTTGTGTTGCTGCACGGCAGTGCAGAGCGAGCGTCTCCGTTACAGTTTCAAAGCGGAGATCTTGAATGTTAGTGATAGCTAACTTCCTGTCTTATGAAAAGCCGCCCGTTGGCGACTTTTCTGGAGAGATAATACGATATTCTGGAAACTTTGTCAAGATGTACTTTGCGGAGCGTTGCGCTTGGTAAAATTCTGGATTAAAAGCACAGGGCAGACCTATACCGCCTTTTATCGCAAGTCAAGAAATTATCGCAATTTTCAAAAATAGTGCCTGTCAAAACGGCATATTTGCGATATGTAATTCAACGCTGTTGCATTAAAAAGTTAAATTGCTATAATGCTTCACTCATTTCTTGCCTTGCGGTAAAATACCATAGATCCCATAAGCGAGTGACCTGAAAAAGGCTGCTCGCTTTTTTATCGTCATCGCAGTATTTTTTGAGGGAACGGCTTTTTGCCGGTAAGGGATAAACGCGTGTCGTAAAAATAAGTGCTCTTTACGAGAAAAAGTCTTGAAACGATTTTGTTATAATGTTACAATTGTGTTATATAATGGTATAGATATTCAAAAAAGCTGCTGACAGCAGAACAAGATATTGCAAGCACCTTCCTGAATCCGGTGGAATGAAAACGAGACCGGAATAAGACCGTCTGGGGCGGAGAAAGATTGGACAAAATGAAAAACTTTGGAACGAGCGAAACCATGCAGACGCTGATGCGGAAAAGCGTCTGTGCGGTGCTGAGCCTGCTGCTGTTGCTGTCAGCCGTGCTCCCTGTAAAAGCTGCCGCAGAGACCGCCCCTGTAAAGGTCGTCCGCGTCGGCTCGTTTGAGGACACCTTCAACTATTGCAACGAGAAGGGCGCAAGAAAGGGCTACGGCTACGAGTTGCTGGAAACACTATCCGGCTATACAGGCTGGCAGTTCGAATATGTGACCTGCGACTGGTCAGACTGCTTTGAAAAACTTGAAAACGGCGAAATCGACATCATGGGCGGTATTTCTTATACGGAGGATCGCGCTGAGGAGATGCTGTTTTCGGACGAACCGATGGGGGAGGAAAAATATTACCTCTATGCCGACCTTTCGTGCGCAGATATCTCCGCCTCTGACGTCAAAACACTGGACGGCAAAAAGATCGGCGTTGTGATGGGAACGGAGCCGGAAGTGATGCTGACCGAATGGGAGGAAAAACACGGCATAAAAACGCAGCACGTCAACATCTCCAACAACGAGGATGTGAAGCAAAAGCTGGCAAATCACGAGATCGACTGCTTTGTTTCGCTGGAAGAATCCTACTGGGCAGAGCTTGGCATCTCGACCATAACCCGCGTGGGAAAATCCAGCATCTACTATGTGCTCAACAAAGACCGTTCTGATCTCAAGGAAGAACTGGACAATGCAATGCACGCGTTGGACGAAGAGGCTCCTTTTTATACGGCGGATCTGTGTAAAAAGTATTTCTCGCTGGGTTATAAGCCCATCCTTACGGGTGAGGAAAAGGCGTGGCTCAAAGAGCACGGTGCGATCCGGATGGGTTTTCTGACGAGTGATAGCGGCGTCAGCACCTATGACCCTGCCACCGGGGAGATTACCGGAACAATCATAGACTATATTCAGTTTGCCGCAGATTGTCTGGGAAATCAGGAGCTGGAATTCCAGTTGGTCGGTTATGACGACAAAGAGACGGAACTCAATGCGCTGAAATCAGGCGAGATCGACATGATCTTCCATTTCGACCAGAGTCCCAATCTGGCTGAAGAATATCGCGTTGCCAGAACCAACACAACTTGGACCGCCAATATGATGGTGGTCACGAACCAACAGCTCTTTACCGAAAACAAAGTGAACCGCGTTGCCGTTCCCCAAAACAAGATTTCCCTAACAAGGTACATTGCGTTTTATTATCCGCAGTGGGAAATCGTGGATTGCGATACACAGGAGGATGCGATAAAACTGGTCAAGGACGGACAGGCAGACTGTTTTATCATAGGGGTCGGCAGTGAGGCGAAATACAGCAAAAATCATGGTTTTTACAGCGTTCCGCTGCCAAACCCTGCCAATTCCTGCTTTGCGGTCAAGAGCGGAAACCGCAGCCTGCTGTCCATCCTGAACAAAACGCTCAAGGCAATGCCAGCCAATATGCTTACCAGCTCTCTGGCGATGCATAAGAGCTCCGCGCGGAAGGTTACCCTGAGCGATTTTATAAAGGATAACTTCTTCATGGTTCTGCTGGTCAGCAGCATTGTGGTTGCAGTTGTTCTGCTCATGATTTTAAAGCTGCTCCAGAAGGCGCGTAAAGCCGAAGCTGCTGCAAAGAAAGCCGCAAACGATACGCAGGAGCTGAATGCAAAATTGCAGGTCGCCGTGGAAAAAGCGGAAAGCGCGAACCGCGCCAAATCCACCTTCCTGTTCAATATGTCGCATGATATCCGCACTCCCATGAACGCCATTATCGGTTACGCAGACCTTGCCTCCCGGCATCTGGATGACCCGGCAAAGCTGGAAAAATACATGGAGAACATTCAGGTATGCGGACAGAACCTGCTGATGCTGCTGAACAATGTGCTGGATCTTGCCCGCATCGAGAACGATAAGACGGAGATGGAGTATTCTGTTTCGGATGTCGATAAGGATTTCCGCAATTGCATTGCCATGTTCCAGAATCAGGCAGACAGCAAGGGGCAGATGCTTACGGTGACAACACAGCTGCAGTATCCGTATATCTATGTGGATATTCCGCACCTGACCGAGGTCTGCACGAACCTTGTCAGCAATGCAGTCAAATACACGGGAGCCGGCGGCACGATCCGCTGTGATATCACGCAGAAGCCCGGTGAAAAAGAGGGCTGGTGCAATACGGTGATCACGGTTGCCGATAACGGCATCGGAATGTCGCAGGAGTTCCAGAAGCATATCTTTGAGCCCTTTGAACGAGAGCGCACCTCCACCGTCAGCAAGGTGGAGGGCAGCGGCATCGGAATGGGCATTGTGAAAAAGCTGGTCGGGCTGATGAGCGGCACCGTGGAAGTGGAGAGCAAGATCGGTGTGGGCTCCACATTTACTGTCACCATTCCCAGCCGCATTGCATCGCAGGAAAAAATACAGGCGAAACGAGAGACCACTCCTTCGGACGAAAAGAGCCTGTGCGGTGTAAAGATCCTGCTGACCGAGGACAACGACCTGAATGCAGAGATCGCCACCGAACTGCTGCAGGAAGAAGGCTGCACGGTAGACCGCGCAAAAGATGGCGTGGAATGCGTGGATATGCTGGAAAAGGCTGCGAACGGAACTTACCGGCTGATCCTTATGGATATCCAGATGCCGGTGATGAACGGCTACGATGCGGCAAAAAAGATACGGCGGATGGACGACCCCCAAAAGGCAGACATCCCCATCATCGCTATGACTGCAAATGCCTTCTCCGAAGATAAACAGGCGGCGCTGGATGCCGGGATGAACGACCATGTTGCAAAGCCGATCAATATGAACATCCTTGTGCCGACCATCCAGAAATACCTTTGATGCGAACAGAAAGCTTTGCATAAGGATGCTTGCAGACCGCAATACACTCGCTAAACGAATACCGCCGAGGATGCTTCCCGTTTTGGGAGACATCCGCGGCGGTTTTTATCGCAATTTTCAAAAATAGTGTGCTTATTCAAGATGCAGAGGTATGTGGCATTGTAGCAGAGCCCGTATTTTTTGCATGGGCAGAGTGCCCATTGCTTTCGGCAGAACGACAGAAAATTTCTTCAAAATTTGTGCAACTTTCAACGAATGCAAAGTGACTGACGGTCAGCACTTTATTATTTTTATCTGGACAAGGTTTTTTCGGTTTCTCCTGCCGGAAATCTATCCCAAAGACGGTCCTTACTTTAGTCATACTCATTTGACAGAAAACGCTTTTTTCGGTATTCTGTCCGTATCGCAAGGACGGCGGGCAGAAAAACCCGCCTTTTTTCGTTTGCTCTGTATTTATGGGGAGGACAACTTATGGCAACCATGAAAGATATCATCCAGAGCCCGCTGCTGCTGGCGCTGGTCATCGGCGGTCTTTTGTATATTTCCGCATTCTCGCTGGTCTATCTCAAAAAGGCCTACGACCACTGTCTGGAGCTGGGCATCACACGCAAGGAACTGAGCAACGTGATCAAATCCAGCCTTATTTTTTCCGTTGTGCCCAGCCTTTCCATCGTGGTGGGCCTGTTCGTGCTCATTGCGGTGCTGGGCAGCGTGTGGGCTTGGTGGCGGCTGTCGGTCATCGGTTCGCTCTCGTATGAAACCATGATCTCCAGCTCCATTGCGCAGGTGCTGGGCTACGCATCCTCTGCAGAAATGCTGGAAAGCGCCACCGGACGGCAGTTTGGCGTGGTGATGATCCTGATGAGCGTGGGTATGCTGAGCGGCTTTCTGATCCTGCTGCCCTTTGGCAAAAAGCTGTGCAAAAGCGTGGACCGCTCTGCAGCCGAAAACGGCGGCAGCACTTGGAAAAACGTGCTGTCCGGTGTGTTTATGCTGGTGATGTTCTCGGTGTACATCCCCATCCTGCTGTTCACCGATAATGTGCAGGCTGCCGTTATGATCACCGGTCTTGTGATCGCCATTGGCGTGGGTGTGCTGGCAAAGCGCCCGGGTCTTGCGTGGCTCAATAACTTTGTGATGGCATTTTCCATGCTTGGCGGCCTTGTCTCGTCGCTGGCATGGGTACGGATCTTCGGTTAAGGAGGAAAACGGACATGAGTAAAGCAAAGACTGAGACCAAAATGGACTCCTTCCAGAGCTGGGCGCACCGCTGGGGACGCGTGGGCACCCTGATCGCCCTTATTTACATGGTGGCGCTGCCCTTTGTGGTGCTGGCTGCCTATGACAGCATCCCGTCTCTGGGCGAGGTGTTCAACGTGAACACCTTCTCCATCCTGCTCATCTACATCCCGGTGGGCTTTTCAGAAGCACTGAGCTACACCCCCATTCTGGGCTGCTCGGCGTATCTGGCGTTCATCACCGGCAACATCATGAACCTGAAGCTTCCGGTGGCGGCAAACGCCATGAACCTGACCAAAAAGCAGCCCAACACCCCGGAGGGTGAGGCCATTGCTTCGGTGGCTGTTGCGGTCTCTTCCCTGATGACCATTGCCATCCTGACGCTGGCAGCGGTGTGTGCCTCCTTCATCAGCCCGGTGTTCGAGCTGCCCGCCGTCAAAACTGCTTCCGGCTACCTGCTGCCGGCTTTGTTCGGCTCCATGGCGCTGGGTCTGTTCGCCAGCTCGTCCAGCGGCAGCAAGGTGGTCAAAGGCGGCATCAAGGGCGTGCTGCCGGTGCTGATCATCATGACGGTGCTCTCCCTCGCCGCACGCCTTGCAGGCTACGGCTCCGTGCTGGGCGGGCTTGTGGGCATTTTTATCATCGTGATGCTGCCCATCGGCATCCTGACCTCCTATGTGCTGTGGAAAAAGGGCAAGATCCAAGTGGTGGACAAGGAGCAAAAGGAAAAATAAGCTAAAAAGTCTCCTGACGAAAAACAGTCGGCGGATGACTATACTTTAACAAACGAACGGACTTCTGCGTGTGTTTGGACGCCTGCAGAAGTCCGTTTTGCGTGCAGAGACTTTTCTGCGGGGAAAAAGCATGGTATACTGAAGGCAGCGAACCGGAACGGATCAATGAAAGACGAGGACTGTAAAATGAACATCGAAGAACGGGCGGCACAGGCTGCCGCATGGAAAGCAGCCGGACAGTGCAACTGCGCACAGGCAGTGCTGAAAGCATTCGAGGACAAGCTGCCGGTGGACACCGACACCCTGATGAAGCTGGGCGCAGGCTATGCCGCCGGTATGGGCTGCATGGAAAGCACCTGCGGCGCATTGATCGGCGCAGTGATGGTGGCAGGCGTCGTCACCAACGGCAAGGGCACGCCCCGTATCTCCAAGGAATTGCTGCAAAGCTTTCAGGAAAAGTGCGGCGCTACCATTTGTAAAGACCTGAAGGGTGTGGAGACCGGCGCACCGCTCTGCCCCTGCCCGGAATGCGTCCGTAACGCCGTGCTGGCACTGGGCGAGGTGCTGGGAGAATAAAATGAAGAAGGTGCTGTTTATCTGCCACGGCAGGATTTACCGGGCATGATGAAAAGTCTCATATCGTCTCATAAGCCCCGTTTTTAAGCGTTTTTTGTGTTTCGATCTCAAATTTACCAAAGATTTACCAATATTTCTGGAGAGTCAGACTTGCGATTCTAATACCAGAATAAGGAGATCAATACTATGACTGAGATGAAGAAATACATTTATGATGAGAGCAATGGCCTTTGGTATGAACTCATTGGCGATTATTATATTCCGGTTCTTACCCTGTCCTCTGACGAATAGCGCCCCATTGGTAAATGAGGACAGCTGTACCGGGACTGCATCAAAGAGTACCATCCAATCCTCTTTAATGACCTTGTTCTCAGCGGTCAGCTCTGGACATATTCGGCTGATCTGAACGAGCAGGCGCAGGAGCGTTTGTCCCTGATTGTCGAGCAGATGAAGGCATCTGAGGGCGTGACAGAGGAACTGAAAACAGCCGACCAGATGGCATGGGTTGGAGCCATGAACAGCATCCGTAACCGAGCCGAGGAAATCATCCTCCGAGAAATGATCTACGGGGAGGATGTGGTATGAGAATCCTCGAGGAATTTTGGTACGGCAATATCGAGCCGACTGAGTATGACACATCTTCCAACAAAGAGTACAAGAAAGAAGAATAACTGAACATATAGCAGCCCACTGGTCAGCAATGATCGGTGGGCTGTGTTTTGTATTTGAAGTTGCAATGCTGCTGTTGACTTGTATCATGATTCCAACAACGCAGGGGGCAAAACAGAAAAAGTTACATCATTCCAAACTCAATAATCGATGTTGTAAAAACGCTATATTTGTGATATAATAGGTTTATTAAACTGGTAAAGGAGCATAGCAAATGGATAACACTGTCTCTGAAAACACTGAAAAGAAAACGATTGAGGTCAAGCAGTCTTTCTTTTCCAGTGCGATTTCTGACATTTCGGCTTATATCCAACTGGTAGATACAAAGGTATCTATAATAATGGCTGCGGTTGTTGCCATTATTATGGGAGGGGTTGCTTGCTACGAACTCATTGAAAATCTAATTTCCCTCGTAAAGCCTTGCAGTTGGCAAGGTGTAGCGCTGATTATTTCGACAACTGCGCTTGTAGTAAGCATTGCCGGTGTGTTTGTCTTTGGAATTTTGACAATTCGTAGTCACTCCTTGAAGATTGGATATAATTCAAAATGGTTTCTTCCTCAATCCACCAAGGAATACTCTTTTGATGCCTATAAAGAGGATATCTTATCTATGAGCGACGAAGACATAATTGTGAATATGGCTGCAGAGCTTTATAAACTGAACGACATTAATCGACAGAAAAACACTACATATAGATGGGCGTTACGTTCGTTTGCGGCAACCTTGATAACCATTGGGGTTATTTATATGCTGTTCCTTTTTTCGGTAGTCTAAGGAGGGTCACTATGTCCGTTGATGTTTCTGCTGTTTATAAAAGCACGATTGAACACTTTAAGCAGGCTCAGAAAAATATAGCCATTGAAAAAAGAATGTTTGAGCATAGCGCCGATGCCATTTCTGATGTAATCCCAGGATTTGAAGCTGATAAGCTCGAATTCGGTTCATACGACAAAGAGAATTATGCAGTTCTTTTCGTTGATATGAGGAGGTCTACTCAACGTGCGCAGCAAGTAGGCCCTGAGAAGACATTCCTAACAATGCATGTCTTTCTTACGGCGTTATTGGAAGTTGTAAAACACTATCATGGGAAAGTAATTGATATTATGGGTGACGGCCTAATGGTTTTTTGGGGTGGTCAAGCTGCACGTGAAGAGAACAATATGGTGAAGACCTTTGCTGTGCAAAATGCAGGTTTGTGTGGCAGAGATATGTTGACGGTTCGAGAGAATGTGATTAATCGAATTGTTCAGGATGAGAATCTTGGGCCAGCCATTAGCATCGGTGTGGGAGTCACATTTGATAGTGTTATTGTTACGAAAATAGGAATCGCTGATTCTTATGATGTAAAAGCATTTGGAGATTGCATAAATATAGCATCCCACTATGCTAACGAAGTCGAAAACAAAGTAAAGGTTTCTAAAAAAGTCAAAAACGAATGGCCATCCAGCAAGGGTGGCGGGATACGCTTCACTGCTGCTGGAAATGGAGACGCATATTATCTCGAGTCAAGTCACTGATTTCAGGGGAATTCATATGAATGAAGAAAAAATTATAAAATCTGAGGTTGATCTGCTATCCACAGCCATTGAAAGGATCGTCTCCTCTGAAGTGCTTCAAAGTGTCATGTCTGAACAACTGCCACTAACAAGCGATCTTACGGACTCGAACAAGATATACCGTGGCAAAGTTTCAGTCCTTTTTGTGGATATGCGTGAATCAACAAAGCTACCCGAGAAGTTTAATGCTGCACAGTTGGTAAAGATATACCGGAGTTATATTCGTACTGTGGTACAAGCGATTCGCTATTCCGGTGGCGTCGTAAGGGACTTCATGGGTGACGGAGTCCTGGCTGTCTTTGTTGATAATGCGGACGGAAAATCAGAAGACAAAGCTGTTCGTGCTGCGAGATATATAACGACCGTGGTTGATAAATTGCTGAACCCTGTCTTAGATCGGGAAATTAAGCACAGGATTTCGTGTGGCATTGGAATACATACAGGTGAGATTACGCTATCAAAAGTTGGCATGAAAGGAAAAGAGGCGCAAGAGGATGCCGAAAATGAATTTGGCATTGCTTGGATTGGCAACAGTACAAACCTTGCCTGTAAATTCAGCGGAGCTGTTGGACATGGAACAATTTTTATTTGTTCGTCCACATATTCTGCGCTGACAGATATTAGCGGCAAACAGAATTGGAAATGGATTGAACTCTCTAAGGGGAGCAATGTGCTGCGGGGATATATCGCTCAGCAATATTACCTGCAACTCGATGACGATATTAAGCCTTGTGTTGTGGAGGAAAACAAGCCAATTCTGAGCTTAGCAGATGAACTAAAGACAGAATATCATAAGCAGCTTGCTGTCATTACACAAAAAGCCCAAGAATTAGGTCGAAAGGAACAATCTCTTCTTGATAAAGAAAATCAGTTAAACAAAACGGTAGCGGAAATAAACAAGAAGGCGAAAGAAACCATTTCTCGAGAACAAGCTCTCAATAGAGATGCGTATCATTTTTATCTTGATGTATTAGGGAGTGGACACTGTAAGTCTGCTTATGCTGTCGAAATGGGACAGGATTTTTGGGAAGAGAACTTAAATGAGCTTATTATTGCTGGAGCGAAGATAGGTAAAGATGAACATACAGTAAAACAAGAAATTAGTTATGCAATGGTCAGTATTTACCAAAGTTTGGGGAAATACGATAAAGCATATGATTTTGTAGTTGAGCAAGCTGCAGGGCATCCTTGGTTGCACCTCTTTACAGTGCAAGATATTGTTTCTAAAGTAGGATACTGTGACCGCTTAAAAACCGCTTTGTACCGGCGACTTGGAGATAATACCTTATCCATCAAGCAAAGAGAAGACTTCACAAGGATCAAAGATTGGCTTGTCTTCGAATACGAGAAATAAAGCGATCTGATTCCTCAAATGAGATATAACACTAATCGTTAGGTAAAGGAGCATTGCAGATGCCTTTTAGTTCCGAAATTAAAAATTTCAGATTGTCATGTCTGATGAATCAAACAGAATTTGGTAATGCCCTCGGTGTATCATTTACAACCGTGAACCGATGGGAAAATGGGAAAGCTCGTCCAAACATTAAAGCTATGAAGGCGTTAAAGCAGTACTGCGAAGAAAACGGTCTTGCATATGAGCCCCTTGAAAGAAGCTGGCGTGAAATTCTTATTCACGAGGAAATAGTCTGATTATTTGAGAAAATTTCGTATGGCAATATCGGGCCTACAGAACATGACATTTCTTCTAAAGGAAACCGCTACAGTTTTTGTCCGAGCCTGTGAAACTTTTTCTGTAAAATAATCTAGGCAAGGTCCTTCTATGATAAAATAATTATCATTAGGAGGGCCTTTTATTATGGCAAGACAAAAGAAACCTGTACACAGAGTACAAATGACCGATGGTAAAAGAAACATCATTCGGCAGCTTCTCGAAGAATACGATGTCGAGACTGCAGAAGACATCCAGGATGCTCTCAAAGATCTCTTAGGTGGCACCATTAAAGAAATGATGGAGGCCGAAATGGATGATCACCTTGGATACGAAAAGTCCGAGCGTTCTGACAACGATGATTATCGCAACGGCTATAAACATAAGCATGTAAACAGTCGGTATGGTTCTATGAAAATCGAAGTCCCACAGGATCGAAAATCGACCTTTGAACCACAGATTGTGAAAAAGCGTCAGAAAGATATTTCTGATATTGATCAGAAGATCATTTCTATGTATGCAAAGGGAATGACCACTCGCCAGATCTCGGAAACAATCGAAGATATCTATGGTTTTGAAGCATCAGAAAGTTTCATATCTGACGTGACAGATAAAATACTTCCTCAGATTGAAGACTGGCAGAACCGTCCACTGGATGAGGTATATCCGATCCTTTATATCGATGCAATCCATTATTCTGTACGGGATAATGGCGTCATTCGTAAACTTGCAGCTTATGTCATTCTGGGTATTAATACAGAGGGCAAAAAGGAAGTCCTGACCATTACAATCGGTGACAATGAAAGTGCGAAATACTGGCTTTCAGTCTTAAATGAACTGAAAAATCGAGGAGTTAAGGATATCCTGATCATCTGCGCCGACGGACTTACAGGCATTAAGGAAGCGATTGCAGCAGCGTTTCCAAAAACAGAATACCAGAGATGTATTGTTCATCAGGTAAGAAACACTCTGAAATACGTTCCGGATAAGGATAGAAAAACCTTTGCTGCGGATTTAAAAACCATCTATCAGGCCGCTGATGAGCAGAAGGCGCTGGCTACCTTAGACCGTGTAACTGAAAAATGGACTCCGAAATACCCGAATTCCATGAAACGCTGGAAGGACAACTGGGATGCTGTTTCACCTATTTTTAAGTTCTCAACCACTGTCAGAAAGGTCATTTACACGACAAATGCGATCGAATCACTGAATTCCACCTATCGGAAGCTCAACCGTCAGAGAAGTGTATTTCCAAGCGATACTGCCCTGTTAAAAGCCCTGTATCTGGCCACTTTCGAGGCTACGAAAAAATGAACTACTACGATCCGAAACTGGGCACAGGTTTACGGAGAACTGAGCATTATGTACGAAGGACGTTTACCTGAATAATTGGAAGACCGGTCAAGAAGACAGGCGGGAAACCGCCTGCTCTTGACATGTCTGCATGCAGCTGTTATATATAAGACAAGGGCGACAAGCCTAATCCATAAGCTCATCGCCCTTAGTTATCATAGAAGAATCTTATTTACAGAGTTTTTCTCACACACTCTTTTGTCCATACTTTGGACGGGAACTGTAGCGGTTTTTGTGTATCTGTAGCAATACAAGTTCTAAAACTTTATTTGGATCTTTTTTTGAAATAGACCAACACAATAACAAGACATTCAATGCAATATGCTGCTTCAAAAATCACATGACGGACAGCTGCGGTTTGCCGAGCTTCCTGTAGATCGTCTTCCGTGCAAACCGTAATTGGCAGGACTGCTCCATCTTTAGGCGTGTATCGGAGGAAAACAAAATTTCTGCGGTGAATATATTCGCAGATCACATTGCCATTCTTATCTTTCAGTCTGCTGGTTAGGGCTTCTTCTTCGCTGATCTCATTGCCGTACTGGTCATAATATGTGGTCGGCCCCACCTGATCTTCGGGGACAGGGACAGCAACCGATCCGTCGTAATTTGCCTCATATCTGGATTCGGTGGGAACATCCTGCTCCATGTATTCAATAAAGCTTTCATAATCCGTAAAAGTCGTTCCTTTCATGATACTGTACGGCCCCCAGATTGAGGTCGCAACATGATGACCAACACCGGTAACAGCCAGAAGAACGACCAGTACAATGGCACAGGTACGCTTCAATTTGCGGTTATGAAAGTAAATAGCGGACTCTCGCTCAGGCAGTAAACCTATGGAGCGTTTACCTTGCTTCTTTTTACAGGATTGAGTTGTTCCAACCATGCATAAAAGCTTTCCCATACCTGCATTTCTGTTTCCTGACGTCTGTCTTTTCTCTCTTCCGGAGTAAGGTCACGGAACTGCTTTTCCAAAAAGAAAAGCTTGTTGCAGTATGCCAGACCAACTTCAGCCGGGATCATGCTGGGGATTTCCTCTTTCTTAGGAAGAAGCGGCTTTTTGATTTCTTCCTCGGAATTGATATCCAACAGCTTCAGCTTTTTCCGACGCTCCGCTTGGCATCCTCGCCGTTCAGAGACGAGAGTTAATTATCGAGGAAGTTCACATTATGAATACAAGACAATCAAAAAAACAATCGTAAAAAAATACGATTGCATTTTTGCGTATTTCTGCATATAATATATTCAATAAGAACGAAATGGAGGCGATTGATATGCGTGAAACAAGAATAGTGGAGTTCAAGGAAACGATTACGAACACATTTTTAAAAACAGTCAGTGCCTTTTCAAATTATGATGGCGGAACCATTCTTTTTGGTGTAGATGATGATGGAAATATAAAAGGTTTGCCGGATGTCAAGCAAGCTTGTCTGGATATTGAAAATAAAATCAATGACAGCATTACACCGCAGCCGGACTATACGCTTGAAATACAAAATAATGACCAGACGATAAAACTTACTGTGAAAAGTGGACTTCAGAAGCCGTATCTATATAAATCGAAAGCCTACAAGCGGAATGATACAGCAACGATAGAAGTAGACACTCTGGAGTTTTCAAGGCTGGTACTGGATGGAAAAAACATTCGATTTGAAGAATTGCCTTGCAAAGATCAGGAACTGTCCTTTGAAATTTTACATCGTAAACTGAAAGAAACTGTCCGGATTGAAAATTTTGATAAGGATACGCTGAAAACATTAAACTTATATGACGATGTAAATGGATTCAATAATGCGGCAGGAATTTTGGCAGATAAAAATCATTTCCCCGGAATTGATATTGTCAAATTCGGAGAAAACATCAGTATCATTCAAAAGAGATCAACCTTTGAAAATATATCGGTTTTAGAGGTATATGAAAAGGCAATCGAGGTATTCAGAGACTATTATCAATACGAAGTAATACAAGGTGCCGATCGAAAGAAAATGGAGAAAATACCGGAAGCTGCTTTTCGAGAAGCAATCGCCAATGCTCTGATTCATAGAGTATGGGATGTGGATTCACAAATCAGAGTTTCGATGTTTGATGATCGAATCGAAATTGTTTCTCCTGGTGGATTACCGTCTGGAATCACAGAGGAAGAATATCTGTTTGGAAAGCTTTCTGTTTTAAGAAATAGAAATCTTGCCAATGTATTTTATAGATTAGGATTCGTAGAGATATTTGGAACGGGAATTACAAGAATAAAACAACTCTATGCGGAAGCTTTGATAAAACCGGATTTTGAAGTTTCGGAAAATGCTATAAAAATTGTGCTTCCGATATTTGAAAAAAATGCTGATCTGACAGAAGATGAAATTGTAGTTTATAAGCTTTTGAGCAAGACGATGCTGAAGCCGATCAGCGAAGTTGCACCGTATGTACCTTTTGGTAAATCAAAGACAACAAAGATACTGAAAGGTATGTGCGAAAAAGGTGTGATCACAGTGGAAGGAAAAGGCAAGGGTACAAAATATATCATTAGTTAAGTCATAGATTCCTGAAACAATGTTTCGGAAATTCAAAGAAAGCAACAGGTAGTAACAACTTGCTCAATCTTGCTCTGATTTGCCACAATCTGTAATTTCAGAGCATATCACAATAACCACGGAAATCCCTTGCAAAACAGGGCATTCCGGGGCAATTCAAGGAGAAATAAAACAATGATAAAGGTACTTTTTATCTGCCTCGGCAATATCTGCCGCAGCCCTATGGCGGAATTTGTGATGAAGGATTTAGTGGAAAAGGCCGGGCTTTCCGCGCAGTTTGAAATAGCTTCGGCTGCCACAAGCACCGAGGAGATCGGCAACCCGGTCTATCCACCCGCCCGGCACAAGCTGGCAGAGCACGGCATCTCCTGTGCAGGCAAGACCGCCCGGCAGATGACCCGGCGGGATTACGAAACCTACGATTATCTGATCGCCATGGACTACAACAACCTGCGCAATATGGCGCGCTTTGTGGGCGGCGACCCGGAGCACAAGGTGTCATTGCTGATGGATCACACCCGCCGCCCCGGCGACGTGGCAGACCCGTGGTACACCGGAGACTTTGAAGCCACATGGCAGGATGTGCTGGAAGGTTGCACCGCCTTGCTGGAAGAGCTGCGATAAAAGAAAGCACTTTCAGAAAGATTGCCTTAAAGAAAAAACAGCGCCCCGGAGAGTTTTTTTATCGCTCTCCGGGGCGCTGTTTTATTGCGGTGTTTCTTTTGTGCGCAGACGCCGGCAGGCGTCCTCTTTCACAAGCTCGATGACCACCGCCGTCAGGGGGATAAAGAAGATGATGCCGATGATGCCAAAGAGCTCTCCGCCGATCATGGCGGCAACAAGGGTGTAAAGCGGGGAAAGCCCTACGGACTTTCCCACCACACGGGGATAGATGAACTGGTTTTCAATAAACTGTACGGCAAGATACACGATAAGGCAGCGCACGGCCAGCACAGGGTCAACCAGCAGCACAAGGAACACGCTGACTACGCAGGAGATCAGTGCACCCACATAGGGGATGATGGCGCAGATGGCGGTCAGCACCCCCACCAGACTGCCGTAGGGGATCCTGAAAATGGAAAACGCAAGGGCCATCAGAACGCCAAGGATCACCGCTTCGCTGCATTGTCCTGTCAGAAAGCTTGCGAAGGATTGACGGAACAGCCGGCAGAATTTCAGGACTCCGGCGGCGTGGTCGGGCTTCAGGTAGGCACACACCAGTGTGCGGGCGTGATGGCCAAGGCTCTCCGTCCCAAGGGACATATAGATGGAGATGATCAGCGCAAATGAGGCAGTCACCACGATATTCACCGTGGCGGATACTGCCCCTACTGCATTGACCAGCACAGTGTCGATGCCTGCGGTGATCTTGTGCAGCAGCTGTTCCCAGTTGATGCCTTCCAGCCAGCTCATCAGCCAGCCCATGTCGGTATTTTGTGCGCTGAGATAGGCGGTCCAGCGGGGGATGTTGGCTTCGATCTGCACATAAAGGCTGTGGAAGGACTGTACCAGCTCCGGGATCAGCAGGGTCAAAGCCAGCACCAGCACCAGAGCAACACCCAGCAGGGTGATGAAAAAGCTGAGAAGATGGATGGCTTTAGCCGAGGGCTGCTTTTTCGCCTTGCGGAACAGGCTTTTCAGCCGCTTTTCCAGCCCGGTCATGGGCACATTGATGAAAAGCGCCAGAATACCGCCCGCCAGAATGGGCAGCACCAGATCTATGAGCTTTGCGGCAAAGGCCAGAACGGCAGAGAGCCGCAGCAGCGCTACAAAAAGCGTTACCCCTACAACGGTAACAAGCAGATACTGTTTTGTTTTTGGTTCCATGCAAAGATCCTTTCCCGGAGGTTTGTGGCAGCAGGCTGCAAAAAGACCGTCTGCGGACTTTTTATCGTATTTTTTAAAAATAGTGCCTGTCAGAACGGCATACTTGTGAGATGCAGTTTGCGGATGCTGCTTGTGTATTTATAATATTGTAATCAGAAGAAACAGGCTTGTCAAGACGATGCAAAATGGCTGCGCAGCTTTATGACAGTACCATTCCGCTCTCTTGGGAGGAAAATATAGCTGCGGTACTGTTTCTGACGATATTGCTGCCGGAGCAGCGTGAATTTTTTTAAAGCTCCGCCTCCAAAACTGCGTATTTTGGATATGCAGTTTTGGGGCGTTTGCGTGAAAAAATGCAAACTGCTGCAAAAAGCCGCGGTACCGTAAAAAGGGGAAATAAAAGGACTGAAAAGCAGGCTGCGGAAAGGTACGGGGACTGCTGTGCCTGTGCTGCAGATGCATAAAAATCGGCTTTTTTCGGCAGGGAAACAGCCTGAACGGCGGCATTCTGGGTCATCAGGCTATTGCAGACGCCAACAATGACGGCTACACCATCGGCATGATCACCTTTGAGCTGGCTACTTACAAGAAGCTGGGCACCAGCGATCTGACTTGGGAAAACTACGCTCCGCTGTGCCGCGTCAACACCGACGCTGCCGCCATTACCGTGGGCGCAAAGTGGGCTGCTTCCAACAATATCACCGATCTGGCCGGCTTTATCGATTACTGCAAGAGCTGCGGCTACATCCTGTGCGCCATGGTGCTGTCCATGATCATCATGATCCTTATCGGCAAGCGCAACTGGCTGCAGATGATCCTTGTAAGCGTACTGGTGCCGCTTTTGATGTGGCTGGTGTTCTACAAGGTGCTTACCGTCAATATCCCGCTGGGGCCGCTGAATTTCCTGCGCACCCTGGTGGACATGATCTAAGGAGGGAGCACAGCTATGGATTTTAATCTGCTTCTTTCCAGCTACGCTGCTGTCTGGTCCAACCCTGAGGTCATCCTTATGACCTTTATCGGGGCTTTGGGCGGCGTTCTGCTGGGCGCGATCCCGGGCATGACCGCCACCATGGGTGTGGCGCTGCTCATTCCGTTCTCTTTTGGTATGGATCTGATCCCGTCCATCGGCCTGCTGCTGGGCATCTACTGCGGCGGTATGTACGGCGGCTCTATCTCTGCCATCCTGATCCATGCCCCCGGCACCCCGGCTGCTGCCGCCACCTTGCTGGACGGCTTCCAGTTTATCCCCACACTGATCGGTCTGTTCGCCGTTTCCGAGGTCATCGCCGGCGTGGAGCGCATCATCCGCGGTGAGGAGCAGGAGCAGAAGTCGAAGGAAAAGATCACCAATGTGCTGCCGGATCTCAAAACCATCCGTCAGATCTGGCCCAACATCCTTTCCGGCGGCCTTATCGGCACCTTCATCGGTGCTATCCCCGGTGCAGGCGGTGATATTGCGGTGTTCGTCTCCTACGGCGCCAGCAAGTCTGCCAGCAAGCACCCGGAGCTGTACGGCACCGGTATCCCCAACGGCGTTGCTGCTACCGAGTCTGCCAACAACGGCTGCTCCGGCGGTGCTATGATCCCGCTGCTGTCTCTGGGTGTTCCCGGCGACTCCGTCACCGCGATCCTGCTGGGTGCCTTTATCATGAAGGGCATCACCCCGGGCCCCATGATGTATGTCACTGAGCTGCCCACCGTTTACCGCGTGTTTGCGGCTCTGATGCTGGCAAACCTCTGTATGCTGGCTGTAGGCTGTCTGGGCGTCCGCTTCTTTGCCAAGATCGTTTCGGTGGAGAAAAAGATGCTGTACCCTATCATTCTGGTCATCTCTCTGCTGGGTGCCTTCTCCATCAACAAAAATGCCTTTGATGTGGGCGTTTGCGTAGCCTTCGGCATCATTGGCTGGCTGATGAATAAGTACGAGTTCCCACTTTCGCCCATTCTGCTGGCTCTCATTCTGGGACCCATGTGCGAAAAGAACTTCGTCCGCTACATGAACATCCAGCGCGGCAACTTCTTTGCCATCACCACCTCTCCCATCGCCATGGTCTTTGCCGCTGTGGCCATTCTGGTCATCGTGTTCTCGATGTATAATCAGAGCAAGATCAACAAGAAAGCAGCCGCTACTGCACAGGAGAAAGCATAACCTCCTGACAAGCACTGCCGGATGAATAACAAAAGCGCAACTGTCCTGTTTTTGCAGGGCGGCTGCGTTTTTGTTATACGCTGCGGCTGTAAAAAACAGATGCAGTGCGAACTGTGGCGTACCCATTGGAACCCGTTGGCATTTCAAAAAAGCGCTGATGATCGCCGGTAGGCAGTGGCAACGATTTTGTTTCCGTTGTCTTTATCCTCCCAAGGAAAGCAACAGGGATCGCCTATGCGGAATCATCGATACAATCCTTGCAGAAAAGCCGGGAGATTACGAAACGTTTCTGCAAAAGCTGGAGCAGCAGGGCTATGAGGTGAAGCGTGGCAAGTACACGGCGGTGAAGGGCAAGGGGCGGAAACGCTTTATCCGTTTCCGCACGCTGGGCATCGGCTATGGCGAGGAAGAAATCAAAGCTGTGCTGGAGGGTAGGGCAGCAATTCTTGACCGTTTTTTATGGAAGAGTTTCTGAAAACCGATCCGTCATAAACGCTGCAAGAGCATCCCTTCTAACTTCATGTGATATTGTTCCAGCACATCTTTCAGCGTGATCTCTTGCATTCTTTGTTCCGCTGTTTTTTGAATGTCCAAGTAAAAATCCCGCAGCACCAGTTGGATATTTACACCCACGCCACAAGCGGGGTTGGTGTGGATGTCCTGATGGAGCAGGGGCTTGTCGCCCTCTACTGCCCGATAGGCATCCAGCAGAGTGATTTTCTCCGGCTCACGGGCCAGAGCAGGTCGGGGATGTCCCTTCACGCTGACCAGGAGTCCACCCTTCCGCAGGGCGGACATGAGCTGGCGCACATAGGCAGGATTCGTCTGAACGCTCTCTGCCAGTTTGTTACTGGTCAGGTCGCAGTCTGGGTACAGAGCGATAAAAGCCAGAATATGAACAGCATCGCTAAGGCGGGTGGGATATTTCATGGACTGATCTCCTTTTTTCTTTGATGTTATTTTTATTATAACAGCATATTGACAACAGCGCAAGAGGATGCTAAAATGATTTGAAGTAAGAATAAAAATAACACCAGCTCGAAAGGAATGGTGACAATGAACTTCTATGATGATTTGGTCATGCAGACCCAGATGAATTATTCCAGGCACTATCCTATCTATGCTTCCGGCAGTACGCCTTATCAGCTGACTGACAAAAAGCCGCTGCCGTATAGCGAACAGATCCATCGTTTGGTACAGGAGGTAAAGAAAGTTGACTGTGTGGTAGTGGGCGGGGCCTCCGGTCTGTCCGCTGCCGGTGGCGGAGATTTTTACTACGAGGACAACGACTCCTACCGCAAATACTTCCGACCTTTTGCCGAGAAGTACCACTTCAACGGTGCTTTTGCAGGGATGATGCACCCATGGAAGACAAGGGAAGAGTATTGGGGGTATCTCGCCACCTTCCTTCACACCACCCAGACCGCACCTGTGCGTCATCCCTATCTGGATTTAGACGCTTTGCTGAAGGGCAAGGACTTCTTCATCCTCACCACCAACCAGGATACCCAGTTTGTCAAACTCTACCCGGAGGAGAAGGTGGCAGAGATCCAGGGAGATCACCGGTTCTTCCAGTGTGCCGCCTGCTGTACCGATGACACCTGGGATGCAGTAAAGCCAGTGGCTGATATGGTGGCCGCTATGGGGGATGGCACGAAGATTCCCACGGATCTCATTCCCCGGTGCCCCCACTGTGGCGGCGAGGCTTTCCCCTGGGTGCGCGGATATGGGAATTTTCTGCAAGGAAAGAAATATGAAGAACAGTACGAAAAAATTTCTCGCTACGTACTGGAACACAAAGACAGCAAAATTCTGTTCCTGGAGTTGGGCGTTGGTCGAATGACTCCCATGTTTATCCAAGAGCCTTTCTGGAACATGACCCTCAGCTTTCCCCATGCTCGATATATTGCTGTCAACGACAAATATGACTTCCTGCCCAAGCAGTTGGAGAATAAGGGCATGACCATTGTGGCCGACATTGCTCAAGTGCTGCGGGATGCACGGAACACCATGGAAAGCGGAGATAACGATCAATGAGGGTTGGAAACCAAGCAGCGCTTCAGGAACTTGCCGAGCGTATTGCTCAAGCAGATGCCGTTGTGATCGGAGGCGGCTCCGGCCTGTCAAGCGCAGCTGGATACGACCACTACCATTGGTCCCCGGCACTTTCGGAGGCATTGGCTCCCTTTCGTGAACAGTATGGCTTTGCCTCTCCACTGGCTGGATTCTACCATTGCTTTTCTAGCTATGGGGAGCAGTGGGGATATTACAGCCAATATATGCGCTTCATGTGGGAAGCCCCTACGGGGCAGCCCTATCTGGATCTGCAAACGCTTGTTGCAGATAAACCGGTCTTTGTGCTGACCACTAATGTCGATCAGCAGTTTTTTCGGGTATTTCCCCAGGAACAAATTTGCGCCTTTCAGGGAGACTTTAGCTACTGCCAGTGCAGCCAGCCCTGTCGGGATGATATTTGGGAAAACCGCGAACTGGTAAAGGAACTGACCGGTCGCTTGGTGGGTGTGCGCCTGCCGGAGGAAGCTGTTCCTCGTTGCCCGGATTGCGGGCGGGTGCTGGTGCCTTGGGTACGAGATGATACCTTTCTGGAGGGAACCTTCTGGCAGGATAATCTGCACCGCTACCATAGATTCCTGCGACGCTGGATAATGGATCAGTCCGACAAAAAAGTCCTGCTGTTGGAACTTGGCGTGGGTGAGATGACGCCCAGTATCATCAAACTGCCCTTCTGGGAACTTACTGCCAAAAATGAAAACGTCTTTTATGCATGTCTTAATCGAGAGTCATCTCATAGGCCAGAGCATCTGCGGGGACGCAGCCTGTATCTGCAAGGAGATTTGGCGGAAACTCTAGCTGCCCTCCGGCAGGAGCGCTCCATCGCAGCAACCATAAAATAGAAAGGGGCGAACGAATATGATTGATTGGGAACCTATTGCGAAAAAATTCAGAGAAGCGGACGCCATCCTGATCGGGGCCAGTAACGGCCTGTCCATCACCGAAGGATTGCATTTGTTTGCGGACAATGCAGCCTTTGATGAATTGTTTGGAGATTTCAAACAAAAATACGGCTTACATTGTATTTTGCAGGGCATGATGGCCGGATGGCCCAGCGAGGAGGAAAAGTGGGCCTTCTGGGCTCGGCTCATCCATCATTACTGCGGGCAGTACCAGCCTACGCCGGTGATGAACGATTTGAAGGCCATTGTGGAAGAGAAAGATTACTTTGTCGTCACATCAAACGGAGAAGGTCACTTTGAACTGTGTGGCTTCGATCCGACGAAAATCTATGAGATCGAGGGCAACTGGTTTACGATGCAGTGTGCCCGCCCCTGCCACGACACCATATATCCTAGTCTGGAGGTGGCAGAAAAATTATCGGCTGCTGAACAGAGCGGCCATGTGCCTACAGAATTGGTGCCGCACTGTCCCAAGTGCGGCGGTCCCATGGACATCCACATGGGTGCGGGTCAGAGAATGATTCCGGATACCGCTGCCCAGGCACGGTTCCAAAACTTTCTGAAAACCTACCACGGGAAGAAACTGGTGGTTTTGGAGCTGGGCATTGGCTGGCGCAATCAGCTGATCAAGGCTCCGATGATGCGCCTGGTGGCCAGTGAGCCAAACGCCACTTATGTGACCCTCAATCTTGGTAAGATCTACATTACGGACAATATCAAAGAAAAGTCCTTCGGTCTGGACGGGCGGCTGGATGAGCTGCTGCCTGCTCTCCGGGAGGCGTGCAAGGCATAACGATTTCGGAGCAAGTTCAAAATGACGATACAAATGCATAAAAAGGTTAAAATCACCGTGCTGCGGACGGAATATTATCAGGAACTGGCAGAACAGTATGCAATTTCTTATTTGGGAAAGTGTCCTTTTCATCAGAAAGGTCAAGTGCTGTACAGCGATGGCATCAATCCACCGGATGGGATGTGTGGCGTTGCTTGGCAGGTGATTGCTCCCATGGCGCGTCAGTTATCCTTGGGAGAACTGGTTCAGCCGTCTGGCACTTGGCTCAATGATGATATGTTTGATGAGGTTGGCATGGTAGACCTTACCGGAATTGAGTGGATCGTCATTGGGACTGAGACCGGACATAGGAAGGGCAAAGCCGTGTCGAAACCGGAATGGGTGTGGAACCTGACACATCAGGCCCATGCGCTTGGCATCCCTGTATTTATGAAGGAAGATCTGCTTCCTATCATGGGAGAGGCACAGATGGTACAAGAATTTCCCCCGGCTTTTTACCGGGTATTGGAGGAACAGAAGACATGGCGGAAGTAAAAGAGAGCAGCATTCTGATTCAGGATGTAGAAACCAAAAATATTATGACAAAATCCTCCCTGCCGGTGGGCGGCTATTCCGTCAATCCTTATGTGGGCTGTACCCATGGCTGCAAATACTGCTACGCCTCGTTTATGAAGCGATTTACCGGGCACACCGAACCGTGGGGTACATTCCTGGATGTGAAACATTGGCCAGCAATCAAAAATCCGCAAAAGTACAAATGGCAGCGCGTAGTTATCGGTTCAGTGACCGATGGCTATCTGCCCCAGGAGGCTCAGTTTCAGAACACCCGAAAGCTTCTTGAACAGCTCCGGGGCAGTGAGGCAGAAATTCTCATCTGTACCAAGTCGGATTTGGTAATCCGTGACATCGACCTTCTGAAAAAATTGGGAAAGGTCACGGTCTCCTGGTCGATCAATACGCTGGACGAGGATTTCAAAAACGATATGGACAATGCCGTCAGCATCAAGCGGCGGCTGGATGCCATGAAGCAGGTTTATGACGCAGGTATCCGCACCGTGTGCTTTATCGCTCCGGTTTTTCCCGGTATCACGGATTTTGAGGCTATCTTCCATCAGGTCAGAAATCAATGCGACCTGATATGGTTAGAAAATCTAAACCTGCGAGGCGGATTCAAAAAAGACATCCTTGACTATATACGTAAAAAATATCCTGACTTGGTTCCGCTGTACGACGCTATCTACAACAAGGGAGACAGAAGCTACTTCTGTGGTTTGGAGGATCAAGCGGAACGGCTAGCGAAAGAATACAGCTGTCCCTTCGTGGACAACGAGCTGCCCTACGGCCGGGCAGAGCCTGGGCACCCGGTCATTGTGGATTACTTTTACCATGAGGAAGTTCGTGGCTCGGAAAACACCGGGCGACGCAACCCCAAAAAATAATTTGTGAAATAAAAAGGTTCTGACATGGAGCTGTGCTTCAATGTCAGAACCTTTTTTAGCACTGTTTAAGCATCAGCATGATCATCATTCAGAGTATGCCATGGTCTATTCCGATGAGATTGAGGACAAGATCGACCAGATCATGTTGGAGCTGAAGCGCTGTTAGCGCAGAAAGAAGTATCACGTGCAAAGAGTGAACTCGACCTCAAGGACGACGAACGGAATGCATTGAAGGATGAAATGATTCGCGTCATCCGGGGAAAGAGCAGCATTGACCGTGATATGATCCAGCAGCTTCTGGATGAAAATCAAGCTGCGATCCAAGCAGCACAGGATGCCCTGACCGCTGCACAGAACAAGCTGGAGGAGATTGAGCAGGAAAACAAGAAAGCTGAAAATGATTGCAGCAATCTGTTCACTTGGGCAAGTACCTATCAGAACGCATCCTTTCAGCAGCGGCAGACAATCCTCAACCAGTTCATCAAGGAAGTCCGTGTTGGACGGGATTATGATATTGAGATCATCCTCAATGTTCCGCTGGAGGAGTTTGAAGAATTTAAGAGTCATTCGCTCTCGGTGCGTACTCCGAGTGGGCGGAAAACGGACCTTAAACAAGCACCCGTTAGGGGGCTGGGTACTCCGAATGGGGGAATCGTCGTTTTTGACAAAACTTCTGGTGAAGCTATGAACATTATGCCGAAAAGTTCGGCACACGTCACTTTGCGCTGTCAAGACGAATGATGCACGATTTTGCAAAGAACGGCAAAAAGAAACGCCGTATCGTTTAACACGATACGGCGTTTTATGGACTCGAAGGGAGTCGAACCCTCGACCTTTCGGATGCGAACCGAACGCTCTCCCAACTGAGCTACGAGCCCACGAAAAAGCACCCAATTTCAAATGGGGGCAAAGGAGCTATAACACCAGATCGGGAAAGCAACGCTTGCACTCCCAGCTGAGCTATAGGCCCATGATGATGACGCTGATAGTGTACCGCGTTTTAGGGCGTTTGTCAAGCAGTTTCGGAGAGCATGAGCGGAGACTTACAACCGGCCAAGCTGCCAGAAGGCTACGGCGCTGGCGGCGGCTACGTTGAGGGAATCCACCCCATGGGACATGGGAATCTTTACGGTGTAATCGCAGGCGGCGATGGTGCTGCCTGCCAGCCCATCGCCCTCGGTGCCCAGCACGATGGCAAGTTTTGGCTCGGCGGCAAGAGCGGGGTTGTCAATGCTGACCGAGCGGTCGCTCAGCGCCATGGCAGCGGTCTTGAAGCCCAGCGCGTGGAGCTGGGCGCTGCCGTTTTCCGGCCAGTCGGCAGGGCAGGTGCCGATCTGCGCCCACGGCACCTGAAACACGGTGCCCATGCTCACCCGCACCGCGCGGCGGCACAGCGGGTCGCAGCAGGAGGGGGTGATGAGCACGGCATCCATGTTCAGCGCGGCAGCGCTGCGGAAGATAGCGCCCACGTTGGTGGAATCCACGATGCCTTCCAGCACAGCCACCCGGCGGGCGTGAGCACAAACCTGCTCCACCGTGCGGGGCGCAGGGCGGCGGAAGGCGCACAACACGCCCCGGGTCAGCGCAAAGCCGGTGAGCTGTGCCAGCAGTTCCCGGTCGGCGGTGTACACCGGCACATCGCCGCAGCGGGTCAAGATCTCCTGTGCCGGGCCGGTGATCTGCCTGCGCTCCATCAGCAGGGAAAGGGGCTGATATCCGGCGTCCAGCGCCCGGGCGATCACCTTGGGGCTTTCGGCGATAAAAATGCCCTTTTCCGGCTCCAGCCGGTTGCGCAGCTGCGCCTGCGTGAGCCGGGCGTAGATGTCCAGTTCCGGGGCGGTAAGGTCGGTGATCTCGTAAATGACAGGCATGGAAACGCTCCTTCAAAACAGATTTTTCCTTATTGTAGCACAAGCCGGGGCAGAATGCAAAATCCCTGCTGCACACAGAGCACAGCAGGGATTTGAATGCAGAAGGAAAAGCAGCCGCTTACTCAGAGCGCAGCGCCTTGACGGGGTTGCTCTTTGCGGCGCTGCGGGCGGGGATCAGGCCGCCCAGCATGGTAAGCAGGGTGGCCAGAACGATCAGAATCAGCGCACCCAGCGGCGGCAGAGCGGCCACCACATTGGCGTTCCCGGCAAGGTGGTGGATCAGCATATTGCCAGGGATCAGCAGCACAAGGCAGAGCACCACGCCCATTACGCCGGAGCACAGGCCGATGATAAAGGTCTCGGCGTTGAACACCTGCGAGACATTGTGTTTGGAAGCACCGATGGCACGCAGGATGCCGATCTCCTTGCGGCGTTCCAGCACGCTGATATAGGTGATAATGCCGATCATGATGGAGGACACCACCAGCGAGATGCCCACAAAGGCAATGAGCAGGTGGCTGACCATGCTGATGATCTCGGTGACCGAGGTCATCAGGGTGCCTACCATGTCGGTGTAAAGGATCACCTTGTCCTCTTCGCCCTGCTGCCGCATGGCGGCGTTGTAGGCGTCCAGCTCGTCCACGATCAGCGCTTTGGTATCAAAGCTGTTGGGGTAGATATAAATGCAGTCGGGCTTGGCGTAGTCTATATAGCCGATGCTGCTCAGAACACTGTCGTAGCTGGAAGCGGAGGAGAGCAGGGTGCTCCTGATCAGATCGGTAAGGTCGGAGCCGGTCATGTTGAGCTGGATCGCGTTCTGGAAGGCAGCAGGGTCGACCTTGAGGGCGCTTTCCACCTGCCCGCTCAGCTGCGCAATGTTGCTTTGGATCGCCTGTGCGATCTTCTGCTCCAGCTGTCCTGCCAGCTGCTGGATGGCGGGGCCGATCTGGCTTTGTACGGCAGCAGTAAGCTGGGTCTGCAATGCCTCGCCCAGCTGGGTGGAGTAGGTCTCCATGACAGCCTGCATATTCTGCTGCAGCACATCGGCAAACTGTTCCTCCAGCCCGGAGTCCTCCAGCAGGTCCCCGATGGATTCCGACAGCAGCTTCTGGAAGGCTTCAGTTTTCATATAGGAGGAAAAGCCCAGTTTGTCCAGATTCAGCAGACCATTGCTGATGAGATAGCGCTTGTAGCCGTTCATGATCTTTTTCATCAGCTCCTGCAGCGCATCCTGCGAAAGGTGCAGCTCCACACCATCGAACAGCTCCCGCATATCTATGTCTGGCAGGGGCAGTTCGCTCAGGTCCAGCTGAAAGCTGGAGGGGTCGATGAGGGTGGAAAGGTCAAAGGAGCCATCTGTCAGGTCAAAGGCGCCGCTCAGGTCAAAATGCAGGGCACTGGTATCGAACTGAAAAGCATCCTTGAGGGCATCCGTGTCCACCGAGAACAGGGAGGCGATGTCCAGCACAGTGCCGCCGGCAGCGCCAAAGGGCTCGCCGGTCAGCACGTTCGTGTCCGGGTCGGCCAGCTGCTGGCGCACGATGGTGCTGTCGGCAGCCTGATCGATCACGTGATAGGTCAGCTCATGCAGATAGTCCAGCCCGGTGTATAGGATGGCAGAGGTGGCATCGGCCTTGGGCTGCACAACGCCCACAACGGTCAATTCCTCGCTGTCGGCCACGACCTGCTGCATATAATCGGCATCGGCCTGCTTGTTCAGCCAGAGCTTGTGTTCGGCATCATAGGTGTAGCAGTCGGCTTTGTTGACCAGCCGGAAGGTCTTGCCGAGAAACTCTTCGTAGGGATAGGTGCCATAATCATCGGGCAGATCGACCAGCTGGTTGCTGGCGTACTGCTGCAGGATCTTATCCAGCTCTGCCTGATCCCGCATTCCCATGGCGTATAGGGCATAGTCCGAAATGCTGCCGTTGGCGCTCAGCACCAGCACCAGCTCGTTGTACTTCTCCGGCCAGCGGCCGGCTTTTACGTCGTACTGATCCTCATATAGGGCAGGGGTCTCGGCCATTTCGCCGAACACATGGGGACTGGATACCGAGGTGAGCAGACTGGATACCGAGGTGTTCTGACCGGCAAGGTCAGTAAAGGTGGTGTCCGGGTTCAGCTTATGCACCGTGCCGTCTGCGTCCTGCCGGTAGATCAGCGGGGAAGCGTTGTAGGTGTATTCCACCGTGGCATTATCCCGGATGGAACAGGCGTCGCTGTCCAGATAAGCCTTCAAAGAGCGCAGGTCATTGGTGGCAGCGCCGATATTCAGCTGTGCCAGCATCTGCCGGACCGTCACCATGCCCTCCGGGGCGGGGGCAGAGCCAAGCGCGTCGGCATGGGTGCTGGGGTCCAGCAGGCTGGTCAGATCCATGCCGGAGCTGCTGATCTGCAGCGGATAAGAGGCCAGCGTGGAACGCTCCGTTTCGCTGATATAGCGGTTTACACCGTTGGAAAGCGAAAGGATCAGCGCAATACCGATGATGCCAATGGAACCGGCGAAGGCGGTGAGCAGGGTGCGCGCCTTTTTGGTGAGCAGGTTGTTGAAGCTGAGGGAAAGGGAGGTGAGCAGGGACATGGAAGAGTGCCCCATGTTCCGGTGCACGGGGGCTGCGCAAACAGCATCGTCCTCGGGCTCGTAGGGCATGGAGTCGGAGCAGATGACGCCGTCCTTCAGCGTTACGATGCGGGTGGCGTAGCGCTCGGCCAGCTCCGGGTTGTGGGTGACCATGACCACCAGCCGGTCACGTGCCACCTCCTTGAGCAGCTCCATCACCTGAAGGCTGGTCTCACTGTCCAGTGCGCCGGTGGGCTCGTCTGCCAGCAGGATATCGGGGTTGTTCACCAGTGCACGGGCAATGGCTACCCGCTGCATCTGTCCGCCGGACATCTCGCTGGGGCGCTTGTGCAGCTGGTTGCCCAGTCCCACCTGCTCCAAAGCCTTGGCGGCACGGCGGCGGCGCTCGGCCTTGGAAACGCCCGAGATAGTCAGTGCCAGCTCCACGTTGCCCAGCACGGTCTGGTGGGGGATCAGGTTATAGCTCTGAAACACAAAGCCGATGGTGTGGTTCCGGTAGGAGTCCCAGTCGCGGTCAGTATACTTTTTGGTGGAGATGCCGTTGATGATAAGGTCGCCGCTGTCGTAGCGGTCCAGACCGCCGATGATGTTCAGCAGCGTGGTCTTGCCGGAGCCGCTGGGACCCAGAATGGCCACAAATTCGTTATCCCGCAGGTTCAGGCTGACGTTGTTCAGTGCGTGCTGCACCAGCTCGCCGGTCTTGTATTCCTTGTTGATCTGTTTGAGTTTGAGCATAGATGTGCCTTTCCGGTACCGCGCCGCCGGGCGCTGAGCCTATGGATCAAAGTAGGTGAGAGTTACAGACAATATATAATCTATTATAGCAAAATCTTGTGAATAAACCATGACAAGATAAAGCCGGAAGCGCAAAACCGGCGTTTCTCCGCGTGTACAGGATAAAAGAGAGAAAACGGAAAAAGATACCGGTTGAATTTACAGGACGAACGTGCTATTCTAAAATTGTCAGCGGCGCACGGAACAAAACACGGACACTCATTGCGCCGCATGAAAAATGTGTCGGAATTGAAAAACTGACGACACATTTCTGAAAAGCCGCATAAACCAGACATGGACAAACATTTCTTTAGGATTGTAACAGCTTCTCCTGCTCCATACAATAAAAAAGGACATTCAAGGCAAAAAAGCAATGACCTTGCGGTAAGGAGGAACTGAAATGGAACGTACATTTTCACCCATGATCCGGCAGTATTCTGCCATTGATGGCTTGCAGAAGGCGTATACGCTGGTGTATGCCATGGAGGTGGAGGGCGCACAAGGCTGCCGACTGACCTTATGCAGGCTGGGCAGCCGACAGCGGGTGGACAGTCAGTATGTTGCGGCTGCGCCGGAATTCTGCTATCGGATCCTGCGCTATCTGTGCGAGAATGGAGTTCAGCCGGAGATCTGGCAGGACGTTGTCACAGAGCTGACGGCTGTCGACCCGGCAGGAGGGAAAGGCGGCGCTTGGTGTGAACAGTGAGCGAACAGCCCAGCTGCGGGTTGCCCTTGCAAGCTATGATCTGAAGGAACTCCGTGTTCAAAAGCGCTATCTGCAGGAACAGGGAAGCGCCATTGAATGTACCTGCTTTTGCAGCGGGGAAAAGCTGCTGCAGCGGCTGCAGCAGGGTGCCCGCTGCGATGCCGTGGTGCTGTGCAGTGAGCTGGCGGATATGTCTATGGAGCAGTTTGTCCGGCAGCTGTATCAGCTGAAGGAAAGGCCGGTGCTGCTGGTGCAGTGTGCAGGCCGACGCAGAGCTGCGGTGCTGCCGGAAGGCTGCGACCGCTGTTACTGCGTAGAAGGCACTGAGCTGAAAAGGCTGCTGTGGCAGCTTTACCGTATGCCGGGCCAGCAAAACCAGCAATTGGAGCAGCAGTGCGGCCAGCTGTACGAGACATGGGGCATCTCACGTGCAGACATCAATGCCAGATACCTCACCTGTGCGGTCAGCATTGTGTGCAGCACCAGCCAGAAGCTGGCGATCCGCAAGGAGATCCTGCAGGCGGTGAGCGAGCAGTTTGAAGCATCGGTCACTGCGGTGGACAGCGGCATCCGCCGCATGGTGGATCAGCTGGAAGCAAGGCCGGGGCCTGCATGGCTGGCGTTTAAAGCCGATACGGGGCTGGGCAGCGGCAAGCCCACCACCGGCAAGCTGATCTATGCGGTCAGGAGTGCTGTGCTCCGGCAGAAAACAGATAAATAAGTGGTGTTCCGGGAGGCAGAGCAATGAAGCAGCAAAGGACAGACGTGCGGTCACTTACGGCGGATCAGCAAAAGCGGATCGAGGAGGTCTGCTTTCGCTCGCTGGCGCTGATCGGGCACAACTGTGAATATCTGGAACAGCATTTTGACCGCACCGGTGCAGATGAGTCTACCCGGCAGGCAGTGGCGGATATCAACGCCGCTGCTGTGAAGCTGGACCGCACCCTCAGCGAAGCTATGACTTTGCTGGAGTTTCTGCGCGGGGACGAAAAGCCGCAGCTGTATCCGGTCGATCTGTGTGATCTGCTGCGGCAGGTGGCGGCGCAGGCTGATATGATCCGGGCGCAGCTTGGGGTGGAGATCCATCTGGATTACGGCGGGTGGACCTCCTGCTGTGCGCTGGCAGACCGCAGCGATGCAGAGCTGCTGTGTCTGCATCTGCTCTCCAATGCACTGCGTGCCAGCCGGGAGGGCGGCAGTGTCAATATTGCGCTGCGCCGCACCCAGACGGCATGGCTGCTGAACTTTACCGATGATGGCTGCGGCCTGCCCGGCGAAGATGCGCAGGCGGCGCTGGAAAACCGCCGCAGCTTTCTGGGCGGGGCACAGTTGGGTCTGCTGCTCTGTCAGGAGTGCTGCCGCAGGATGGGCTGGAGCCTGCAGCTGGAGCCTGCGCCTGAAAAGGGCACCAGAGCGGTGGTAAGCATTCCGCTGTATGCGGGCGAAAGCCGTCCCGACGGCACAGTGGAGCTGCGCACCGACACGGAGACCGAGCAGGAGCAGCGCCGGTATCATCTGCGCGCTATGCTGGTGCGGGAGATGCGCACCATGCCGGAGCGCGGAGACCCGGAGAAGGAGCTTTAATAATGTAGAGGGGCTGCTGCACAGCGTTTTGTGCGGCAGCTTTTTTTGAGGGAAAAAACGACACTTGTTCACAAAAAGTTCAGCCTTTTGAGCAAAAAATACTATTTTTTTCGTGTAAAATAGACAACATGGATTGAATGCTGCCCGCGATTGGATTATAATAATAGTGTATGCAAAAACGTATTTACTGCATTTTTTATAGCGAATGCTGCTTAAAAACAGCGTAGCTGCGCGATGCGGGCTGCTGAAAAGAGAAAGCTGCCGTTGCACACCTTTGCTGCAAACGGCTGTTTGCCATGGCAGCCGGGGCGTTACGCTCCGGTTATTTGTCCTTAGGAGGGAAAACAAGGTGAGAGTAGGTCTTGACATCGGCAGCACCACCATCAAGTGTGTGGTGCTGGGCGAGCATGATGAACTGCTGTATTCTACATACGAACGACATTATAGTCATATTCTGGAAAAGGCACAGGAGCTACTGCGGCGCATTGATGCCGAGCAGCTGCATGGCTGCAAGGCGCTGCTCAGCATCTCCGGTTCTGCCGGTATGGGCTTGGCAGACAGCTGCGGCGTGCCCTTTGTGCAGGAGGTGTTCTCCACCCGCGTGGCGGTCAAGCGCTTTATGCCTAAGACCGACTGCGTCATCGAGCTGGGCGGTGAGGACGCCAAGATCCTGTTTCTGACCAACGGCACCGAGGTGCGCATGAACGGCAGCTGTGCCGGCGGCACCGGTGCCTTCATCGACCAGATGGCCACCCTGCTGAAGATGAGCGCCGATGAAATGAACAAGGCTGCAGAGCAGGCGCAGCGCACCTATACCATCGCTTCCCGCTGCGGCGTGTTTGCCAAAAGCGATGTGCAGCCCCTGATCAATCAGGGTGCCCGCACCGAGGATATCGCCGCCAGCATCTATAAGGCGGTGGTCAACCAGACCATCGCCGGTCTGGCACAGGGACGCCCCATCAAGGGTAACATCCTTTATCTGGGCGGCCCGCTCACCTTCAGCACCGTGCTGCGCAAGAGCTTTGACGAAGCACTGAACGTGACCGGCACCTGCCCGGAAAACAGCCTGCTGTATGTGGCGCTGGGCGCTGCCCTATATGCCGATAAGGAGTTTGTGCTCACCGAGGTAGCCGCTGCGCTGGACAGGTACGCCGCTACCGCTACCTATGCCAGCGAGCCGCCGCTGTTTGCCAGCAAGGAGGAGTACGAGACCTTCCATGCACGGCATATGTCCCACAGTGTGCCCCGCGTGGCCTTTGGTGCTCACTGTGGGCCGGTGCATATCGGCATCGACTCCGGCTCTACCACCGTCAAGCTGGTGGTGGTGGACGAAAAGAGCCAGATCCTGTACACCAATTATCAGCCCAACCTCGGCAACCCGCTGCCCCTCATCCGGGAACAGCTGCTCAAGATCTATAAGGAGCACCCGGGGCTGCAGGTGGCGAGCGTCACCACCACCGGCTACGGCGAGGAACTGGTGAAAAACGCCTTCCGCTGTGATTACGGTCTGGTGGAAACGGTGGCGCATTTTACCGCTGCCAAGTACTTTATGCCGGACGTGGATTTCATCATCGACATCGGCGGACAGGACATGAAGTGCTTTAAGATCGAGGATGGCGCGATCAGCAACATCTTCCTGAACGAAGCCTGTTCCTCCGGCTGCGGCAGCTTTTTGCAGACCTTTGCACAGGCACTGGGCTATGATGTCAAGGAGTTCGCTGCGCTGGGGCTGTTCGCAGACCGCCCGGTGGACTTGGGCAGCCGCTGCACCGTGTTCATGAACAGCTCGGTCAAGCAGGCACAGAAAGATGGTGCCAGCATCGAGAATATCTCCGCAGGCCTGTCCATCAGCGTGGTCAAGAACGCGCTGTACAAGGTGATCCGCGCTTCCAGCCCGGAAGAGCTGGGCCGCAAGATCGTGGTGCAGGGCGGTACCTTCTATAATGAAGCTGTGCTCCGCGCCTTTGAAAAGGAGATGGGCGTGGAGGTCATCCGGCCGGATATCGCCGGCTTGATGGGCGCTTACGGCGCTGCTTTGTACGGCCTGCGCCAGAGCCATAAAAATAACCAGACCACCTCTGCCATGATGGACGAGCAGGAGCTGGAAAGCTTTGCACAGCAGGTGGTCAGCGTCAAGTGCGGCGGCTGCGGCAACCATTGCCAGCTGACCGTCAACACCTTTGCCGATGGCCGCAAGTTCATCTCCGGCAACCGCTGCGACAAGCCCGTTACCGGCAAAAGCGAGGACAACAGCCTGAATCTGTACGCCTACAAGCAGCAGCTGCTGGCCAGCTACAAGCCTGTGCCCGGCAAGCGCGGCTCCATCGGCATCCCGCTGTGTCTGGGCTTCTACGAACTGCTGCCCTTCTGGTACGCTTTCTGGACGAGCCTTGGCTTTGCGGTGCACACCAGCCCGGTGTCCACCCGCGGGCTGTATCTGGCTGGACAGGCTACCATCCCCAGCGATACCGCCTGTTTCCCGGCAAAGCTGAGCCACGGCCACATCAAGGCGCTGAGCCAGATGCAGCTGGACGCCATCTTCTACCCCTGCCTGACCTACAACATCGACGAGGGTCTGGGCG
>OGFX01000189.1_pt1 | contig 36694 bp, 40 predicted proteins | sample 1571011 | NCBI WGS metagenome assembly OGFX01 (sample SAMEA2582035, study PRJEB24529) | metagenome | biome: Human gut stool | place: China | collected 2011
GCTCGGTGCCGATGGACAGGCGGATGGTGTTCTGGTAGATCTGCTGCTCGGCCAGCTCGGCGTCGGTCAGCTGGCTGTGGGTGGTGGAGGCCGGGTGGATGACAAGGCTCTTCACGTCCGCCACGTTGGCCAGCAGAGAGAAGATCTTCAGGTTGTCGATGAAGGTAAAGGCTTCCTCGCGGCCGCCCTTGATGTTAAAGGTAAAGATGGATGCGCCGCCGTTGGGGAAATACTTCTGGTACAGAGCGTGATCCGGGTGATCCGGCAGCGAGGGGTGGTTCACCTTTTCCACCTGCGGGTGGTTAGCAAGGAACTCCACCACCTTTTTGGTGTTCTCCACATGACGCTCGATGCGCAGGCTCAACGTCTCGGTGCCCTGCAGCAGCAGGAAGGCGTTGAAGGGGGAAATGGTAGCGCCGGTATCACGCAGCAGAATGGCGCGGATGTAGGTGACGAAAGCGGCCGGGCCTGCGGCATCCGCAAAGGAGACGCCGTGGTAGCTGGGATTGGGGGCAGCAATGTTGGGGTAACGGCCGCTGGCCTTCCAGTCGAAGTTGCCGCTGTCCACAATGATGCCGCCCAGCGTGGTGCCATGGCCGCCGATAAACTTGGTGGCAGAGTGCACCACGATGTCTGCGCCGTGCTCGATGGGACGGATGAGGTACGGGGTGCCGAAGGTGTTATCAATGACCAGCGGCAGGCCGTGCTTGTGGGCGATAGCTGCAATGGCGTCGATATCCGGGATGTCGCTGTTGGGGTTGCCCAGCGTTTCCAGATACACAGCCTTGGTATTGGGCTGGATGGCTGCTTCCACCTGTGCAAGGTCGTGGGCATCCACGAAGGTGGTGTTGACGCCGAACTGGGTCAGGGTGTGTGCCAGCAGGTTGTAGCTGCCGCCGTAGATGGTCTTTTGTGCCACGATGTGGTCACCGGCCTGTGCCAGTGCCTGAATGGTGTAGGTGATGGCAGCTGCACCGGAAGCGGTAGCCAGTGCTGCCACGCCGCCCTCCAGCGCTGCAATGCGCTTTTCGAACACATCCTGCGTGGAGTTGGTCAGACGGCCGTAGATGTTGCCTGCATCGGCCAGACCAAAGCGGTCTGCGGCGTGCTGGCTGTTACGGAACACATAAGACGTGGTCTGGTAGATGGGCACCGCACGGGCATCGGTGGCGGGGTCGGCCTGCTCCTGACCGACATGAAGCTGCAGGGTCTCAAATTTATAATCAGACATTGTTATTTGTCTCTCTTTATATACCAATAGTATTATTATTGTGTGTAAAAAATCCCGATGCGTTTTCAAAGGCGCACCGGGCAGTGTGGTCTACCGGAGCTGCTGTCACATTCGGGTACACATTCGCGCAGCCGAGGGCAACATACAGTACACATCCGATGCCGATGCCCGGTGGGTATGCATTCGCCCACAGCGATAATTCGCGTGCAGCAGTTCTTTCCAGATCAGCTTCATCTTTGTGCCCTCCTTCCGGTAAAACTTTTCCATCCCTCTATGTACCACCCGCCGGGGAACCTCTGTTTCATTTCCCTACAAGACTGGTGGATTGGATGTCTGCATTATATCCCGTTTTACCTAGTTTGTCAATAGGTTAATTCCACTTTTTTCAAGGATGTATTTTTTGCATGATATATCTGCCTGTGCTGCCCGTATTTTTTGCACAGTTTGGCAAAAACGATCTCCTCTGCCGGTGCACTGCAGACGTATCCTACACACAAAAGACCGCGTCTCATCTGCTGGTTCAGACAAGGCGCGGCCTTTTGCGGTATTTGGTTTGGGGTATAGGAGGAATCATGTCCCTGAGAGGGGGCTTGCGGCTCTCCCCCTCCCGGTGATTTTATGATACCCGAAAAATCCTACGAAATTATGCTTATTTTGTGAATGCGCTGTAAACATTACTCCGGGGCTTTCATGCTTTCCACCATGCTGATGCGTCGGACGTGCCGCCGCATCACAAAGCAGACCACCACGGTAAACACCATGGTCAGCACCACCGCCAGCAGGTAGCTGCGGGGGGCGATGGTGCGGATGAACATGAGCTGATCCATTTCCACGGTCAACACAATGAACTTGTGCAGCGGCACACCCAGCGCCAGACCCACGCCGGAGCCGATGAGTGCCAGCAGCTCGATCTCGCGGAAGATGTAGCGGTACACCTCCTGATCGTAGAAGCCCAGCACCTTGATGGTCGCCAGCTCCTTTTTGCGCTCGCCAAGGTTGACGCTGATCAGGTTATACAGCACCACAGCCGCCAGCGCCGCCGCGCAGATGATGATCAGCACCACCACATAGCCCAGACTGACGATGAGGTTATCGAACAGTTCGGTGGTGTCCTCGGTAAAGCTGATGCTGCTGACGTAGTTGCAGTCCAGCAGGTCGGTGCGCAGGGCGTTGTACCCGGCAGCATCGGTGCAACTTGTCTGACCGTAGACCGTGTTCCACGGGATCTCCGCCGTGCCCAGCAGACTTTCCAGCTGTGCGCGGGGGAGGTACAGCCGGGTGAACATATAGTTTTCCGTGATGCCGGTCAGGGTCAGCTCCACCCGGGTGCCCTCGGTGTTTTCCACCCAGAAGGTATCGCCGGTGTGCAGACCCAGATTCTCGGCGGTCTTTTCGGTCAGGATGGCGCTGCCGCTGTCAAAGCTGATGGCCTTGTGTCCCTTGCGGGTGCGGAAAGTAACGTAGCGGGTCAGGTCGCTGTCCTTGGCGGCAGCCACTATACTCACGCTTGCACTCTCGCCTGCGGCATTGTAGATGGTGGTGGATTTGGTATACACCGCGCCCCAGTTCTGCACAGCGCTGTTGCTGTCCAGCTCCTCTGCCAGCCCCTGCTCTATGGTCAGGGCTTTGGGGTCGCTGAGGGTGATGGACATATCGTTGTGGGTCAGCTCCGTGGCCTGCTTTGTGACGATGGGCAGCAGAGAATCCTGAATGCCAAAGCCGATGAGCAGCAGCGCGGTGCAGCCCGCCACGCCCAGCACGGTCATGAAGAACCGCTTTTTATACCGGAACAGGTTGCGGGCGGTGGTCTTTTGGGAGAAGGACATCCGCTGCCACAGCGGGGTGATGCGCTCCATCAGGATGCGCTTGCCCGCCACGGGAGCCCGGGGCAGCAGCAGAGCTGCGGTCTTTTCGGCCAGACTGGAACGGCAGGCGAACCATGTGGCAAAACCGATGACGGCGGCGCTGATGCCCACGCTGGCAGCTGCCATGCCCGGGTAGAAGTGCAGGGTGAAGGTGGGCAGGCTGAACACCAGCTGATAGGCGTTCCAGATAATGATGGGGAATACCACAAAGCCCACCACCATGCCGACGATGCTGCCCAGAATGGTGGCAAGCAGGGCGTAGAACAGGTACTTGCCCGCGATGCTGAAATTGGAGTAACCCAGCGCCTTTAAGGTGCCCATCTGCAGGCGGTTCTCGTCCACCATACGGGTCATGGTAGTGGTAGCCACCAGCGCCGCCACAAGGAAGAAGAACACCGGGAACACCCGGGCAATTGCATCCATGCGGTCGGCGTACTGGGCAAAGGTGACGCAGCTCATGGTGGAGGTGCGGTCCAGCACATACCACTCGCCCTTTTTGATCTGGCTCACCTGCTCCTCGGCATCGTTCAGCTGGGCAAGGCCGTCTGCCAGTTTCTGCTCTGCCTCGGCTTTCTGGCTCTCGTATTCGGTGCGGGATTCTTCCAGCTGGGTCTGCCCGGCGTTATACTCTGCCCAGCCCTCTTCCAGCTGCTTTTGTGCGGCATCAAACTGGGTGTAAGCGCTGGCTGTGCCGGTGGTCAGCTGCAACTGTCCCTGCAAAAGCTGCAATTTCATCTTGCGCAGCGCGGCCTTGGCTTCGGTCACCAGCTGGTCGTTGGAGAGGTTCGGTGAGGAGATGAGCCCCTGCTGGTACATCTGCCGCTTGCCCGCGTCCAGCTGCTGCTGATAGCCCTGCAGCTGGTTATAGATGTTGTCGTAAGCGGCCTGCGCCTTGGCCAGCGCATCCCGCAGTTCAATATAGTCCTCGTCCTCCGGCTCGGCTTCGTCCAGCGCCTTTTCGGCGTTGCGCAGGGCAGCTTCCGCGTAGGTCAGCAGCGGGTCTGCCACCTTTTTCAGGTTGACCAGCAGTTCTATCTGCTGTAACTGTTCCTCAAATTCCAGCACCTGCGCTTCGCTGGTCACCAGCTGGTCGGCACCGCTCTGCATGGTGTCCGGCAGTGCAGCCTTCTGGGCGGCAAGCTCCTTTTCCTCGGCTTCCAGCTGCGCCTTGGCGGCATCCAGCTGCTGCTGCGCATCTGCCAGCTTTGTCTCGGCTTCGGCAAACTGGCGCTCGGCTTCTGCCTTCTGGCTGTCGTACTCCGCGCGTGCTTCGGTCAGCTTGTCGTTGGCGGTGTCCATCAGTTCTTCCCGCCGGGCGGTGCACTGCACGCTCTGGATGGCCTTGAGCTTTTCGGCTACGGTATCCACTGCAGCCTGATATTCATCCGAATAATTATCATACAATCCGGTGTTTTCCGCTTTTATATAGCACACCGTATAATAATCTGCGGTCAAAGTGCCCTCCGGCACAAACAGGATGCAGTCCAACTGACCATCACCCACGGTGCTGCTCTCGGAATCGGTGGAAAAATGCTGCGGGTCCTGTACCGCGCCCACCACCGTGAACACCTGCCCGCTGACCCCCTCGGTCTCTTCCGGCAGGGTCAATTGGGTGCCCAGCTCCACCGGGCTGCCGTGGCCCATCACGTGCACCACGCACTCCCCGGCAGCTTCCGGCATCCGGCCGGACAGCAGCACCAAGCGGTTCATATTCTCCGGCGTATCGGCCTGCGGGTCGGCAGGCAGCTGATACAGCCGCGCCACCGTGGTCTGCTCGTTCCCTGTCCAGTTTCCTTCTACGTCCTGATACTTCACCGCCTGCACGGCGTCTACCCCGTCCACAGCGGCAATGGCGTCGATATCGCCCTGACTCAGGCCAAGGGTGGACAGCACCCGCAGGTCGAACACATTCTGCTGCACATAGTACTTCTGGGCCGCAGTGCGCATATCGGGGGCAATGCACATCAGGCCGGTAAGCATCATCACCCCCAGCGCCACGATGCCAAACAGGGACACCACCCGGCTGATGCTGCTTTTCATCTCGCGCAGGATATTTTTGCGGTAACTTTTCTGCACAGTTCTCACCACTCGATCTGTTCCACCGGCACCGGGTGCTCGTTGACCTGATTGGACACGATGCGGCCGCTGCGCACCTGAATGATGCGGTCAGCCATACCGGTCAGTGCCGTGTTGTGGGTAATAACAATGACGGTGCGTCCGGTCTTGCGGCAGGTATCCTGCAAAAGACCCAGCACCTGCTTGCCGGTGCGGTAGTCCAGCGCACCGGTGGGCTCGTCGCAGAGCAGCAGCTTTGGGTTTTTGGCCAGTGCGCGGGCAATGGACACCCGCTGCTGCTCGCCGCCGGAAAGCTGCGCCGGGAAGTTGTTCAGCCGCTCGCCCAGCCCCACGCTGCGCAAGGTCTCGGCGGGGTCCAGCGGGTCGCGGCAGATCTCGCTGGCAAGCTCCACGTTTTCCAGCGCGGTCAGGTTCTGCACCAGGTTGTAGAACTGGAACACAAAGCCCACATCGTACCGGCGGTAGGTGGTCAGTTCCCGGGCAGAAAAACGGCTCACGTTGCGGCCGTCCAGCCAGACGTTGCCCTCGTCGCAGTTGTCCATGCCGCCCAGAATGTTCAGCAATGTGGTCTTGCCCGCGCCGGAGGGGCCCACGATGATGCAGAACTCGCCCTTGTCCACATAGAAATTCAGGTGGTCTGCAGCAGCGATCTTCACACTGCCGGTCTGGTAATATTTACAGACATCTTCAAACTCCACAAAATGCTCCATGGCGTTTTTCCTTTCTGTCAGAATGCAAAATATTTCAATTTAAATATAGCATAAATCCACCGGAATTTGCAAAGCTCCCGGCGCGAATTTTCAAAAACTTAACACAAGCCGCCGCAAAACATAAAAAGGGACACCGGAGCGTCCGCAGACGTTCCGGTGTCCCGAGATATAAAGCCGCGCGGCGGGCATTGTCAGCTTATTTTGCAGCGTACCAGTTTGCGCTGGGCTGGTACTGACCAGCGGTCACGGCATTGCCCTGATAGTACAGGGTGCCGTCCGCACCGCGGCTGTAACGGGAGAAGAACTCGTTCCAGATGGCAACGCTCTCCTCCTGCAGGTAAACGTGGGGGGTATCCTTGACCACGGTGTACTGCACCAGCGGTGCGTTGCCGCCCATAAAGCTCTTGGTCACAAAAGCGCCGTTGTAGGAGGTGCTTTCTGCAACAGCTGCCTCGTTGGTGGCGTTGTGGGCATTCCAGCCCTGCAGCGCCTTCACTGTGCCGTTATCCTCCACCAGCTCTGCCACGCCTGCCGAGTCGTACTCGCCAAGGAAAGCCCATGCCGGCAGCAGAACAGCGGGGTCAAGCTCCGGCAGCGGGGTAAACATATAGCCGACCGGAGCAATAGCAGCAAACCGGCTTGCATAGCGGCAGGCGGTAGCCCAAGTCATCAGGCTGCCGTTGGAGTGACCGGTGGCATACACGCGGGTGGTATCGATGCTGTAATCCTGCTCCATGCGGTCCAGCAGGCTGTTGATGAACTCCAGGTCCACACTGGGGTCGGTATCCTTACCAGCCAGTGCGGCAAAAGGACCAGCCAGCCACATGGCGGTGGGAATGTTGCCCATCAGGTCTGCGGGGCGCACCAGACCCTGCGCGAACACCACGATAAAGCTGTTCTGCTCTGCCACATCGTACCAGCGGGACTCCTCTGCAATGGCATACATGGAGGCTGTATAACCGTGCATCACCAGCACCAGCGGCACCTTTTCGTTGCCAGTATAGGTGGACGGCACATAGACCATCCAGCGGCGCAGCTCGCCGTTGACCCACTCCTCGTGAATATCAAAGCCACGCCGGGTAAAGTCCTCTGCCTTTGCCACGCGACCCGGCAGCTGCAGCGCCATAAAGCGCTTGAACTGACCGGAGAACTTTTCCCAGATGGCTGCCGGGCACTGTGCCTTTTCGGTGACCCACACCTCGGCTGCAGAACCTGCACGGCCGCTGACATAAACACCGTCGCCCTTTGCCACAGCCTGGTTGGCTTTCAGGTAGAACTCCAGCGCTGCCTTATTGGTAGAATCGGCATTGGAGCGGACGAACCAAACGGGGGTATCCACCGTCTTTGCGGCAATGGCTTCCTCCTGCACGCCGCGGGTGGAGTCGCCGGGGAATGGCAGCACATACTGACCGCCCACTGCCTCCAGAGAGGCTGCTGGTACCTCGGCTGCATCCACAGCGCAGATGGAGCTGAAATCACTTGCCCAGCGGGCACCGAACAGCAGGGCAGCTGCGCCGCCCTCCTTGTAGCCCACCAGTGCAGTGTGGGACTTATCCATAGAGAATGCGCCGGACAGTTTAACGCTCTTCTTGCGCATCAGCTGGTACAGTGCGTCCAGCGCTGCTGCATCATCGCGACCGGCAGCGCTCAGGGAAAGGTTCCAGCTGCCGCCGTTTTCGGGACCGAAAAATGCAACTGCGATCTTATTTTTGTACGCTACCGTACGCCACATACGACCGGTGACCGTGCCGGAGAACGCCTTTGCGGTGGTGTCATCCGGGGTCAGCACGATAACTGCCGGTGCCCAAGGATCCATGCCATCGGGCAGGTAATAGGTAGCAGTGCCAACATTCTGACCGCCCACTGTTACCTGCGCATCATGGAACAGACCCACATTCACGTTCAGGTACGGATTTTCCGGGTCATACGCAAAGGTCTTGCCATCGCCCAGACCCATAGCTGCGGTCTTGCGGTCTACGGTAGTGTGCAGATCTCCGTTGGTCTGGTCCAGCTCTGTCGCAGCCAGAGCCGAGGGTGCCATGGCGGCTACGGTAGCGCCCAGCGCGGTAGCGGCGGAAAGCTTCATAAAATCGCGGCGTTTCATATTGTTTTCTCCTTCTTGTTCTTGTAAGTGTCTGCGTACTTTTTATGCCCAGCTTTGAAGGCTGGACTCTCTTGCTTTTTCTCCGACTTTTTCCTCACAGCAGGTGCCTTCCCGCTTCAATGTTGTACAAAGAATACCATTTACATTATGATTTGTAAATAGTATTTAGTGTTTTTTGTTACAATTAATATATTAGTATATCATTTTTTGTGAAAAGAGCTGATCAGCGAAAATTCCCTATAACGCTGCTGTTTTTCATGATACACTTCCTTTTCTCTATGAAAACGCAAAAAAGCCCCTGCACGCAGGGTGCAGGGGCTTTGGAAAGGTTTCCTTACTTGCGGTTTGCCAGCAGGTTCTCGATCTTCTTCAGGGGGTCGATGATGCTGGAAACGGACATATCGTGGTTCAGTGCCACCACAAAGTAGGCAGCGTACTTGGAAACGTCCACGTCCACATACCAGTCACGGGTCAGCAGCTCGGGCATACGGTAGGTCAGGTTGGTGCCCACAACGTAGGTCAGGGTGCCGTCTGCCACAGCCTTGTCGAACTTGTCCAGACCGCTGGTGAACAGGGGGAAGGTGGCGTTGGCGATGATGTTGGCAGCACCGCGCTCCTTCAGGTTGCTGGCGACCTCCAGCATACTCTCGCCGGAAGCAATGATATCGTCCGCGATAAAGACGGTCTTGCCCTCCACGCTCTCGCCCAGATACTCATGAGCAACGATGGGGTTGCGGCCATTCACCACGCGGGTGTAGTCGCGGCGCTTGTAGAACATACCCAGATTGCAGCCCAGCACGCTGGAGAAGTACATATTGCGGTTCATAGCACCCTCGTCCGGGCTGACCACGGTGAACTTCTCCTTGTCGAAGGACAGGGTGGGATCCTTTTTCAGCAGGCTCTTCAGCACCTGATAGGTGGGCATGGCATTATCAAAGCTCATCAGGGGCACTGCGTTCTGCACGCGGGGATCGTGTGCGTCAAAGGTGATGATGTTGCGCACGCCCATGGTCTGCAGCTCCTGCAGCGCCACAGCGCAGTCCAGACTCTCGCGCACCACGCGGCGGTGCTGACGGCCGCCGTACAGGCTGGGCATAATAACGGAAACACGGTGTGCCTTACCGGCCACAGCCTGGATCAGGCGCTTCAGGTTTGCAAAGTGGTCGTCCGGGGACATATGGTTCTCGTAGTTGAACAGCTTGTAGGTGACGCTGTAGTTGCCCGGGTCTACCACGATAAAGATATCGTCACCGCGGACAGACTCCTTGACCAGACCCTTGGCATCACCGCTCTGGAAGCGGGGGCAGTCGCAGGAAATAATGAAGGTGTCTTTTTCAATTCCGGCAGCCTTTGCCCAACGGACAAGGTGCTTGTCGATCAGGCCGGTCAGCTCCTCTGCACCGGGGCAGGCGATCAGCCGCATATCCGCCACACTGGGCTGCTCAAAGAAGGACTTAGGGGAAATTTCAATAGACATAGTCACATAACTCCTTATTGCTGTTTACCATCCGTACCATGCACACAAGCGCGCATATCTGGTTTTATTTTATCACATTTTGTCGATTGTTCCATATCAATTTGTTTCATGTATAGATTTTCTGCGCCTTGCACAGCTGTTTTTCCTTTTCCTTAAAGAGAATGTGAGTTTCTTACAAAAAACCGACCAAATCTTTACCGTTTCGCAAATTTTATCTGATTTTTGAGGAAAAGTAAGACTTTTTCATCGCAGCAGCAAACGCCTTGGAGCATCCCCGTGCACCTTATTATAATGTTTATTTTTCCGGTGCATGGAGTGCTTCTGCCAGCCTGTCGCCGATCTCCTGCAGGCATTCCAGCAGCAGCGGGCTGAACTGGCTGCTTTGGGCGGTGCAAAGCAGATACACCGCCGCCTTGTGGGGGTAAGGACGCCCGTTTTCGCCGCCGGTCAGTGCATCGTAAGCATCTGCCAGCCCCACCACCTGCGCTTCCAGCGGGATCTGTTCTCCCACCAGCCCATCAGGATAGCCGGAGCCATCATATCGTTCGTGGTGCCAGCGGCAGATCTGTGCCGCCGTCTGCACAAAAGCCGCTTCCTGCCGGGTACTGTTTTCTTCCAGCATCTGTGCACCCAGCGTTGTATGCTGCCGCAGCAGTGTCTCTTCCTCCGCAGTCGGGTCGGTATTGCACAGCAGCCGGTTTTCCAGCTCTATTTTGCCGATATCGTGCAGCGCCGCCGCCAGTGTGATGCGGCGGCGCACAGAGCCCGTAAGCCAGTGCTGCCCGTTTTTCTGCGCCAGCTGTGCCAGCAGCAGTGCGGTAATGATCTGGATACGCCGCACATGGTTCCGGCTCTCGCCGTTGCGCTTTTCCATTACCCGGTTCAGCAGTGCAAGCATGATCCGGCTGTTCTGATCCGTTTCCCGGATCTGTTTTTCCACCGCAGCGCAGAGCCGCCGCTGTTTCGCGTACAGCCGCATGGTATTGCCGATGCGCTGGCACACCACCCGGGCGTCAAAGGGACGGCTGATGTAATCCGACGCGCCCAGATCAAAAGCGCGGCGCATGGCGTCCACCTTGTCCTCACTGGAGATCATGATGACCGGGATATCCTCCAGCATTTTCTGTCGCTCCATCTCCTCCAGCACCGCAAAGCCATCCATTCCTTCCATGTGGATGTCCAGCAGCACAATGGAAATACCGTCTCTGTTTTCCTCCAGCAGGTGCAGACACTCTTCCCCGCTGGTGGCCTCGGCGGTATCAAAGCGTCCGCCCAGTATCTCGGTGAGCATCCTGCGGTTCATGGCAGAATCGTCCACGATCAACACGCTCTGACGGCATTCCTGCCAGTCGTCTGTGTTCAACTGCTCTAGCATTCTGTTGCGTTCGTCTGCCATTTTCCTACCTCCTGCGGGCATTCTTCTGCTGCAAAGCTCCTGTTTTAGCCTGATTATACCCCGCCCTTTTCGGTCTCGTCAACGGAAGCAAAGCAATGCCGCGCTCTGTTGTTTATTTAAAATCCTTCGCATTTCGGTTGTTTTATCGCAGTTTTTGCAAAGTCTGTTTTTCTTCCGCGCACAAAACGACACATAAACAGGAGTGTAACGTTTTGTTTTATGCTGCGTTTTCCGTAAAAACTCCCTCTTGATTTTACCTGTCAAATCCGGTATAATAAAAATCGCTCAAAAAATGATACGCCGGTGTGTCGGAATGGCAGACGAGGGGGACTCAAAATCCGCTTCGTGATTTTCCATGTCTGTACAAGAAATTCACGAGGGTGCGTTGAATTTTGAGAGTTTGTCGGAATGGGATTTCTTACATCCCTCCTGAACATCCCTCCAATCTTCAAAAACCGGTACTAATGTCCCAAAATTGAATATCAGCCGATGTGGCGGAATGGCAGACGCAAACGACTCAAAATCGTTCGGGAAACCATGTGGGTTCGAGTCCCACCATCGGCACTTCATCATAAAACAGCTTAGGATCGAAAGATTTTAGGCTGTTTTTCTTTTTTGCCCATTTTTTATACTTTGGCGTTTTCTGGGAAGATATTGACGATTGCATTCGCCGAAGATACCTTACTGGAGAAATCCAGATGTGTATAAATGTTGCTTGTCGTGCTGATGTCGCTGTGCCCCAGCCACTCCTGAATCTCCTTCAGGCTCACGCCATTGGCATAGAGCAGACTGGCGCAGCTATGGCGCAGATCGTGAAAGCGGATACGCTTCATCTGGTGTGCGACCAGAAAATCCGGGAAATGCTGGCTCAGGAAATCGGGCCGAATCCGCTTTCCCATCGGGTCTACATAGATATAGTCAAGATAATCGGTGCAATAGCTTTTGCCGCAGACCTTCCGATTCTGCTCCTGCTCCTTTTTCATTTTATTGAGCATCTGCTCACAGGCAGGGATTAGGGGAAGTGTCCGGCAGCTCGACTTTGTTTTTGTCTTATCTCGTGCGATTTCCGTTACTGTTCCGTTGACCTTTGCGGTCACAACCGTATGCTGAATGCTGATTTTCTTGTTCTCAAAGTCAATGGCATCCCATTTCAAACCAACAATTTCACTGCGCCGCAGCCCGTAGAATGCAGCCATGATGACGCCAAACTCCGAAGGGTCACCTTGAATCACCTTGAAAAGTTGCTCCAGTTCTTCACCGCTGTAAATCTCCGACTTGAACTTTTCCTTACGAGGACGTTCAACGCGATCTGCCGGGTTGGAACGGATCATGCCGATTTGAAAAGCATACTGTAAGCATTTGCGGATGTTGGCGTGATAGTGAATGACGGTGTTTGCCGTAAGGCCACGATCCAACTCATGCTGGTAGAAGTCTTGGATGTATTTGGGATGCTGTTCCATATCCTGCAATGTATAGTGGAGCGGTTCAAAATATGGGACGATCTTGTGAATGATTGCTCTTTCATAGCTGGTATAGGTTGTGATTTCCACTCGTGACTTCATCATTTTCAACCAGTCCGTGATGAAGTCGGTGAAAAGTACCGGGGAGTTATCAAGGCAGGGGTCAACTTCTTTGATGGGGCTGACCTTCAGCCAATTATTGGCGACGGCATATTGCAGGGCATCGGTCAACTCCTTGTGCCAATCAAGAAGCTGCTGTACACTGGCCTCCTCCTGCTGACGCTCATAGCGGAAGAACGTTTCCAGATCGCGCGGAGAGAGTGCTTTCAAAGACAGTCGCTTCTTTTCAAAGTATGGGACAACTACTCTTCCCAGATCATAAGCATATCTGCCATAGGTTTCGGGCGGAAGGTTCATCACACTTTCCCGAAGCCAGCGGTTCAGATATTCCGATACCGGCAGGTCGGAAACCTGCTGCATCGTTTCAGGGTTAAACTCTTTTTGTGTTTTACGCAACAGAGATTCAGCTCTTTTTTTGTTTCCTTTAACCGGAAGTCCTGTGCTGATGGATTTGGTTCTGCGCTTTCCATCTGTGTCTTTCCAGCTCAGAATCATCTGATACATACCGTTTTGTTCTCTTAAATGTCCGGCCACATTTGTCATAGCGATGCTCCTTTCTGTTCGCAGCCAAACGTCCTTTGCTTAGGCATCATAAGTTTAGAAGATTCTGGAGTGTTTTGCAAGGATGGCGCAAGGGAGTTTGAAAGGCGCATCCCTCCAAGTTGACGATTCTGATCGATCAGGTACTCTACTACGCAGAGTTTTGGTATCTTATAACTGCGTCCTACGCGCGCCGAGTGGATCTTATTCTGCTTGACCAGCAGATACGCATTCTTCCGGCAGATGCCAAGCATTTCCTGAAGAATGTCTACGGATACCACATCCGGGTAATCCTTGAACATCATCATGTACCGCTCCGTCTTGCGGTCGGGCTCTTCCTGAATCAAAGTGCAGGTTGCAATCTCGCTCATTCCTGTCCTCCTCTTTCTAGTTCAATATGTCAATTATTTACAAGAAAATACTATATGTAAATGGCGATGGTCTTTTTCGGGTACCATCGCCCTTGCCAAAGGAGATATTTGAGCTTAGAATTTCATCGGCAGTGCATCTTTCCTGCACTTGCCGTTGTAGGTGGTGTAGATGGGATAAACGTACCGCCGCCAGCCCGGAAGCTTGGCGGGGTTATCCCGGCTGATACGGTAGAGCTCCATGGGATGGACGCCGCTCAGCGCACGGACAAGCCGCTCCGCACTGTACTGTCCATGATACAGCTGCACAAAGTACATCACGCCCCGCAGGACAGCCGCCCGGAAGGAATCCGGTCTGCCCTCCCACGCTTCCACGATGTGCCGCAGGGCTTCGCAGTAGATTTCTTCGCCCAGCTGGTTGTACAGCTTCAGCGCCGTGCCCACGCAGCTGATGCGGTAGTCGCTCAGCTGCATACTGTCGTAGTTGAGGGAAAGCCCCACCCGGTTGGTGGCTGCGACAAACGCCTTGGAAGGCGCATCGCCGCCCACCACCTTGGCGCGCAGCTTGATGCCCGCCGACAGGGGTGCGGCGTGACCGTTCTGCTCGGCAAAGAGCAGGGCTTCCTGCTCCATCGTCAGACCGGTGTAGACCTTGCAGAGGATCGGGCGGTCCTCGCCGCCGTTGAGGAGGATGCAGCCCTCGATGGTGTGCTGACCGTCCATTACATAGTACCTGCCGTTGCGGAAGCTGACCTTCGGCTCGTTAACGATGTACTCGTTGAAATCCCTTGCAATCAGCTCCACCCGCTTGCGCTCCACGCCCCGCTGGTAGATCTCGCGGGGATAGATCAGCTTGCTGCTGTGGATGACCATGAGCTGGTACGGCGGGTTGATACCAATGAAAGTATTGTTGTCGTTCAGGCGCATCGCATTTCCTCCTTGATTCTCCAAATGTACTTCTCGGCTTCCTCTAAGATCTCAGCCACCTGCTGCTTACGCTTCGGGACGGTGAGCAGGCTGGGATTGAAGGTGAAGCTGTATTCGAGCCGCTGGATCATGGCATGAACCGCGGATTGCAACTCGGTGTACAGCATCATTTCCTCGATGCTTCCGGCGTTCTCAAAGGACGACCGGATGGGCGTATAGGGTAGACAGGCGGTTTGCCATCCACCACCTCGGGCGGCGCGTAGATTGCCGTAGAGCGCCGGATAGGCTCTATCTGCTGGATGCTGCCCATGGGGTTCAGCGCAAGGCTGATACGCACTGCATCATCCACCCTGCGCATCTCCTCCGGGGTCAGATGCCCCAGATACTTCAGTGCCCGGCTTTTGTCGATGGTGAAGATCTGCTCTGCCTGCACAACAGACGGCATATTCAACCCTGCGTTTTCCAACAGGCAGTGGGTCGGCTGATTTACTTTCTTTTCCGCCTTGCTTGTCATGGTCGCAACGATCAGGGTTGGAGAGTGGTAATTGCCCACGTCATTCTGAAGAATGACCGCCGGGCGGTCACCGTGCTGTTCCGAGCCGGTGCTCGCCCCGAAATGGGTGAAGAAGATGTCTCCGCGTTGGAATTTCCAGTTTTGCTGCAAAATTGTACCTCCACGTTGTTATGTGCAAAGCCCGCCGCCGGATGTTCCGCAGCGGGCTTTGTTCAAGGTATGGTGGTATGGTTGGGTCAGTGGTGCATGACCACATAATCGTAGCCGCGCCGCATCTGGCAGACGGTGCAGGTGTCCATGCTCCGGTCTGGGCTGGGTACAAGTGCGATCTTGAAAGCCTTTGCATCCACAAAGTGCCGCAGACAGGTACCGCAGAGGGTTCGGATGGACTTGACCATCTCAGGGGTCAGCTCCATCTCCTCGTAGATCTCCTGCTCGCGCACCGTGGGGTTCAACTCGTCCATAAAAGTGTCCTCCTATGTATCAAAAGTGGATATTCGGGTAAAGAATAAATAAGAATACGTAAAAAACGGGAACTGCCGGATGCACAGAACGTACCCGGCAGCTCCCGGATCAATATGATTAAAGGTCTCGCATATTCGCCCTCGGCCCCCTGCGAGTGGGGCATGAACATCTGGCAGCGGACTTGTACCGCTTCATTGGCATTTCAGCCACCCCGTCTGCTTTGTGACCGGGCCGCGAATTACTGAAGTATCATTATCGGAGTACCAGATGACAGAACTATTCAGTTTTCAAGGGCCATGAAGTCGGACGCTTTGCCCTGCGGCAGATGCCGCCTGGGAAATTGTCCCTTCACTTGGTAGCCGACGAAAATGGTCATTCTGCACCCTAAAATTAAAAGTTCTTCAAAAAATTAGTAATTTTGATAATTCGCTTACTAATGTTCTGGTGATCGATGCCATAAGCTTTAGATAATTCAACCATGCTATAACCCTCATAGATGTAGAGTGTTAAGAGCTCAAGATCCTCATCGGACAGCTTTTCAAATGCCGACAGAAGATGCTCGTCCTCGATTTCACTGATCCATACAAATTTACTCTTAGTTTCGTGATAGGTATCCTTTGTGGTAATGGCCTCCTGATAGCGCAACATCAAGGGAGATGCTTCTTCCTCGGAACTTTCATACGCAGGAGCAGTGAATTCCTGCGTCCGCTCGACGAAGGTACGCTCTGAATTGAACTGCTGACGGTCATAGTCGTACATCTTCTGGATGGCATCTTCCGTCATTCCCGCAGCTGCGTACTCGATGCGCAACTTTTCCCAGTGTGCTTCAAACTTCTTCAACTCATAGCCTTTATTAAAAGACATCGTAAACCTCAAAATTTTCGATAAATCGTAAAAAGTCAAAAATTTGGAAGGCTACGGATATTTCGCTGCTTGGGGCATCCACGAAAAATGGACAAACATAAAGCCTGCTCCTTTTTACGGGAGCAGGCTTCCTGAAGGCTAAAAAAATAGCCGGACAACAACCAACTGAGGGATCTTCAAAGAAAATCTCTCAATCAGCTGTTGCCCGGCTATTTGGAGCACGTTTCATACATTGCCTTGCGGCAATGGCCCGTTGCTCGGAGCGAACAGTCCATATTCAGGGTGCAATGCACCCGTATTTGTTAAAATGACTGGAAAATCACCGGCATCTAAATGCCAGATCAAGTCTCAGGGTTTCTTTGCATCTATTGCACTTCACTTGTAGTATACCTGAACACCCCTCGATTTTTTGGTATAACTTATTTCCACAAACAGGGCAAAATCTCCAGCCTATGCTAAATTCTGCCTGCTGTGTAGTAGTCGGTGCTTTACCGGCAAAGGGACGGTTCTTTAACTGAATCATATTCATTCTCCAAATCGCATGATGTCCAATGGATGGCAGTGGATGGGTTTGCCTTTTATAACCTGCATCTGCTGCAGTCTGATCCTGATTGCAGACCAAGAAACCCCAATCCGTTGAGCCATCTCCAGAATTTTTTCATAGTTAGGGTCAGACACTGATTTGTACAGAATCCCATTTGGCAGAGTCAACGCTACACGTTCTATTTCGGCATTGATCAGAAATGTTGGCATCAGCAGCTCTGCTGCAAGGGTATCCGCCTGCCATTCTTCCCACGAGGGCTTTCCGTTTCTCTCCCGATAGGAAATGTGCCCACGACACTTGACTGCTTTTCCGTAGTCGTTCGGAAACAGATCAGCCAAAATCTGATGTGCTGCTTCATGCGCTATTGTGAAATTCCGGCATCCGGTGCGTCTGTCTGCCGCAAGAGCAGAATCGATTACGATATCCCTCGGCATAAATACTTCAACAAGCTTTGTTCCATCCTCAAGGGTTGCTGTGAAGCTACATCTCTGGAAAACCGTTAATCCAAGGATGTGACCATCGCTACACAGCGGCAACATCTTCAGGTTCAGTCCAAGAACAGAATTTGCAAACTGCTCTGGGTTAATAGGAGCGGGGTCATTTTTGCTTATTCCGAAGAGTGCATAGTACATTTCAATATATTTGCCTGCTATGCACGAAAGTTCTGCACGCGATAAGTATCTTGCCATTACGAAGTACGGCTTTCCGGCACGGAGCAGTAGGCTTCCACGAACCACTTGCCCCGTTCAAGCCAAAGATTTCGCTTCTGACCGCAAATCAGGCAGGTGAAACAGTGACCTTTTCCGCCTAGGCGTGATGTCCCGTGTTTGACTGCCAAGACACGATCAATTCCATAAGTGTGAGCCTTGTCATAGTTTATGGCAAGAGGGCGGATCTTGCCATCAGGAGTAAAACGAACGTCCACTTCGACGTATCTTTTCTCACGGCGAAGGTTGTAATCACCACACATCAGAATTCCTCCTTTTTGCGGATTTATCAAAACACGGCGTGCATTACTTGCGAATCATACTGCGTGCCACGAGCTGTTTTTCGTTCAACAGCGGAACGGACACTGTATGTTTTTTCCACTCATCCATAGAGCAGGTCACTGCTTTGCACAGACGGCATTTTGTCCAGCCACCGGTTTCATCAAGATCCACATCATAATTCATGGTTCCGCACATTGGACATCTTACATTTTCTTTTCTCATAGTATCACCTCGCAAAAAACGCCAAACAAACACAATCCCATACGAAAATAACACCAAAAGGCTGTTATTTGTGGATTTGGTTTGATTATACACCCACTTTATGGAGATGTCAATTACGCATTTGTCGCCATTTTAGAGATTTCCTGTTGATTTCTTATATTTTCTATACTATAATAGAGCTACCGGATCACAAAGGAGTGTTCTTGTTATGAAAAAGAAAACCACGCTCACCAAAATGCACATAGCCCCCGCTATAGTGCGCTATGATGCAGTCGCTGCGAGGGATAGTAATGAGGTTGGTCTGATTCTCGCAGCTGTACGAAAAAGGAATGGTTATTCACTTGTAACTTTCTCCGAACTTCTCCGCCACTATGGCGTCGATGTCAGTGACAAGGGAATCAGTAAATGGGAAAAAGGATACACCACTCCCAGCATCTACCAACTGGTTGCAATCTGCCACGCATTGAACATCAAGGAAGGACCTTCCTACTTTACAAAGACCTTTCAGAAACCCGCCCTTCTAAATGCCATCGGGCAAAAAAAGGTCGCTGAGTACGAAATGGACTTGATTGCATCTCGGCGCTACCAGCCGGGCACAGAAGAGCCTGCGAAAATCGACTGCATAATGATGCCAGTATCAGAATTGCCAGTATCGGCAGGTCTAGGAGCTTTTCTTGAAGGTGAAATGTTTCAGCAGATACAAGTGCCTGCCAGTAGCGTTCCGGCTGGTGCCGAGTTCGGGATATACGTTAGCGGTGATAGTATGGAGCCACGTTATCATAGCGGACAGATCGTATGGGTAAAGCGCTGCGAAGAACTTGCATGCGGAGATATCGGGATATTCGTATATGATGACTGTGGCTATCTGAAAAAATACGATGAACATACCCCGGATAAAACCCAAGCAGAGTTCTTTACCGACAGCTATGGCGTGGTGCATAACCAACCGGTTTTGCTTTCTCTTAACACCAAATATTCGCCGATCCTTATATCTCCTGAGCAAAGATTCGAGGTTGTTGGAAAAGTTTTGAACTAAAAAGATGGGAGGAGTTTTTGTGGATACGATCAAGCGTGTTCAGGATTTGATGCAAGTGCGTGATATGAATCTATGTGTATTGGCAAAGAAATGCGGAATATCGTACTCCACGATTCAAACCACCGCCCGTCGGGGAGGGCAGTTAAGCGTAGAGACGATTGAAAGAATTTGTCAGGGTTTAGGAATTACATTAAAAAACTTCTTCGATTCCTCCTACCTGTAAATATAGGGGCAGCAAAAAAGCCGTTCGCCACGCTGGAAAATCTGCGTGGTGAACGGCTTTAATACTGCTTCTATTTATCCTTTGGTAATCTCCAGATAAACACTAATCTCCATGATTGTTACCATTGAAGGAATACATTTGCGACGATCTTCGGGCATACCGAATAAGATTTGCATTGGCAGTTGAAGACGGCTCATGTTACCTATTGCAATTCTGACTATTTGGAAATATACTTGTAAGCAACGGTTTACAAGGGGCTACAAGCGGTATAAAGAAACAAGTGGTTTGACGGAGTGGAAAATAGGTCATATTTTCCACTCTATTTTTACATAGTCGCTGGTTGCGCTGATTGATGAAATCAGGCCGTCAGCGGCTTTCCTTTTGTCCTCAAAGCTGATGTTTTCCCAATCGTCCAGATACCCGGACAGTAATTCAATCTGCTGGGAGGACAGCGTTTCAACGGACAGGTCTGCAATCGCCTTGGACAGCGTTTTGCGGCGGTTGTCCAAATCCTCGATTTTCTTGTTGGCGTAGGCAAGCAAGGTGGCGTTGGCCCCGGTCAGTGTATCAAGCAGTTTTTCAATCTCGGCTTCTACCTGTGCAAGCTCCACCTGATAGGCGGTAATCTTGGGATTGACTTTTCCCTCGCCGCCCCGAAGCAGCTTGAACTCCCGGAACTTTTCTCCCATAGCGGTGAAGATGAACTGTTCAAACTCATTCTTGCGGAGTGTGCCGCACCCCGGACAGCCCTTGTGGTCAGCCCGTTTGGAACAGCGCAGGTATTCATAGCCGGAGGGGTTATGGGTCGTTTTGAGAGCATACCCGCATTTCCCACATTTGATTTTCCCGGCCAGCCAAGTGTTCCGGGCCTTGCGCCCGTTCTGGAAGGTGATGTTTGTCATCAGCTTCTTGCGGCACCTCAGCCAAATATCGGAGGATATGAAGCCCTCATGGGGAGCGAGCACAAGGATCTGATCTTTCAGGCTCTTGTCCTTGTCCTCCTTCACATCCCGCCCTTGGTAGAGATAACAGCCGTTTGTCCCGGCGAAGTCGGCGGCGTCATTGACTACCACAGCACCCTGACTTTTGAAGAACTCATACATTTCCAAGTCGGCCTGTGCATAGACCGGGTTGCGTAGGAGCTGGGATAGGAAGGGGCGTGTCAATGACTTCCCATATACTCTGATACCCTTTTCCTCAAAGTACCGGGTAATGTCTCCGAAGGAAGTTTCGGGCTCGGCGTACATCTCAAACATCAGGCGCACATGGTTGGCGGCTATGGGGTCGGCTACCATCATCTTTGTGCGGATATTCTCTACTACCGTCGGCTCCAAGTCGAAGCCATAGGGGGCTTGGCCGCTCATGTGGAAGCCTTTCAGGCACCGGGAGTAGTAAGCGTCTGTGACACGCTTTTGGATTGTCTCCCGTTCAAGCTGGGCAAATACGATACAGATATTCAGCATAGCCCGGCCCATCGGGGTCGAGGTGTCAAACTTCTCTGTGGAGGAAACAAACTCCACATCGTATTCCTGAAACAGCTCCATCATGTTCGCAAAGTCCAGAATGGAGCGGCTTATTCTGTCCAGCTTATAGACAACTACCCGGCGTACCTTGCCTTTGCGTATCTCGCCAAGGAGCTTTTGAAACTCGGGCCTGTCGGTGTTCTTTCCCGAGTAGCCCTTGTCTTTGAAAACCCGGCAACTGCCTCCCTTCAACTCATACTTGCAGAAATCAATCTGGCTCTCAATACTGATACTGTCCTTGCGGTCTACGGATTGTCTTGCATAAATTACATCTTCTCTGATATTCATGTTGGGCTCCTTTCCTGTGGAATGGAACTACCAACCTACAAGTATATTATACCATTGATAGCCCCGCAGGACAATGTTGTGGATGGTCAGGCGGGGCTGTCCCCGGCCTTTCTGTACTTGCTGAACACCTCATACAGACAGCGTTCAATGTCTTTCTTCCGCTTCTCCTTTTCCTTCGGGGAGAGTACCGGCGTCAGACTTTCCAGCACAATGCTTTTTCCCTGAAAAGGAACGGTCTTGGTTTCACTCTGATAAGTAACGGATTGTACCATTAAAGCCTCCTTTGTGTAGTTGGTTGACGGCCAGCGTTTTCCCGCATTGTCCCGGTGGGGAAAAGCGAAAGGACAGCGCCCGGTAAAAGGCGCTGCCCTTTCGTTCTGCTCCACGCTTCGGGCCAAGTTGGCCCGAGGTCAGGACTGCCAGTGTTCGTAGTAGTGCGCCGCCTCCTCCACGGCGCAGAAGTCAAAGACCTCGTAGAGCTCGGTAAGCACCTGCCGAATGTCCTTTGACTTGAAGCCGCAGTTTTCCATCGCCTTGATGACATAGCCACGGCAAGCGTTATTGCTCCATTCCTCGTACATGGTCAAAACCTTCTTTCTGATAAAGCTGGGGCGCTGGCTCTGTATGTTCGGCCTGTCGCAAGACAACGGATATTCCAGCCAGCACCCCCGCTGGGTTGTGGGGCAAATCGGAGCGGATAAGCCGCCAGCTTATCCCTTGCGGCCCGTTGCAGATCGTGGCCGTGGGGATGGCTCGTCCCCACCTACGGCATGGGTAGTGATCGCTCGTTTCCCTTACAAAAAAGTCTTTGCGTACCTGCCGCCCGGCTCCCTGCTGGATACTCCAAGTTGCCTGCTATTCAGTTGTAGGAGGATTGTTTTTCCTCTCATTAACCGTGTCAGTTTGAAAGGAAAAAGGAATAGGCTCACAGAACATTTTTCAAATATTTTTTCATGTTCTCCAAGCCCCGCTGGATGGCGGCGCTGACCGCCCGCTCCGTCACGCCCTCGGCGGCGGCAATCGCCTTGACCGAGTGGCCCAGCAGATAGTGCTCAAAGACTCTCTGGCCCTGTGCGTCTGGCAGACTGTTCAGAGCGTGGCAGAGATATTCAAACCGCTCCATACGCTCGATCAGCTCTTGCGGAGAGGGGTTAGAGAAGCAGGCGGAATACTCAATACCGTCCTCGGCGTCCAGCGAGAAGTGCGCCTTATTACGGTAGACACGGCGGCGGCTGGCCTTGATGTACCGCTGGCCCGCCAACAATTCTTCCGCAACTTCTTCCGTGACTTCGACCATCACATCTTCCATATACCACGGGTAAAAATCCCGCAAATTGATTTCCTTCATTGTGTACCTCCGTTTCGGTGTTGGGTGTTGACGAGTGACCGAAACGGAGGGCGGCGGAGAGCGGCACCGGGGCTGGACTTCGGGCCAAGTTGGCCCGAGGCGGCCCCATGAGAAAAGAAAAACGCCCACATGACATAGAGCCATGCAGACGCACGAAGTTATATATTCGTTTATGTACTGATTTATTTCATGTTCTCCGCCGTACTGATCCCATTTAGGCGGTGGGCTTTTTTTTGACAGGTTAGGGGATGAACATCAAATAAGGACATAACGATACCTCCCGGATACCGCCGTGTCCTCCCAAAAGGGCGACTTTAATACACCCTCCGTATTTCTATTTTTGAAAAAGAAAACGGCGGCTTGAAATTTGTTCTTTCAAAACCGCCGCAAGGCTACTGTATTTTGTTTAGGCGCATGGATACTCAGCCGCCGAAACAACGGTTTTTTTTATTTCCGTTGGGCGGTTTCACCTTAGATAGTGTCAGTCAAAAATATTATGGTCTTAGGGGCAAATATATATCTGTTTCATATTTTTCAGGATTTCCAGCCATTGTTGTACCGTATCCTTTTTGATATATCTCAATTATTGGAGCATGATATGTTAAATTGTTTTTATTGGCATAATCGAATAATGCTTTGTATGCAAACTTTAATCCATTATATTCGCCTATATATTTTACGCATAGGGCTCTGCTACAAGGTATTTTTCTTGTAATAACCTCGTGGGATTTGAGTTTTTTCGATATTGGTATGCAAACTTCAATATCAGCTATTTCACAAAAATCTAACGAATGATAACAAGTAATTGGTGCACCATCAGCTTTATTTTGAACGATCCTATATAATTTATCAAAATATATTCCTATTTCATGGTATTGACCTTGAAAACGAATACTTGCAATATTTATAGAGGGCAACTCCGTTTCTGTAACAGCAAGCATTTGATTTAACACAGTTTTATGAGTTGTGGCGTGTTTTTCTAAATGCAATTCAATTTTGCTAATCAGATGTTGGTAGTGTTCAATCAATCCTTTTGTTATAGTTATTTTTTCATCTAAATAATCAATGAAGTCATCATCACTTTTGATATTTCTTAAGGCATCTTTCATTTCAGAAATGGTAAATCCGAATTTTCTCATATCTGTAACCATTTCGGCTTTTTTAATATCATCCGATGAGTAGAGACGGTATCCGTTTGTTTTGTCGCGATAGGACGGGGGTAAAATGCCTTCATTATCATAATATCTCAAAGTTTTAGTTGTCATCCCCACAATTTTGGAAAATTCACCTATTTTATAAATATCGTCCACCTCCAAACCCAATCATCCTTACAGTTACTTTGAATGTTCAATGGTAATAATTCCGAAAAATGGACATAGCTCTAATTGATCAACTACCATTAACGAACATTCAGCCAACCATTCTTTTAATTCAGCTAAAGAATAAAACCAATTATCTTTTGGCGTGTATTTTTTCATATCGTCCCATGTATAAATGTAATTCTTTTGTAAATGTGGGGCAATATAATTTTTATAAATATCAGGAGGAGTGGTTTTTTCCAAGAGATAACGATATACCATATCAAAAAAATCTGGATTATGCTTTGCATCGAACATAATCATTGTGTCACATAAAACAAATCGGCCGTTTTTATTAAGCAAGTTATTTACATTTTTCAACGCTGTCGTTTTATGCAAATATTTTACTTGATGGAATACCAAAGAGCTTACTGCTACATCTATTTTTTGAAAACAGTTTAGACTTTCAAATGTTCCTTGCAGATATTTTACGGGGCATACCGTTTTGAAACTTTGTGCCATATTTAGATTATCCACATTAGGATCAATCCCAATAGTATGCGCTGAATAGATAGCTATTTCTCGGGTAAGATTTCCCCATCCACAGCCAATATCTATGACCGTGTCGTTTGAAGTGATTTTAGCTTTTTGCAAAATAACTTTAACGAGTTCCGGGGTACTCTCAAAAGTATTTCGTCCATCGGGACTTATTAAGTTATGAATATACATTTCTAATATATTATCCCATGTTGATTTCATTTAGCTACCTCCTTAATGTGTATTTTAACTCTTCCTGTGCGCTGGAATGTCAACTTATTTTTATTATATCTCTGTTTTTGCTTTACGACAATTATGCCTTTGACATAATATGAAATTAAATAGTCAGTAGTATGAAAATTAAAGTCGTTCAAATACTATTACATGAAATGTAGAATTACATTAGGTGATGTTATGAAGATAGAACGAGATGAACGACGGTTTGATTTCCACGATATAGGAAAAGCAATAAAAGACGCAAGGAAAGCCAGTGGGTTGACGCAAGAGCAACTGGCCTTTATTCTTGACCGGGCTCCACGCACGATCATGTATAATGAGAATGACGGCCAGCACCCCAGCCTCAATACTTTTTACCAGATGGTCACGATGTTTGATATATCGGTGGATCAATACTTTTACCCGTCCAAAAACAGGGGGAGCGAGTGCAGAAAACGGATTGATGCAATGCTGAACTCGCTGGACGAAAAGGAATTAAAGATTGTGGAGGCCACCATCCAAGCGATGAGAGCCGCCAAAGAAACGGAGGGCAAGTAAGAGGTCCTTCGTTTTCTTGTTTTTAGGGGGCTTTTCCGGGGCGCCGCTAAGTGGCAAGCAATGCTTCTGTGGCCACAGAAGCCATTTTCACAAGCCCGGCCTTGCGGCCAGTCTGTGAAAATCTGCTTGTTGGGGAGCCTCCCCAAACCCGGCGCTTCGAGCCAACTTGGCCCGAAGTGGCAGCGTCGCTTCGCTCCTTATGCGTCACAGTCCCTAACGCTCCTGTTCCTTCTTTCTGCCCGGCTCCGAGTAGCCCAGCAGATAGTCGATGTTGGCCTTGATCGTCGTGACCTCCTGCATATCCGCCTTGGCCTTGCGGTACTCGGCGTAGAGCTTCTTTTTTCGCTCGGCCAGCTTGCGGCCCTCCTCTTTGAGTGCGTCTATCTTGGGGAGCTTGCCGCCGTCCAAAATGCGCTTGAAGTCAGCACAGGCCGCCCGGTAAAGCTCAATATCCGCCTCATGTTCCGCAAGAAATTTTCTGCTGTACTTGCTGGTCTTGTACTTCTCAAAGACAGGCCGGGTCTTGGCATACTGCACCGTTGCCGCCTTCAATTCCATGTTGGTATGGAGGGCCGCTTCGGTGCTTTTGATTTGGTCGGACAGCTTGTGAAAACGCTCTGTGGCCGCCGTGGCCTTCTGCTCCAACTGCTCATAGTCCGTCAGGCCGTTGTCCTGCAAGTAGGCAAGGGCGGCGGCCATCTGTTTGAGATTAAACACCTTGGCCCACCGCTCATAACCGGGGCCTTTCCCTTGGAGCTTGGATTGAATATCAATAGCCAAGCTGACCTTCTGGCGGGGCTGGCCGGGCCGCTGGCGGGAGCCTGGCAGAGCGGCTTTTATATCCGCTTCGCCGTAGCCATCCCCGAGGGTATCAGAGCGAAGGCGGGTAAACCGCTCCTGACCGGGAGCCCGGAAGCTGACCGCTCCCCGGCGCTGTTTGACCTCATAGCCCGCCTGCTCCATCAGGGAGAGAAATTCCGGGAAGTCGGCGGGCCTCTTGGCAAGGGCGGTATCAATGGCGGCCCGCAGCCTGTCCTGATAGGTCAGCGGTCTTTTCCGTCCGGCCAGCCATTCCCCATAATTGCGAAACTTCCCCTTGCTCCGGGGCTTGGGATTTTCCACAATGGACAATCCGTTTTCCAGACACAGGCGGTCAGAGAGCCGCCGCAGAGCAAAGGACGAGCCCCAGAAGTTGCGGAACTTCCGGGAACAGTCAAGGGTCGTGGAATTGTAGTAGATATGCGAGTGAATGTGCTCCTTGTCCGTATGAGTCGTGACGATGAAGGCGTGGCGGCCCTTCGTCCAACGCATAGCCAGCTCATAGCTGACCCGGTTTGCTTCTTCCGGGGTGATCTCTCCGGGATAGAAGGACTGGCGGATCTGATAACACAGCACATCCTCGCCCTTCTTTTGCTCCCGGCCCGTCATGGCCTTGTAGCTGGCCTTTGCCAAAAGGAACTCGGCGGCCACCGTGGCCGGGTCGCACTCATAAGCGGATATGTATTTTCCGCTCTCTGTCTTTTCGGGATTTTTCCCGTAGTCCAGACAGTCACGGATGGCCTCGGCTATGCTCTCGCCCTCGTTGGCGTGGCGTTGCAGTAAGGTGGTCGTTGCCAGAGAAAATCCCTCCCTTCGTAGAGAACGGCGGCCCCACCGAGCCGCCGTCAGTCTGTGATACTTCGGGCCAAGTTGGCCCGAGGCTGTCAGCTTGTGATGAACTGGCGCAGGGACAGGTTCAGGCTGTCCAGCCCCGTGATGACAGCGCCCGCCACCGCCTGCAAGCCATAGGGGGAAAGCAGGAAAGCAATCACCAGATAAATGACGCCGCCCACCGGGTAGCTGATGAAGAACAGTCCCACGCCCAGCAGAGCCATGATGGCCGAGGCCGCCGTCAGGAGGAAGGAGGACAAGGAGAACAGGAACAGCAGGACAGCCACAAGGACGGTCAGGAGCAGGATAAGCGGTGCGGCGATCAGTTTGAGTATCAGTCTCATAGGTGCAACCCCTTTCTATCATCTTTCTACCTATATTTTACCATGTAGGCGCAGGAGCAACAATGTTGCAGACGGTTAGTAAATCTTGTCCCGACGCCTCGGGCCAACTTGGCCCGAAGCTGCCAGAAATAAAAAAGAGGCGGGGCACAGACCACAAAGGCCCGCACCCCGCAAAGTCATTTCTCCACCAGCGCAGACAGCTCCATGAGCACATCGGACACCCGGCCCCAGAGCTTTTCATAGTCCCGCTGGAGCCCGGCGATCTCCTCCGGGTACACGCCGAAGGTGTTGGCATGGACAGCCACCTGATTGAGATTGTTCGCACACCGCCGCTGTAAGGACACAAGCTCCTTGACCGGGGCAAGGTCTACATGGAGGATATAGCCGTTTAAGGCCATTTTCCGCATATAGGCCCCGGCGTTGGTAATGCCCGCCTCGGCCATGCGCCCTTGTATCTGGGCCAGCTCGTCCGCCGTGACCATCACATGAAGGTGCCTGTCACGCTTGCGCCGGGCAGTCAGCGTTCCTCCCGCTCCCGGCTCCGCTTGTGGGCGGGCGGCTCCTTCACTCTGTCCAGCTCCTTTTTCTCCGGCCCTTTGGGGAGCGGCGAGGGCGGCAGATTGTTCAAAATGCCATCCAGCATATTGTCGTTCTGTTCCTCGGAAAGCTCGGCGGTATGCAGATAGTTGTCCTTCTCGTTCATAGCGTCCTCCTTATCTGTCCTCATGGGACTTGTTGTGTTTGGCCTTGTTGGGCTCCTTGGGGGCCTCCGATCTACGGGCCGCCTCCTTGAGCTGGGCCGTGATAGAGGGCCGGGCCGCCCGGTCAGGATTGCCGGGAGCCGGGCGCAGCTCGTAGTCCTCCATCTGCTTTTCCGTCAGGGGCTTCAAATAGGCCAGCTCTCCCCATGCCCGCATCGTGCCGCCCTCCACCATGCGCCGCTCGTCAAAGTTGATGATCTCCACGGGAGCGTTGCCGGGCGGCTTGGGGAAGGTGCCGAGGTCAACAGGCCGCTGGGTGGAATAGTAGCGGTAATACTCCGCAGGCTCCCGGCCACTTGTGCGCTCCTGCACCTGAAACAGTTCCTTGTAATCGTCAATGCGCTTGGCAAAGTCCTTTTCCGCTGTCTGGCCGTCGCTGTGGTAATGGCCCCAGTAGTAGTCCCGCTGGCCGTTTTCCGTTTCGGTAAACTGCCATGTGACAAAGGGGCTGGGGGCGGCCTCGTCATAGCCCAGAGCAAAGCCCCGGCCATTGTCGAAGGTGACGGATTTCAAAATCTCATAGCCCTGATTGATTTCTATGTGGTTTCCTCCTTTCCGGCCTCGGGCCAACTTGGCCCGAAGGGATGAAATGTTACGAAATACCCGGTCAAACCGGGGCAAAAGGTATTAGGGTATTCCCGCCCGGAAAACAGGCGGGGAAAAGCCCGATATTCCGGGCTTTTTCTCCGGGCAAATCGTAACAGACCTACCCGGCTCCCCGCCGCTTTTTTCTCATGCGCTCCCGGCTCCTTCTGCGGTTTCCCTCGGCCTTGCAGGCATCGGAACAATAGGCTTGCCTTCCCTCCGGGAGAAAGGGCCGCCCGCAGACAGCGCACAGCCGGGTATCCGGGGCCGGGCCTTCCTCACAGATGGAGGCCGCCAGCACCGGGTCAAGGGGCAGAACGGCCTCCCGGAAGTAGCGGCAGTAGGCCCCCGTCCACCACTTTCCCAGCATATAGCACTCGCAGTCCAGCGGCAGGCAGCCATACTCCCGGTCATAGTTGGCGCACATCTCCGTGACCAGTTTTCGGATACCTCTGCGCTCGTCACGGGTCAGCTCCCGGCACATCAGGACTTCGGGCCAACTTGGCCCGAGGCGGGAGCCGCAGGGCGGAGCCGTTTCAGACAGCGCCGCCTTTGCCTCCCGCACTCCTTCAGATAGCGGCACCCGGCACAGCGGTCAGGGGCTCCGCCCGGACGGGGGATCTCCTTCATCATCTTTTCGTAGGGGCTGTTGGTAAAGTTCATTCCTCGTCCTCCGTTTCTTCCTCAGTCTCCATATCTCCGTAGGGGTCGGCCTCGTCATAGTCGTAATCGTCCTCGTCCAGCCCGGCGGCCTCATGCTTTGGGCGATAGACCTTGAAATAGTAGGCCGCACCGCCGCCCACCAGCGCAACGGCAATGACCATCAGGAGATTGCCAACAGGAAAGCCGGTATCCTTTTCAGGCTCGGGGTCGGGCTCGGCAACAGGCTCCGGGTCAGGCTCGGGCTGAACAACGGGCTCCGTGGCCTCGGGCTCCGGGTCGGTTTCCGCAAGGGCCAGCAGGTCTTTTTCCGTAACAGCGTTCAGGAAGTACACATTTTCCTCGGTGCGCTGGCGGTCAATAATCAGGTAGAACACATTCTCGCTGGGGGTGGTGATGGTGAAAAACTCCTTGCCGTCCTCGTCGGTGGCGTTGTCCACCACCGTCCCCGTCCCGTCCGGGGTAAAGGGCTTGGCGGTGGTTTCCTCGGCGGCGGGCGGCGTAGTTTCCTCAACAGGCTCGTGACTCTGGGCGTATGCCGTGACGCTCATGCAGGTAAGAGAAAACAGGGCGGCGGTCAAAACCGCAGCCCTGCGAAGCAGCTTATTCCTCATGGCTGGTATCCTCCTTTTCCTTCTCGGGCTTCGGGCCAACTTGGCCCGAAGCGGTAATGGCGGGGTTACTGAAAAAAGCGGCCAGCTCGGCGGGGGTCAGTTTCAGGGAGCGGACAGCCTGAACGATCATGCTGTTTTCTTCCTCCTGACGCTGTTTCTCCAAGTCTTTGATCTTGGCCTGCCACTCGGCGGCCTTCTCCCGGGCCTTTTCCAGTTCCCGGTCAATCTTTTCAAGTTTGCTCATTTCGTGCTCCTTTCGCAAAATCAGTTCAAACGCCCAAAGGCGTAAAAGTGCTCCTGCCAGTAATTTGTGTTGATACTGGCATATTTGATGGGGTCGCCCGCATGGATCATCATACCGTCCCCCACATAGATACCAACATGGGAGACTGGCCCGGCGCAGTCGTAAGTCCGGGTAAAGAAGATCAGATCCCCCGGCCTTGCGTCAGCGGGCGATACATAGACGCATTGATTGAATATCCCGGTTGCCGTGGTGCGGGGCAGGTTGTAAACGCCGCTGGCCGTATAGGCCCAGCAGACGAAGCCGGAACAGTCGAAGGAGGTGGAAGGGCTGGAACCGCCCCACACATAGGGCCAGCCCAGATACTTTTCCGCCTCCGTGATAAGGGCCGCAAAGGCCGGGTCAGAAAGGGCCTCGCCCGGAATGGTATAATCACTTCCGGGGTCATAGCTGCCACCGCCGCCCGTGTAAATGTCATCCCACAGATAGGGCTTGTTGCCCTTGAGCTCCAAGGTTATGCCGTAGATTTCCTTCTGCTCGGCGTCCAAGAGGGAGCCCACCACCGCGGGGAGGGTCTTGTTCTGGAGCTGCACATGGAGAATGTAATACTCATAGGGAACCTCGTAGGTGTCCGTATGGGTGTTTCCGTCCTCGTCCGTCCATGTGTCCGTTTCGGTGCGGTAGCGTATCTCCACTTCCTCGGTCAAGGTCAGCTTGTACTGCGCCTCGAACAAGGCTCGGAGCTCGCTTTGCACATTCTCACGGGTATAGGTGCGGAGCTTGGCGATCAGATAGGAGGTCAGCTCATAGGGGTTGTGACCCAGCTCGTCTACATTGTAGCGGTACTCGTCATAGCCGGGGTGGGTGCGCTCGATGTTGGCGATCTTCTCCCGGAGCTCGTTTTCAAGGGCGGTATAATCCTCGTTGGCTCCTAAAATATCCTCGTCCTCGGCGGTGTAGGAAGTCCCCACCACAGCGTTCATCATGCCCGTACCCATCGAAGGGAGGGCAGAGAAAACGGAATTGAGTATCAGGAACAGGCAGAACAACAGCAGAATGATGACGGCCCCGCCCTTGTGACGGCGCACGAATTGGGCGGCATAGGCCGCCGCCTTTTCGGTGGTGGTAGCCGCCGCTCCTGCCGCCTTGGCGGTCTGCCTTGCGGCCTCCCGGGCCTGTTTGGCGTACTCCCGCTTGATTTTCCATTTCTGGGCCATGCGGGAAAGGAAATTGCTTTGAAGCTCCGGGTGCTCCTGCACCATTTTCTGATAGTGGAGGTCAGCGCCCGCCTTCATGGTCTTGCGCTCCCATTTCTCCACCTGCCGGGCCGGGTGCTCCCGGATACGCCGCTTGGCGTAGCGACTGGCCTTATGCGCCCCGGCCTCCGCCAGAAGCTCGGTCTTGTGGGCTCCTTCCACGCCTACATTCTCATGCTCGGCTTCATGTATCTTGCGGTGGCCGTAGGCCCACACGCCAGCTCCCGCCGCCGTGACCGCCCGTTTGGGGAGGCCGGGCGGCTTCTGGGGCTTCTGCTGGGCCAGCTTTTCTTTGGCCGCTTCCAGCTTGACAGCGGAGTGCTCGGCCTTGGCCTCGGCCCGCTCCTTCTTTTTCTCCTGCTTGTCCTTCTTGCCCTTTTGGGCGGCCTGTTCCTCGTGGGCAGTATCCCGGCGGGCCTCGTCCTCCTGCCGCAAGCGGGAGGACGGCTTTTCCCGCTCTCCGTCCTGTCGGAATTTTCCGGTGCTCTGGGGCTTCGGGCCAAGTTGGCCCGAAGTAGGCTCCCCGGCCTGCCGGGTCACTTCTTCCTCTGTGAAATGGAGCCGCCCACGCTTGACCCGTTTCCCGGGCGGACTATCAAAGTATTTAGCGATAGAAACGACCTCCTTCCTCTGGATATGAAAAGAGCCAGTCAATATCGCTGGACATTGAACTGGCACACCTCTTTGTTGAATTGCGGCTGTGAGATCGGGCGGTACTGGCCCGGCCCTATCCGCATGGTAAACCGTAGGTCCCTATCCTTGGGGTAAGATAGCCCCACATACTCGGGATAGCTCCCCAAGATACGCTTCGCCTCCTTGGTCAGCGGATATAGGTAGCGGAACATCCTGCCGTTGATCTTCTCAATCCCTTTGTGCTGGCAGTAGCCGTAGGTCAGCCAATGCCGCCGGGCCACGCCGTCAAAGACGGCGTTTTCTTCCAACAGGAGCCTTGCGCTTCTCGGGTGTATCTTCTCCCCGGTCACGCTGTCCCGGTAGACGCTGGTAGTGAAGCTCCCGCAATATCGGAAGTTGCCGGCCTGATAGACATAGCCGCATTTCCCCATGATACCGTCTGCCAGTGTATAGAGGAAAAGAAAGTCCGTGTTTTCCCGGAGCCACTTCACAAGAGCGGAAACGACAAGGCTGCCAAAACTCTTTGTGCCGTTGTACTTGGGGAGAAAGCACATTTTCCCGATTTCAATATAGTCTCCTGTGACCAGCCTGTGCCGGGGGAATATCTTGCGAATGGTCTGCAAGGGTTGTGTCCCCCAGCCCAGCACTACCACACCGCAAAGGCCGTTATCCACGAAAAAGCCCAAGTGATACTTGTTGAGCCGGGGCATGACTTTGGAATAGTGGTACTGCCGAATAAAGGACACCGCCCGCTCCTTGGTTATCTCCTGCACCGTCAGACGGAGCTTCGGGCCAAGTTGGCCCGAAGCGGCCTTACTCATTCTGTACCCCCCTTTTCCTCCGGGCGGGTGGTCATAATGGAGTAGAGCTTGGTATTCTTTGGGAAACGGTCAACAAACGGGATGGTCACATTTCCGAAGAACAAAAGGCCCTCGCCGGGGTTGGAGTGGGTCACATAGGAGAGCTGGTGGGGACTGATACCCAACTGTCTCGCCAAAATCTGCCTGTCTCCCTGCGCCTGTGACAGAAGCACCATGAAGTCGGAATTTTCAAAGATGTTCTCGATCTGGCGGCTGGCGAGGAGGTCTTTCACATTCTGCGTTAATGCGCTGGGGACGCAGCCCTTCTTGCGGAGCATTTTCCAGATGGTCACAAAGTAGCTGGAAGTCAGCTCGTCCTGCAACAGCACATGGAACTCGTCATAGTAGCACCATGTAGCGATCCCGTGGGCAAAGTTATAGGAAACCTGATTGTTGGACAGGTCATTGAGTATGTGCATAGCGATCTTGCGGAGCCCGGAGCCCAGCTTCTTCAAATCGAAGCACAGCACCCGGGCGTTCTGATAGTCCACATTGGTCTTGTGGTTGAACAGGTTCAGGGAGCCGGACACATAGATTTCAAGGGCTGTTGCCAGCCGCTTCGCTTCGGGCTCGGTCTGCTGGCACAGAAGGTCGTACAGGTCTTGGAGCGTCGGCATGGGCGTGTGCTCGGGATCGTTGAGCAAGTCCCGATACACCATGCGGGCGCAGCGGTCAATGATGGTGCGCTCCACAGGCTGTAAACCGTCCTTGCCGCCCACAATGAGCTCCATGAGCGAAAGAATAAAATCGCATTTCAGACTGATGGGCGAAACCTCGTCGTCCATGCTCAAATCCAAGTCCATGGGGTTGATATGGTGCGGGCTGTTGGGGGCAATCTCCACCACAAGCCCGTCCCGCCCGAACTGGCGCACCAGCGGAGAGTATTCGCCCATGGGGTCGAGGATGATAATGCGGTCATTGGTAGCGAGGAACACATTGACAAGCTCCCGCTTTCCGCTGAAGCTCTTGCCGCTCCCCGGAACGCCGAGGTACAGCCCGTTGGGATTTTTCAGCTTCTTGCGGTTTGCCATGATGACATTGTGGGAAAGGGCGTTCAGGCCGTAATAGATGGCCTCGCCGTCCATGCGGAGCTCCTGCGTCATAAACGGAACGAAAATTGCCGTGGAGCTGGTTGTCATGCCCCGCTGTATCTCGATACCGTTGTAGCCGAGGGGGAGGCTGGACACAAGGCCCTGCTCCTGCTGGAAGTCCAGCCGCTTCAATAGGCAGTTGTACTTCTGCATGATACCCGATACCGTGAACAGGTCGTTGTCCAGCTCCCGGCGGGTGGCGGCGGTATTTACCACAAGGAAGGTCAAAAGAAACATTCGCTCGTTGCGGCTCTGTAAATCATTCAACAGGTTCTTGGCGTCCTGACTGAAAGTAACGAGGTCAGGGGGAAGAATGTCCATGTCGTAACCGCTTCGGACGGCCTTTTTCTGTTCTTCCACCTTCATCTTGTCAATGTCGCTGACTTTGCCCTTGATGGTTTTGATGGCCTTGGCCTGATCGACGGTCTGAATGTGCATGGTAATGGTCATTTCAGCGTCCACCTCCAACAGCTCGGCAAGGAGCTTGTCGGAGAGTTCGGAGGCCATAATCTGCATATAAGAGGCCGCTCCCCAAGTGGAGCCCATGCGAAACAGCCGGGTCTGGCGGAAGTCAAAGCTGGTAGGGGCAATAAAATCCTTCGTCCCCATTCCGGTCTTGGGTATCATATCCCATGTGAAGCGGAAGGACTCTGTGCCGCCGGGGTGAAGCTGGCCGTGGAGTATCTCTAAGCGTTCCAGTCCGTTCAAGGGGCGTGACTGTACGCCCAGCTTTTTGAAGTTGCTGGAAATGTCAGCCTCTACACGCTCCAGCCGGGGCCTTGCGGCGGCGAGGCTGTCCGCTGACACGCCGAAGGTCAACAGCTTTGTCCGCACAATGCCGTTATTGCTCTTGGCAATCTGGCCCTCCAGCATCTCCACATACTCACTCCGCATATCGCTGTACCCGTCCTCCTTCATGGGAATATTGAGCTTGTATTTGCTCTCAGGGCGGCTTCGGTGGTTGATAAAGGAAAGCTGGAACGGGAGGGAGCTGTCGAAGGAATTGAGAAAAGCGCAGTAGCCGTCAAAGATGGCTGACTGGTCATCAGCTTGCGCCAACTGATAGTTAATGTCCTCATATTCCATGCTCTTGGTATAAAGCCTGTCATTGACCCGGCAGATACCGTCCTTGAAAATTTCCCGGTACGGGATGGTCTGCTGTGCGGTCTGCGGCCCGGTCTTTCTTGCCGGGGCCTGCTTCTTGGGCTTACGGTCAGGACGCTTTCTTTCTGCGCCCGGCCTTGCTGTCTTTGCGTTGGTCTGCAATCGAGTGTTCCTCCTTTCTGCTCAGAAAAGCGTAAAAATTATTGGTTTTATAGGGTCTGACCTTCGGCAATAAAAACCGTGTTCGGATGATGTTGCGGAGCACCTTTTCAAAAGGAAGCCCGTCTTTTTCAAACATGGCGAACAAAAAACACGGCATCATCAGCCCGATCATCAGGAACAGGGCCGTACTGTTCCCAATGTGAGAACGGGTAAACAGGTAAAACGGAATACCGATACCGCCCGCTATGGAGAAACAAATAAGCTGGCGCTTCGTCAAGTTGAAGGCCAGCTTTGTTTTAATTCGGCTCAAATCGTTAGGTACTGGCACATAGGCCAAAGAAATCACCTCCTTGGTGCTTCGGGCCAACTTGGCCCGAGGTCATCGTTCTGTCTGGTGGGCCATTGCCTCCTTTCGGGCGGTCTGCGCCGCCTCAAGGCCCGACTGTCTGGCCCGCCAATACTCGGGATTGTACCGCTTGATAGAGCGGTTGATATTTTCCTCAAAGGCGGTCTTATCTTTGATACGCTCGGGGATCTTCCAGAGCTTTTTGTCTAAAAGCTCCCGCAGAACCACTTCCTCCTGCGTATCTTCCTCAAAGCAGAGATAGCCGCCACGCTGAAAGCCGCACCGCTTGGCCGCCGGGGAGAGGAAGGCCGCCACCTCCTTTGAAACCATCGTTCCGCCGTGGCTGGCGGTGCTCACAAGGAACACGCCGGGGCAAAGCAGGTCGCAGGTCTGCACCTTGCCCCACGGGGACTTAACTGGCTCCTGATACATCATTTCGCCTCCTTCCAGCCTCGGGCCAACTTGGCCCGAAGCGTGATTTAATGGGCTCCAAATATGGACTTTGACAGGCTCCCGGTCTTAAAGAGCACGAAAACAAGGAGCACCGTGTAGCCTACACATTCCCAGATAGCGGCCATCATATCGCCGCTTGTGGCAATACCCTGCACCAACACGGCGTAAATCGCCATGCACACCATAATGAGCATCCCCTGAAAGCCGATAGCGAACAGGGATTTGAAATAGTTGTGGCCCATGTGGCCCGCCTCCCGGTTTGCGCTGGTGGCGAAGGGGATCGGGGCAAGGCTCGTCATTAAGTAAATCTCGATCATGCGCCCGTAGACGATGACGAAAATCACGATATTCAGGGCCGTCATGGTAAACTGCACGAAGAACGATTGTAAGAAGATACCGAGGAGCGGCCCCAGCTCCATCGCCTCAAGCTGGGTCTGTATATCGTTCAGCACATCGGGCGTGACGGCGGTGGAGCCTTGTATCAAACCCGCCGACTGCTGGATGACCTGCTGGGACACATCGAACACCGCCATAACGATGTTGAAGGTGTTGGATAAAATCAGCACCGCAACAAAGGTTTTGAAAGTCCACTTGAAGAAAATCCATGTGTCGAAGTTATGCAGGTTGTTGTGGTCGATTAGCATTTGAATGAGCTCATAGGTCATCACGAAGGTAAGCACCAGCCCGGCGATAGGCAGGATGACCGTTTCAGAGAGCTGCCGTATCATGGAAAAGACCCCGGCGTTCCATGCCGCCGGGGTCATTCCTACCTGTGCCGCAATCTCTCCGACCTGCTCATTCACACCTGTAAAGAGCCCGCCGAGGTTTCCCATGATACCCTCGACCAACAGCCCTTTGAGCCATTCCGTGATAGCGTCGAAGATACTTTGCATAGCTTATTCCTTTGCGAAGATTAGAACAGGTTTGCCAGAAGCGGGATCAGGTTCATACCCAGCAGGACAATGCCGCCGCCAGCCATGAGCTGTTTTATCCCCAATTAGGTGTAAAACTCTGCTCGATGGCGGGCGGCGGCGT